>JAEEGL010188734.1_pt1 | contig 29965 bp, 20 predicted proteins | sample 9134231 | NCBI WGS metagenome assembly JAEEGL01 (sample SAMN16246548, study PRJNA631951) | gut metagenome | biome: gut microbiome; feature: rumen; material: fiber-attached | host: Bos | place: Iran: Karaj | collected 2018-10 | reverse complement strand
GATCGCTTTTTTGGCGTCTCTTTCTTTCGGAAGTGTTAATGTTTCTGTAAGGGATGTTCTTGGTGCTTTCTTTTCACCTGAAACTTCTCCTGTATCAACCACCATAATAAGAGACGTGCGCTTGCCCAGAGTCATCGCCGGACTTCTTGCGGGTGCGGGGCTTTCCGTAGCTGGGGTGATCCTTCAGGGTGTGATGAACAATGCTCTTGCAAGCCCCAATACCATAGGCGTCGGTTCCGGTGCAGGATTTTTCGTAATGCTTGCACTTGCATTCTTTCCGGGTAAGATATGGCTTCAGCCTGTCTTTGCTTTCGGAGGAGCTCTTTTTGCTACATTGATGATCTTTGCACTTGCTTATTTTGCGGACACTTCCCGAATCACAATAATTCTTGCGGGTATCACGGTATCGAGTTTTCTTTCTGCAGGAATTAATCTGATCAAAACACTGAATACGGATATTGCGTTAAATATCAATTCCTTTCTGATAGGTTCTCTCTCCGGAGTATCCCTAAGGGATATCACCGTTCCCGGAATTCTTATCGTGTTTGCAACGCTTGCTTCTCTTTTTCTGGCAGGCCCTTTGAACATCCTTGGACTTGGAGATGATGTGGCGGCATCTTTAGGAATGAGGGTTTCTCTTGTCAGATTTCTTTTGATGATAGTATCAAGTATCCTTGCGGGATGCGTTGTAAGCTATGCGGGAGTTCTGGGTTTTGTAGGGCTTATTGTTCCGCATATCTGCAGAAGGCTTTTCGGAAATGATGCGAAACTTCTTATTCCCTGCAGCATCCTGCTCGGTGCGTCCTTTGTAATGATATGCGACCTGCTTGCAAGAGTTTTGTTTTCTCCTTATGAGATTCCCACGGGTATTATCATGTCCTTTATCGGCGGACCTTTCTTCATGTACCTTCTTATCATCAAGAAAGGAGGCCGCAGGTTAAATGCTTGAATTTAAAAACATTACCGTATCCAAAAACGGTATCACACTTCTTGAAGACATCAATCTGAATATAGAAACCGGTAAGTTGACCGTTCTGATAGGACCAAACGCCTGCGGTAAGACCACCCTTCTGCAGACTCTTAACGGAAGCAGTAGAGTAACAGACGGTGAGATCTTATTAAACGGTGAAGATTATCTGTCGCTTCCGCCCAAAGAAAGAGCAAAGAGACTTTCATTCCTGCCTCAGGTTCATTCTGTGATTCCTGCAATTCCTGTCAGGACCCTGGTATCACACGGAAGATTTCCTTATCTGGGCTTTTCCAGAAGAAGCGGAAATGAGGATAAGAAAATTGTTAACGAAGCAATGATCAAAACGGGGGTTGATGAATATTCGGCAGCCGGTGTGGATACATTATCCGGAGGTGTGAGACAGAGAGCGTTCATTGCAATGCAGCTTGCACAGCAGAGTGATACGATCATAGCGGACGAACCTACAACTTATCTTGATCAGCCGAGCAGGAAGAAGATAACGGAAATCTATTCCGAACTCAGAGATGAGGGCAAGACTGTTGTACTCGTACTTCACGAACTGTCTACGGCGCTTGAGATTGCAGACAGGATCATAGTTATGAAAGACCGTAAGATAGCAGCGGAAGGAACTCCGGATCAAATCATATCAAGCGGCATAATCACTGAGGTTTTCGGTGTCGGGATCAAACGATTTTCCGATGATGAAGGTGATTATCTGATAACCGTATAGGTCAAAAAATGGGGCAATTATTCCAATTTATCGGAAGAATTGCTCTTTTTTTTGTTTTATCATCCTAATATCGGAAACCGCGATATAGATTCGAAAGGGGATATTATGGACAGAAAATTAAAAGTGCTTATGCTCAACGGAAGCCCCAGGGAAAACGGAAACATCGCTCTTGCTTTCCACGAAATGGAAAAAGTATTCGAATCAAAAAATGTGGAATATGAAAACATCCTTCTGGGACGTATGGATATAAGAGGGTGTATTGCCTGCGAGACATGCAGGAAGAACGGCAAATGTGTTTTTGACGATATAGTTAACGAGATTTCCCGTAAGTTTGAAGAAACGGACGGTCTTGTCATCGGATCTCCCGTGTACTATGGCTCCGCAAACGGAACGCTTATGTCCGCGCTGCAAAGAGTTTTCTACAGTACTCATTTCGACAAGAGTCTTAAAGTCGGAGCGAGCGTTGTGAGCGCAAGACGATCCGGATGCACCGCTACATTTGATGAACTGAATAAATTCTTTACTCTTTCCAATATGCCTGTTGCAACAAGCTGGTATTGGAATAATATATACGGATGGGATCCGGGAGAGGGTAAAGTGGATTATGAAGGTATGCAGGTAATGAGAACACTTGCAACCAATATGGTATTTTTGATGGAAAGTATAGCTCTCGGTAAGGATAAGATCGGCCTTCCCGAGTATGAGGACAGAGTATGGACAAACTTCACGAGATGAAAAAGCTTGAAATTTACTGGCTGGGTCAGATGGGACTTATGATCAAGACCGGGGATAAGACCATAGTGATCGATTATTATGCAAGTCCCCTGAAAACAAGACAGACTCCCGCACCCATCCCCGCAAAAGAACTTAAAGATGTTGATATCTTTATCGGCACCCACGATCATCTCGATCATATAGATCATGAAAGCTGGAAGATATGGGCTGAGATCAATCCTGATGCCAGATTTATTTTTCCTAAGAAACACAGGAAAGCTGTTCTTGCTGACGGAGTAAAACCCGAATATGCACTCGGGATGAATGATGATGAGGTATGTGAGATAGGAGATGTTAAGATACACGCCATTGCTGCGGCTCACGAATTCTTAGACCGTGATCCTTCCACATGGGAATATCCCTGCCTTCAGTACATTATCGAAGTAAACGGATTCAGGATCCATCATGCGGGAGATACCCTAAGGTACGAAGGTATGCTTCTTAAACTCAGACGCTTCGGTAAGATAGATGTCCAGCTGCTTCCCATAAACGGACGTGATGCAAAACGCTATGCTGCGGATACCATCGGTAATATGACTTATCAGGAAGCTGCGGATCTTGCGGGTGAATGCGGCACGGATCTGGTCATTCCCGGACACTGGGATATGTTTGCGGACAACAGTGAGGATCCTAAGCTTTTTGAAGACTATGTGAATGTCAAATACAAAGGCAGAGTGCAGTGCCTTGTTCCCAAAGTGATGCAGAAAATAGAACTGAGAAAAGACGAAAAATAAATTTACGAGGTTTTATATGTCCGAATCTTTATCATCTATCCGTATTAATCAGACAGGCTATGCCGATTCACTTCCCGTACAGGTTGCGGTTTTATGCGCCGGTACGTTTTCTGTATCCGATGCAGACGGAAATGTCATTAAAAATGTCGCTACAGGCGAACTTCCTTTTGATGAAGCATCCGCCGATAACGTTAAGGTAATTGATCTTGGAATCCTGCCTGCCGGCGAGTACCTGATCAGGTGCGGAGAAGAGAGCAGGAAGCTTACGGTTGAAAAGGACCCTTGGCAGGAAGTTACGAACGCTCTCATCAAAGGTTTATATTTCCAGCGCTGCGGATGCGAACTGGAAGAAAAGTATGCGGGTATATACAAGCACCCTGCATGTCATACCGCTCCCGCACTTGAATGGGATAATAAAGAAGTAGAAAAAACTGTTACCGGAGGATGGCATGATGCCGGTGATTACGGCAAATATGTGGGTCCCGGCGCGGTTACCGTAGCGCATATGCTCTATGCATATCTTCTGTGCGGTAAAGGATGCTCCGAGGAACTTAATATTCCCGAATTCGGAAACGGTGTGGCCGATATATTAAATGAAGCAAGATATGAACTTGAATGGCTTCTTAAGATGCAAAGGGAAGACGGCGCATTTTATCACAAGCTTACCAAGGATCATTTTGCAGCTTTCATAATGCCTCAGGATGATAAAGAGCAGGAGTATCTGATGCCCGTATCTCACTGTGCAACTGCTGCGGCAAGCGCATGCCTTGCTCTGGCATCAAGGGTATATGCGGATATCGATAAAGTTTTTTCCGATAAGATGCTGGATGAAGCCCTTAAGGCCTTTGAATGGCTTGAGAAAAATCCGGATTTTGTTCCCTTTGTAAATCCCGAGGGAGTAAGGACCGGAATGTACGGCGACAGGAATGTGACCGATGAACTTTTCTGGGCGTCCTGTGAATTGTATGCAGCAACAGGCGATGAGAAATATAAAGAGTCTGCGGAAAAATATTATTCCGATGATATGAATCTCTGGTCATACGGATGGGCTGATGTAAGCGGACTGGGTGCGATCTGTTGTCTTTTTGAGATCGGTGAAAAAGGCGGAAGCGTGCTCTATACCGGGTTGAAAGAAAAATTTATCGATACCTGTAAAAAGATAGCGGAAATATCGGATGCGTCCGGTTACGGAACCGCACTTCCCGCAGATCGTTATATATGGGGAAGCATTCTACCCATAATGGGAAATGCCATGAGCCTTATCATGTACGAGCTTCTCACGAGCGACAGTTCTTTCAGAGCTGCAGCACTTCTTCAGTGGAACTATGCGCTGGGATTAAATGCGCTCGATATAAGCTTTGTCACCGGCTTTGGTGAGAGAAGAGTCATGAATATACATCACAGGCCATCGGGATCTGATGGAATCACGGAACCTGTTCCCGGTCTTATTTCGGGAGGCCCCAATAACCGCATGAATTTCCCACAGAATAAGGAACGACTGGCGAATGTACCTCCTGCTAAGGCTTTCCTTGATGAACTGCCCTCCGCAGACACCAATGAGATAGCTATTTACTGGAACTCACCCGCCATTTTTGTGGGAGCGTTTTTCAGCTCACTTTGCAAGGTCTGAAATTAAATAAGCTAATCCTCCTGCCCGCAGACAAAACCTGTATTTTTTTGTCTGCGGGCGGCTTTTTTTCTTTACAGCCGGGTGAAAAAGTAGCATCATTTACTCTATAGGAGACGTTATCAAAAGGCTCGGGGGAAAAATTTCAAATGAGTTTATTAGGCCTTATAAATAAAGACGTTTCATACGAGAATGAAAGCCGTGAAGGGATAGTTACCCTTCGCATCTTATATATTATTCAGGCAATTGTTCTTATTGCGGATATTTTCTTCGCCGGCATTTCCACTGTCAAAAACTCCGCATATGTGATCATCGGCGCATTTGTTGTCGGCGCGGCTTTATTTTTCCTGACATATAAAATGAAAACAAGACCTGCCACCCTTGCGTACATGATTTTTATGATCGTGTTTATAGCCGGAATGATCCCTTGTTTCGGATGGAACGGGGGACTTCAGGATTTTTTTCTGATCGTTCTGATGCTGATCTTTTTTTCCAATCTGGGCAGCAATCTGTTTAAGTTCACTTTGGCGGGCATTATCTTCCTGGCAAGATCCGTCGTTATTATCGTCTACGGCTCCATGCCCTCGCTTGCGTACATAGACGAAATCTCCAACAAACATATTCATGTAGCCAATAACGCAGCGGTTTTCCTGTCCGTTATAGCCATATCATATATATTCAGCCATCGTGAGAACGAAGCTGAGAGTAAACTGATGAAGTACAACGATAAGCTTGTAAAGGAAGCCAATACCGATCAGCTTACCGGTCTTCACAACAGGAGAAGAGCTCTGGAGATGCTTGATGAGATCAAGACTTCTTCCTATCTGGGTGCGGTTACCGTGGTTATGGGAGACATAGATTTCTTCAAGAAAGTCAATGATACCTACGGTCATGATGTGGGAGACGAGGTATTAAAATCCATCGCCGATACAATGCTTGAAATATGCGGAGCTCAGGCTTTCCTGACAAGATGGGGCGGAGAGGAATTCCTACTCATCTTCATCGGCAAGAACGGAGATGATGCACTTACGGAAATTGAATCGCTTCGCAGACATATAATGGAAAAGCCTATTGAAGTAGATGGCAATAAGATAAGTGTCACCATGACTTTCGGACTGGCAGAATATGATTTCAGCGGAGACGTGGAAGCTACCATCAAAGAAGCGGACGATAAGCTCTATATGGGCAAGGAAGCGGGAAGAAACCGCGTCGTATATTGACCTCCGAAACCATAGCAAAAAACGGGCAATTTGGGAAACGGAGTTTTATTTTAAAACAAGTGAAATCGTGTTTTGGAAATGATATACTAAATGAGTTAAGAAATAATTCGAGGAGGGTCTCAAATGGACAGCATTAATCTCGGTTGGATACCTTACTATCAGGAAATGGCAAGATCCCTTGCCAGATATAAGAATGACAGAAGGGAACTGGTTGACAGACTTAAGAAGGCTTACGCTAAAGCCAATGTCACCATGCCTATTCTGGAGCTTTATAACGAACTTTTCGATCTCGATCCCTTTACCGTATTCGGACTTTTCAATCGTCTGAATATGCCTGTTGAGACCAGAATGAAGATAATGGGACAGCTTGCCATGAGTATCGGTTTTACTCAGGATGCCGAAATCCCTTCGGATTTCACCGCAATCCCTGTCCTTAACGATCTGGATACTACATTCTACAGATTCAACGACCAGAGAGATATGAACGATATCGACCGTCTCTGGACTCTTTATGAGAATGCGATGAATTATTCCGCTTCTCTTACCCCTCTTAACCGTCAGACTCTCGGCGACTCTTTTGACACCTGTCTCAAGGTTAAGGGTAACGGTAACATTAAGATTACCAAGGGACTTTACTGGATCGCTCCCAATATCTTCGTGCCCCTTGATTACTCTACTATCTGGTATCTGTACAAATCCGGAAATATTCCTGAAGAATACGTAGCTAAGTTGCCTGAGATAGTTGATGACATTCCGTCAACAAGCTATTTCCAGCTTCTTGATGTCATTTATTCGGTTATCAATGACGGAAAGGCTCCTTTCAGCAACATTCCCGAACTGGTTTATTGTGCATGGAAAGCAAATGAGAACCAGTCCAGACAGAGCAGACTCGGTGAGAACTATTCCAAGGGAACCGGTCTTCCCGATGAGGACGTTAAGACCATCAGATACTGGATCTATGCACCCGGTCAGTTCTCTGAAAGATGGGATATGTTCTATAAGAAGGGAATCATGGCTATCAGATGGGGTGCTCTCGGAGACCTCAGAGCTTACGATTCACAGGAAGAAGTCAGACAGGCCATGATGGCTAAGATCGACCCTAACAAGCCTTTCAAGCATTCTTCATATTCCGCTTGGCAGTTTGTTAACGGCATCAAGCCCGGAGACGTCATCTTCGTAAGAAAGGGTGACAACACAATTCTCGGACGAGGCGTTGTAACTTCCGACTATATTTATGATGATTCACCGGATGATGATTACAAGCACTTCAGACTTGTTGACTGGGGCCAGAACGGAGCGTGGGATGTTCCTCTTCAGTCCGCTATCAAGGTACTTGCCGACATCACTCCTTATACCGACTACGTATTAAAGCTCAATTCCCTTTTCGGATTCGAAAAAGAAGGAAATGAGGACGGAAGTGCTCTTACATATCCCAAGTACGGTAAGGAAGAATTCCTGAAAGACGTTTATATGCAGCCCGACCAGTATGACAGACTGGTAAGACTGGTAAGAAATAAGAAGAACATCATCATACAGGGTGCTCCCGGTGTAGGTAAAACTTTCACCGCCAAGCGTCTTGCATACTCAATGATCGGTGAGAAGGATCCCGAGAGAGTAGAGATGATCCAGTTCCACCAGAGTTACAACTACGAGGACTTTATTGAGGGATTCAGACCTTCCGAAAAAGGTACCGGATTCGACATAAAGCGCGGAGCTTTCTATAAGTTCTGCCGTATGGCTCAGGAAGATCCCGATAACAAGTACTTCTTTATCATCGACGAGATCAACCGTGGTAATGTATCACGTATCTTCGGTGAGCTCTTCATGCTTATCGAGCCCGATAAGAGAGGAAATGAACTCCAGCTCCTGTATTCGGGAGAGAAGTTCAATGTTCCCAGAAACATCTACATTGTCGGACTTATGAATACAGCCGACAGAAGTATCGCGATGATTGACTATGCTCTCAGAAGAAGATTCGTATTCTTCGATATGAAGCCCGGATTTGAATCCGATGGCTTCAAGGAGTACATGAGATCTTTCGGAAATCCTGCTTTCGAGAGCCTTATCAACTGCGTAAAGGATCTCAACAAAGCCATCACCGAGGATCCTTCACTGGGCGGAGGCTTCTGCGTAGGACATTCCTATTTCTCGAACTTGAAGTCTGCGGATAATGAGATGCTCAGCAATATCGTTGAGTATGAGATGGTACCCCTTCTTCAGGAGTACTGGTTCGATTCACCCGAAACAGTTGCCGAGTGGACTGAGAAGCTGAGGAATTCGATAGTATGACCCTTGATGAATGTGCAAAAACACTGGCGGACGGATTGACCCTTCAGGTTAAACGCGGGCTGGTCAAGGATTATGTTACGAGCGTTGATACGGAGTCTGCCATAAAAGGCAGAATGGACGTGTCCGCTTCACTGCGCGACAGATCCATATACAAGAGGCAGATGGTATGCATATATGAAGAGTATACCGAAAACTGCCTGTTAAACAGGGTTGTTAAGGCCGGATCAAAGCTTTTGATCTCCAGTCCCGAGGTGTCCGAGGATAATAAGAAGCGTCTCGCGGATCTTATGTTCTATTTCGGAACCGTAAGTGATATAAGCCTTCGCAGGATGGACTGGAGGATCAATTACGGTAAGCATATTGACTATAAGCCCCTGGTTGAAGCAAGCAGATATGCGGCAAAAATCATACTTAAGAAGAAAGATTGACCAATTTTTGCTATCGAGAAGAAAAATTGCTCAATTTAGTTCGATATTTGCTTACAACAATTATCCATATTGAACAAATGCCTTGAAAAAGGTATCATCATTCCCTGGGAGTACTTAGTTTTATGATCAGATCCGGGGTTAATACAATATATAAATTTAAAAGAGTGCGCGTTTTTGGCGTACTCTTTTTTGGGTTGATACCTGTTCTTTCCACTTCACTTTACGGATGCACCCGTTCCGATGAGGATACCGATCCCGTACTTTTGGTAACGGAGGAGACTGAAGAGGATGTTGCGGGTAATCTTCCCGTGGAATATACCGATGTTGTTTCTACTATATCCATCGGCGTTAAATACCGTACTGCGGCAACGCAGGATCTTTCTTTTGACGTGGAAAGAGCCAAAATAGATTCCGTGCTGGTAACTCCCGGTGAAACCGTAAGAGCCGGCCAGCTTCTTATAACTCTTGAGACCGATGTCGATATCGAAGCGGAGCGTGAAGACCTCCTGTATCAGATCGACCGCCTTAATCTTCTTATTCTCCAGGTTGAACATCAGATCGAATATGAGAAGACACTGGCAAGATTCGACCATGCCATGGATACTCCCATAACCGATGAGAAAAACGAAAAGCTTGAGGAGAAACTTCAGGCCATCGACGATAAGTATTATTTCACTCTTCAGGATTATGAAGATCAGATAACCATCTGCAATCTTAAGCTCTACAATCTCGAAAACAACAATAACGATCACAATATCTATGCCGGAATGGACGGTATAGTCGAATATGTCAGAGAGGGACTTCAGGGATCTCAGACCGTTATCGGAAGAACTGTTATCACCATCAAAGATCCCGGAGACATGTATTTCTACGCTACCGATAATTCCGCAATTAATTATCTGGAAGGCATGGACTCGGTCATCATTAATGTAAACGGATCGGGCGGAGCGGAGTACGAAGCAATTCCCGAACTTACCGATGACGGAAAAGGCCTCAGGTTTATTCTTACCGGTGATTCCGCATCAGCCATAATCGCAGAAAACACCACCGGCAGCATCATCGTGGAACTTGGCAGAAAAGAAAACGTATTAAGCGTTCCGAAAGCTGCGGTTCACAGAGCCGGAGACAAAGTATATGTATATGTAGTCGATGAAGACGGTTACAGAAGATACAGAGAAGTTCAGACAGGCCTTGAAGGCGATACCAGAATTGAGATTATATCCGGACTTGAAGCCGGTGAGATAGTGGCGGTGAATTATTGATGCATTTGGCGGGAAGACAATTTAAGAAGTCAAAAAGAGTAATGGCACTTCTGCTTTCTGCGGTAATGCTCATGGGCGGCTGCGGAAAAACATCGCAGACAACGGAGGAGATCGCGCTTATCGATCCCGTATCATCTGCCAATGTTACCGAAACCGTGTCCAGAAGAACTCTCTATGATTATGATGTTTTGGACGGCGGAGTATTTCCTGTTGTTACCGAATATCCTGCCGCTATCGGAATGAAAGCTGCAGACATAGGTTACTTCCCCGGACAGAGAGTGTACAACGGAAATGTTCTCTTTTCCGGAGATATGAAGGATTATTATGAGCAGGAGAAAGCAGTAAGGAATTCTCTTGATGAACTCATTGTTTCCTATGCGGAGAGCAGAAGAGTCAATGAGATCAAACTCAGAGAGCTGGGCTATTTTATCGATCACAGAGACGATGATCTTGAAAACAATCCTTATATGCAGGTTGTTGTTCAGAAGGCTCTCTTTGAAAAAGAGTATCTTGAATATACCATCAACGATAATGACATGGTCTATAACCTGGATGTAGAGCACTATAATGTGCTTCTTAACAGACTGGCGGAAAATCAGGCCAGAAGACTTGTCAGATCTTATATGAACGGTACCGTTGTAGCGGTTGCTGCAGTAAATCCCGGAACACTTATTTCCGAAGGGACTAATGTTTCCGCTGTTACCGACGGACACAGTCTTAATATTCTCGCAGAGTACAGAAATTCCCGCGAATTTGAAAATGCCAAAGAATACTATGCGATAGTGGACGGCAAGAGATATGAGATCACTCATGTCCCTTATTCGTCTGCAGAATACAGTGCTCTTAAGGCTTCCGGAAGCGAGGTATATTCCGTATTTCGTTTTGAAGATCCCGAAGGCGCCGTTAAAGTCGGACAGAAGGCAAACATTGTACTTGTCAAAGACAGAAAAGAAGATGTTCTGTCCGTTTCAAATCTTGCCATCCACAGAGATGAGGGCGGATATTACGTAAGCCTTGTATCAGGCGATAAAGCATACATCACCAAGGGCATGACTGACGGAGTGTTTACCGAAGTGGTTTCCGGAGTCAGTGAAGGAGAAGTGCTTCTTCTCGACAGTTATAACGAAGCACCCGAAAATGTTGCTACTTTATCAAGGGGCGATTTCTATATTAAGTATGAAGGCACGGGTTATCTGTACTATCCCGACATCACCAATATTACCAACAACGTAAAATACGGAACCGTAACTCTCACTCTTAAAAATGTCACAAAGGGACAGAGAGTAAAGAGAGGCGATGTAATTGCATACGTCTCCGTTGCGGAGAATTCCGTAATACTCGAAGAACTTACTCTGAAGCTTACCAGACTGGGTGAAAGAAGAGACAGGGCACAGGAAGCCTATGACGATCCGCTGACTTATTATCTCGACAAAGATGTTCAGGAGAAAATGAAGAATGCGGTTTCGACTCTCGACAGACAGATCCAGTCGGTAACAGAGCAGATACTTGAGATTCAGGAAAGCTATTCCGTAACTGCATTTTATGCACCCTGTGACGGCGTTGTGGGTTACATCACGGAACTTTCCGACGGAGCGGTTCTTAAGTCCAATGAGCTTATCGCAACCGTTGCCGCAGATTCTGCTGAGTATCTGTATGCCATGAATGAATCCAAGATCCTTATGTACGGAATGGATCTTATAGGCGAGTATACCGATCCTAACAGCGGAGAAACCATTCAGTTCCCCGCCACGGTATCAAGCGTATCTTTCGGCCCCATAAGTTCAGACCTTGCAACAGACAGGGTATTTATAATGCCTGTGGGCGTAACACTTCCCGGTGGAGCACACGACCCCAATGCGGAGATATCGGCGGAGATTCCCAACGGATATACCATAGTACCCCAGAATCCTTATGAAGAATGGCTTCTTCAGCAGGAAGCTGCAAATGCTCCGGCTAAGCAGTCATATAAACTGACGGGATATCTGGAGTATGAGACCGACGTCGTGCTTGTTCCCGCAAAGGCTGTTACATTCTCCAATGATCAGGCATATGTCACCGTATTTGACGGTGAGAAGTACGTTAAGATTGGGTTTATCGCAGGCGGTGCAAATCCCACCAAGAGCGTGATGATTGATAATGTGGCATACATTTGGGCCGCTGAAGGTCTGGAAGAAGGAATGGTGGTAGTTTACTGATGCTCTTACTTGAATTACAAAAGATCAGGAATAAGAAGTGGATGTTCGCATGCCTCCTTCTGGGAGCTGTGCTTCTCTTTGCGTCCGCTGTCAGCTTTCCTATGTACAGAACCGCTGTGCTTGACAGAATGCTTGACGATCAGTTTGAGGAGTACATGACCGAAACCGGCAACTGGCCGATGCAGATGAGGTTTTTCTTCCAGTTCGGTAAGAGTGGCAATGTTAATGCTCTTGATTCGTATGTCGAGGGAGTTAAGTCCGTATATTCTCAGATCGGAGTTCCCGAGCACAGTACCGTTTATTATTATTCAACCATTAATAATGCGGCAATTCCGGAACTTTCCAGAGGAGATGACTATGAGTTTTCTCTTAAAGCTTCCGCTATGTCCGAAATAGAAGACCATATAACAATTGTTGACGGTACTCTTTGGGAAGATACCGATCCTTCAGACAATACTCTTGATGTCATTGTAAGTGAGCAGGCGTTTCTGTCCTCTTCAATGATCATCGGCGATGTATTTACGATACAGGCTATTTCCGCAAAAGGCTCTCAGCCCATTCGTCTTAAACTGGTAGGAGTTTTTGATATAACCGATCCCGCCGAAGTTTATTGGCAGGAAGGCTCTAAATTTTTCACCAGTGCTCTTTTTGTTCAGTATGATTCATTCCTTGAATACTTCGTATATAATCCTCAGCGTTCCAAGTTCCCTGTCAATGCGGAGATCTATACACAGTTTGAATATGAAACCGTAAATGCAGCACAGGCAGGCGAGATCACTGCAGCTACAAACAGCTATCTGAACGGAACCTACGGCGGACTTACCAAGCGCCCCGATTTTATGGATGTGCTTGAATCCCACGAGAGCATGAGGCGCAGGATTTCCGTTTCACTTCTTCTTCTCGAGATTCCCCTTTTGCTTCTTCTTGCAGCATTTATCCTTATGATCTCGGGGCAGCTCTATTCTATGGAAGAAAATGAAATCTCCATGTACAAGAGCCGCGGTGCATCTTCGATGCAGATCTTCCTTCTGTATCTGCTTCAGAGCGTGCTTATATCCGTAGTTGCCGCAGTGATAGGCGTTCCTATAGGAATGGCTGTTACTAAGGGCCTTGGAAGCGCAAGCTCATTCCTTGAATTCGGTATCAGACGCGAACTCAATATCGCATTTACTTCCGAAGCATTTGCTTACACCGTTGTTTCGGGACTTATATGCGTGCTTATTATGACACTTCCGTCAATTCCTGCCTCCAGACTTTCCATCGTAGGAGCCAAGAGAGGCGGAGCCAAGAAAAAGAAACCTTTGTGGGAGAGATTCTATCTGGATGTTCTTTTCCTGATCATTTCTCTGTACGGATTCTATAATTTCTCACACCATACCGATGACCTGCTTGAGAGCGCACTTAAAGGAGAGGCTCTTGATCCCCTTCTTTATTTCTCGTCCTCACTTTTCATCCTTGGTGCGGGAATGCTGCTTATAAGACTCAGACCGCTTCTTGTAAAGTTTGTATTTTTCCTCGGCAAGAAACGTTTCAAGCCGGCTTCATATGCTGCAATGCTTGAGAGCATCAGAAGCGCAAGATCCCAGCAGTATATATCACTCTTCGTAATCCTGACGGTTGCTCTCGGAATGTTTGATGCGGTTTCCGCAAGAACCATTCTTGAGAATTCACTTCAGAATACTTCCTATATAGACGGAACGGATATAAGGTTCAGAGAAGTATGGTACGACAACAGCGCCACCAGACGCTTCGATCCTACCATTGAGCTTACCTATATCGAGCCTGCATATACGGATTATGCAGAGTTTGCAAAATACAGCGACGGATATACGAGAGTATATCTGGAAGACGGATATGTCAAAGCCGGTGCAGGCGCAAGAGATTCCGTATCCATAATGGGTATTCATACCAAGGAGTTCGGAACCATCACCGATGTAGACAATTCACTTTTGGATACTCCTTACAGACAGCTCTTGAACGACCTTGCCCTTTCTCCCACCGGAGTTCTTCTTTCTTCCGATTTCAGAGATATCAGGGGCGTGGCTGTAGGAGATAAGATTTCTTTTTACGACAAGAATAATTCATCCGCAGATGCTGTAGTCGTAGGCTTCTTCGATTACTGGCCCGGATATAAGCCGGTTACGAGAGAACTCAGTGCAGCGGGCGAGATCACTCAGACAGATAATTATCTGATAGTTGCCAATTATTCGTTTATCAGAAAGAAATTCGGACTTCAGCCCTATTACGTATGGATGGGAGTCGGAGAAAACGGGGACAATCAGTTCTTCTATGATTGGCTTGAGAAGAGCGGAACTCCTCTGACTTATCTTTCCGACAGAAGCAAGGATCTTGAGAAGACGGTTGAGGATCCTCTTTTGCAGGGAATGAACGGAATACTTACCATGAGCTTTATCGTAATGCTCATACTGTGCGCCGCAGGCTACCTGATCTACTGGGTTCTTTCAATTAAGTCGCGAGAGATGATGCTGGGCGTACTCAGGGCGATGGGTCTTCATTCCGGCGAAATGATAACAATGCTTTCCATAGAACAGGCGATATGCGGTCTCTACTCTGTGGCAGCAGGCGCAGTTGTCGGTGTTATAGCATATACGCTTTATGTTCCGATGCTTCAGACAGCTTATTCATCTTCCGCACAGATCCTGCCTCTTGTAATGATCAGGGACAGCTCGGATATGATAAAGCTTTTCGCATCCATCGGACTGATGCTGGTAGTAAGTATCTTTGTACTTACTTTGATAATCAGAAAACAGAACATGATAAGAGCTTTGAAGTTGGGGGAGGAGTGATATGGGATCAATTATTGAGATCAAAAATGTCACAAGGGATTTCCAGACTCCCGGCGGTAAAGTATCGGTTCTCAAAGGAATCAATGCAACCATCGAAGCGGATACCATGTGCATCCTGAGAGGAAAATCGGGTTCGGGTAAGACCACTCTTCTGAATATTATAGGGGCCCTCGATGATCCTTCCTCGGGACAGATACTTATAGACGGCAGTTCATTCCACGGCATGAGCAGCAGATCCAGAGAGAACATGAGAAGAAGCAGAATGGGATTCGTATTCCAGTCCGTAAGCCTTATCCCTTCCATGAATGCCATCCAGAATGTTGAATTCGCAATGCGAATGGCAGGTATCAGAGATAACAGGGAAAGAAGAGCTGCCGAAGTTCTCTCCATTGTGGGACTTTCCAACAGAATGACTCACATGCCTCAGGAAATGTCCGGAGGAGAACAACAGAGAGTTGCGATTGCAAGAGCAATAGCCCATCATCCCAAAATAATCCTGGCGGATGAACCTACGGCTGAGCTGGATTCGGGGATGGCGGTTGAGGTTACCAAACTCTTTAAGAGAATTTCCGAAGAAGAGAAGGTAACGATAATCATGACCACCCATGATGTAGGGCTTATGGGTGCCGGCGACCAGCTCATAGAACTTAAAAACGGACGTATAGAAGGGAGCGAAGCAGATGGCTGACGAAGAAATAAAAACTCCCGAATATATGATAGATGCTGAAGGCCTGGTCAAGATCTACAAGACCAAAGAGACTGAGGTTCTGGCGCTGTCCGGACTTGATCTTAAAGTTGAAAAAGGTGAGTTCACCGCACTGATCGGTAATTCGGGTTCGGGTAAATCCACTTTCCTCAACATGATCGGAGGCCTTGATATTCCCAGTGCCGGAAAGCTTTTCGTAGGCGGTAAAAACCTCTTCAGGATGACAGAGAGCGAGAGAGTTAAGTATAAGCGTGAAACAGTCGGATTCGTATGGCAGAACAACGCAAGAAATCTCTTCCCGTACTTGACTGCAATAGACAATATCTGCATACCGATGAGATTCAGCGGTGTGAAAAGAAAGAAGCAGAAAGCTGAGGAACTTCTCGAAACCGTTGGAATGCAGGATCACCGTTTCAGCAGGCTGGGAACTCTTTCCGGAGGTGAGCAGCAGAGAATAGCAATAGCCATTGCGCTGGCAAACTCACCGGGCCTTCTTCTTGCGGATGAGCCTACGGGATCCGTTGATGAGAGGACGGGAGATCAGATATTTGAGATCTTCACCAAACTCAACGAAGCGGGGCAGACAATCCTGGTAGTAACCCACGATCTGGCACTTTCACGAAAAGTCAGAAGGGTAGTTGCCATAAGGGACGGAAGGATCAGTTCCGAGAGGATACTTAAGGAAAGCTACGCGGACAGACTCAAGGAGTCCGGAGTTGACTGGAGGAACGAAGAAACCCAGGAAGAGTACGTGGTTGTGGACAAGACCGGAAGACTGCAACTGCCTGCCGATGTTATCGAGAAAATGGGCGGTGCGACGGGCCGTTTGGTGGTTTCGTACGAGGATGGTCAAATAAAGCTAAAAAAGCCATAGTCTTGTACGTTAAAACGTGTTAAAATCATACATGTTGCACAAAAACTTTTATAAGTAATTGACGATTCATTGGTTTTTTGCATAAAATCAATACCGAAAAAGCAATATTTAACTAGATTATTTAACATATTATCCAATATAATTAACACTATGAAAAACGGAACTAAAAAATTTATAGGCACAGTTGTTTTCTGCGGAGCTTTCGCAGGTATATGCGTTCTTCTCAACCTTAGAGAGAAAGAGACTTTCTACGAGAAGTATGCTGGTTATGATCTTAGCACCGACATAGTCGGACTCGAGAGGACCGGGACCTATACCGGATACCTGCTCGAACATGAGGGAGCTGCTTGCCCCGATAAGACGGTAGATATTGATATCTTCAACTATACCGTTGAGAGCGGAGAAGCAGAGATAGTTACGGATTACCACGATGCGGCCAGAGCTTTATACACAGAGACCGAATCGGTGGTAACTTTTGATGTTAACGTACCCGAGAGCGGATACTATTACGTCAAGATGGACTATCTGATCCCTGAATCCAGAGGCGTTCAGGCTGAGAGAAGCGTCTACATTAACGGTGAGCTTCCTTTCTCGGATGCGAGCACCCTTACCTTCTCACGTATCTGGACTGACGGCGGTGAAGTAAGAACCGATAACCAGGGTAACGAGATAAGACCTGCCCAGGTTGAGATATTCGACTGGCAGACTTCATATTTAAGGGATGACATGGGATATATCCAGCATCCTTACACTTTCTATTTTGAAAAAGGTTCACAGACTATCGGATTCGGCGCAGAAAGCGAACCCATGGTCATCAAGGCTCTCTCTCTTGAGCCGGTCAAAGATTCCGTTTCTTATTCAGATTACATAGCAGCAGGCCCTGCCGATACCGGTGCGGGATCCGATTACATCCAGATCGTTCAGGGTGAGGATTCAACCTGCCGCAGTGAGTCATCACTTTACGCAAAATACGACAGAGCTTCACCCACAACCAGACCTTACAGCGTAACCAATACCGTCCTTAACTATACCGGCGGTGAGTCCTGGAGATCTGCAGGTCAGTGGATCGAGTGGGAGTTTGAGGTTCCCGAAGACGGCTATTACAACATTATGATAAAGGGCCGTCAGAATTATCAGAGAGGTCAGATCTCCGCAAGAGCCGTATACATCGACGGAGAAATTCCTTTCGCAGAGGCAGAAGCTGTTGACTTCCCCTATAACAATGACTGGGAATCAATCAGCGTAACCGATGATGACGGAAATGTCTGCAAGTTCTACCTTACCAAAGGTACTCATACAATCAGAATCGAATCGGTTCTCGGAAGCGTAGGACCTGTCATCGAGGAGTTGGAAGATTCTACTTACAGACTCAACCAGATTTACAGAAGAATCCTCGTATTCACCGGAGCTAATCCCGATCAGTACAGAGATTACCGTATCCAGGACAACTATCCCGAGATCATGGATGCGATGGAACTTGAGTACAGAAGACTTTACAAGATCGTTGACGAGTATGTAGAACTCACCGGTCAGAAAGCTACCAATATAGCATCTGCTCAGACCGTTGCCCAGCAGCTTGAGCGTTTCTGCGAAAAGCCCGGCAAGATCACCCATGAGTTCGTTACTTTCAAGGACAATATCACAGCACTCGGTACCGCAATGCTCAACCTCAGCGAGACCAAGATGGATATTGACTACATTGTCATTTCGGGAACCGGAGCTAATCCTCCCGTAGACAAGACTCATTTCTGGAACAAGGCGATCCACGAAGTCAGAAGCTTCATTTCTTCCTTCATAGTTGACTACAACTCCGTAGGTAATGTTTATGAAGGTTCCAGCCGTGAAGATACCATCAAGGTTTGGGTTACCACCGGTCGTGACCAGGGTACCATCCTTAAGACTATGATCGATGATACGTTCACTCCGGAAACGGGCATCAAGGTTAACGTAGAGATTGTCGATCCCAACGCACTCCTGAATGCGGTTCTTGCAGGAAGAGGACCCGATGTAGTTCTTTCCGTCGGTGCAGATCAGCCTGTTAACTACGCGCTCAGACATGCATCCGAAGACATTACCCAGTTTGAAGGATGGGAAGAAGTGCTCAGCCACTATTCCGAAAGCTCATACGAGCAGTACAGATTGGATGATCATATTTATGCAGTTCCCGAGCAGCAGCAGTTCTGCGTAATGTTCTATCGTAAGGACGTACTTGAAGAACTCGGACTTCAGCCGCCCAACACCTGGAAGGAACTTATCGAGATGCTTCCCACCATTCAGGGTAACAATCTCTCGGTAGGAATTCCCACCGCAGCAGGATCAAGCACCACCGCAACAGCTACTACCGCAGTTGCATCCAATACACCCGACCTTTCACTGTACTTCACACTCCTGTTCCAGTATGGCGGAGATATGTACAATGACGTCGGAAACAAGACCACTGTAGATACCGAAGCAGGCGTTAAGGCATTCGACGATTATACCAGATACTTTAACGACTATGGTCTTCCTACCATTTATGACTTCGTAAGCCGTTTCCGTTCAGGCGAGATGCCCATCGGAATCTGCAACTACTCTCAGTACAACACACTGATGGTATCCGCTCCCGAGATAAAGGGACTTTGGGATTTCACTGTTATCCCCGGTACCGAGAGAGTAGATGAAAACGGCAATACTTACATTGACAGATCAGACTTCATAACCGGTAACGCGACCATGATGATCGCAACCGATGACGAGATTGTTAAGCAGAACTCATGGGAGTTCATGAAGTGGTGGGCCGAGCCTGAAACTCAGGTAAGATTCGGACGTGAGATCGAGGCACTCCTCGGATCATCCGCAAGATATGCCACCGCAAACCGTGACGCATTCTCACAGCTCTCATGGAGCTATAACGATATCCGCGTTCTCAATGAACAGTGGGATTCGACTGTAGGTATCAGAGAGGTTCCCGGAGGTTATTACACCGGACGTCATATCGCAAATGCCTGCAGAAAGGTTATTAACGAGAAGACGGATGCCCGTGAGACGATCATCGATTATTCGATACTTATCGATGATGAGATTGACAGAAAGAGACGAGAATTCGGCTTACCTGTATACGGAGAGATGTAACAGATGTCACAATTTTTAAAAGATTACGTCAAAGTAAAAAAGCATAATTTCAGAGTGGGGGTCAAGAGAGCAAGACTTTCCAGAAATTGCTACCTCTTCCTCGCTCCCTATGCGATCATCTTCACGATGTTCTACATACTTCCAGTCGTGGTTTCGATCGTATTCGGTTTCACATATTACAACATTCTGGAAGCACCCAGATTTGTAGGTTTACAGAATTACATTTCCCTTTTCCTCGAGGATGACATATTCCTGATGGCTATCAAGAATACCTTCATGATAGCGATCATAACGGGTCCTTTAGGATATCTCGGAAGTTTCCTGTTTGCCTGGCTGATCAATGAGCTTCCGAGGTGGGTACGAAGCGTAGCGGTTGTTGTTTTCTACGCACCCTCCATCGCAGGTAACTGCTACGTTATCTTCTCGGTATTCTTCAGAGGCGATGCTTACGGATATGTAAACGCATTCCTTATGAACACCGGTATCATCGATACTCCGATCCTCTGGTTCATCGACCCCAGATATATGCTTCCCGTATGTATGCTGGTTATCCTCTGGATGAGCCTCGGAGCCGGATTCCTTTCATTCGTTGCAGGTCTTCAGGGTATTGATAAATCCCAGTACGAAGCAGGATATATGGACGGCGTCAAGAACAGATGGCAGGAGCTTTGGTTCATCACTCTTCCCAATATGAAGCCCATGCTCATGTTCGGTGCTGTCATGTCGATAACCCAGGCCTTCAGTGTCTGTGAGGTCACGATGACGCTTTGCGGATATCCTTCAACGGACTACGCAGCAAGAACCATAGTAACTCACCTTTTCGACTATGGTTTCAGCAGATTCGAGATGGGTTATGCATGTTCGATAGCAACTATCCTTTTCCTCATCATGATACTCTGCAACAAGGCAATACAGTCAATGCTCAGCAGGGTAGGTACCTGATATGTCCGATATGAATAAAAACAACACAACAGAAAATCAGAATACACTTGCGGAAGAACAGGAAATCCTTAACACCGATGCAGTAGAAACTGCTGAGGCTGAAGCATTTAATGCTGAGGATGAGGCCCTTTCCAAACTCGAGTCAGTCGGGAATGTGGAAGAGGAAGCAGCCAAAACTTTGAATCCTGCTCCCAAAGAGAAAGCTTCCGTTAAGAAGACCAAAAAGTCTAAGAAGAAAGATGAGGAAGAGGTATATCACAAGCCTCTTATCAAACGTCGCAAGCCCAACAGAAGTATTGCAGGAGATATTTTCCTGTATTTCTTCCTGATTATAGTTGCGATCATCATGTTCTTCCCCATCATCTACGCAGTAGAGTCGGCACTCAAGCCTCTCGATGAGCTGTTCAAATTCCCTCCCAGGATATTTGCACAGAACCCGACGCTTGATAACTTCTCCGACCTGTTCGTAACACTCGGAAAATCATGGGTATCCTTCTCCAGATACATGTTCAACACCGTATTCATTACCGGTGTGGGAACCGCAGGACATCTGATCGTTGCTTCAATGGCTGCGTTCGTTCTTGCAAAGTATGATTTCCCCGGCGGAAAGACATTCTTCAAGCTCGTAACCGTAGCAATGATGTTCACCGGTTATGTAACCGGTATTCCCAACTACATCATCATGAGTAAGCTCCACATGATCGATACTTATTGGGCAATAATCATTCCCGCGTTCGCATTCCCCATGGGTCTCTTCCTTATGAAGCAGTTTATGGAAGGTCTTCCCACTTCACTGATAGAAGCAGCGAAGATCGACGGTGCGACCGAGTGGACCGTTTTCAGTAAGATAGTTATGCCGAACGTCAAGCCTGCATGGCTGACACTCATTATTTTCTCGGTTCAGGCACTTTGGAATAACAAGGCTTCAACCGTTATCTATTCCGAAGAAATGAAAACCCTTCCCTTCGCAATGCAGCAGATCCAGGCCGGCGGTATTGCAAGAACAGGTGAAGCGGCAGCCGTACTTGTCGTTCTGATGATAGTACCTATAGCAATATTCATATTCTCGGAGAGCCAGATCCTCGAAACAATGGCTTCATCCGGACTTAAGGATTAAGAATGATGAAAAAGCCCTTAAACTTACAAATCAAAAGAATAGGTGCGATCCTCGCTGCAACAATGATCGGGGTGTTGAGCGTTCCGATGCATTCGGATGCTATGGAGCACAGAAGTTATACCTACATTTATGATTACTGGGGAGATGTTCAGGATACTCCCGATGTATATGAGGTATATAGAGTATTTACATCTTCCGAACTCGGACTTGATGTAAGACTTAATAATCCCAGCGGTATCTACGCAACAGAGGACAGGGTATATATCTGTGACACAGGTAATAACCGAATCGTTGTGCTCGCTAAGGATGATGAGGCAGGTCTTGTATATGACTCTGAGATCAAGTCCATCAAATTTGCTCCCGGCCCTTCAGAACTCAGCGGACCTACGGATATTGCAATATCCGAGGATGGAAATATCTTCATTGCAGATAAAGGAAACAACCGTATTGTCAAGGTTGACCAGAATCTGAATTATCTTATGGAGTTTGTCCTTCCCGTTGACAGTGCACTTTCTGCAGATACAATATTCCTTCCCAATAAGGTTGTAGTCGATTCCGCAGAAAGAGTTTATTGCATCTCCGACGGTATCAACAAAGGTCTTCTCAAGTACGAAGCAGACGGTACTTTCGCAGGCTTCATCGGAGCTACCAAGGCAGCTTACGATATGCTTGATTATATTTGGAAGAAGTTTGCAACACAGGAACAGATAGACCGTATGCCCGTAGATGTTCCCACAGAGTACAGTAACATTTACATGGACTATGAGGGATTCATTTATGCCAGCGTTCCCGCAACTGACGCTCAGGCTATCGATGACCTGAAAGTAGACGCCGTAAGACGACTTAACCTTCTCGGAAATAACATTCTTGTTAATAACGGAAACTGGGTCAACGTCGGTGATATCTACTGGGGTTCCGCGGGCGGATATTCGGGACCTTCAAGCTTCTCTGATGTTACGGCGTTCACCAATGACATTTATGTATGTCTTGACAGAAACCGTGGACGACTCTTCGGATATGACGACCAGGGACGTATGGTCTTCGCATTCGGCGGAAACGGAAATATGGACGGATATTTCAGGCGTCCCGTCGGCATAGATCATATGGGATATGATCTCCTCGTTCTCGATCAGGCCGATTGTTCCATTACTTATTTTGTACTCAGTGATTTCGGTAAGGATATATTCAATGCCATCGACCAGTTCGACCGCGGCGAATATGAAGCTTCCGGAGCATCATGGCAGAGAGTACTTGACGTAGACGGTAACTACGATCTTGCATATATCGGAATAGGTCGATCCCTCCTCAGACAGAAGCAGTACAAAGAGGCGATGAAATATTTCGAGCTTAAATATGATGATGAAAACTATTCCAAGGCTTTCAAGGAATATCGTAAGGAATGGGTTCAGAGTCACTTGTTCCTGACAGTACTTGTCCTGCTTCTCATCTTCCTCGTTCCTCTCGGAATAGAGAAGTACAGAAATATGCAGGTAGAGATAGCTACATCCGATGTTTTCAGATTCCCGGATCCCGAGGACAATATGACCAGGGCTGAGATCAGAGAATATCATAAGAAGCAGCGTCAGGAATTCAGAGAAAGAGAAAAAGCCAAGAAAGAAGCTCGTAAGCTTGCAAAGCTTAGCAGCAGCAACAGATAACACTTAGGCTATAAGAGAACAGACTATGGCAAAGACAGAAGCAAAAGAAAAAAGCATAGTTTCAGGAATCTTCGGATGGTTCAAGAATACATTCAATGAAAAATATTGGGATTCACTTAAATTCTCCCTTTATTGTCTTACCCATCCCCTCGACGGTTTTTGGGACCTTACCCACGAGAAGAGAGGAACCTATGCGGCAGCAAATACAATACTGATCGCTACGGTACTGGTAAGACTTCTTAATCTGAAATACACCAGTTTTGTAATCCAGACCGTATATTGGGAAGATCTGAATGTATGGTTATATATCGCCAGTATTCTTTTCCCGCTTGCACTGTTTGTTGTAGGAAATTGGGCTACGACAACACTTTTCGACGGTAAAGGAAAACTCGGACAGGTTTACATCGGTACTTGTTATGCGCTTACCCCTTACCCGGTCATGCAGGTGCCTTTGATGATTCTTTCTAACGGTCTTACCACCAATGAAGCACAGTTTTACACAGTGCTTTCGGTAATCTCGTTAGTATGGTGCGGAGCTCTTCTGGTCTCAGCTATGGGCCAGATTCATGAGTTCTCGGGATTCAAAAATATCCTGTTCCTGATCTTCTCGTTGTTTGCAATGCTGGTCATGGTATTCATACTCATGCTTTTCTTCAGTATGATCACTCAGGGTATCGGATATTTCTATTCACTTTACAGAGAATTTATGTTCAGGATGTAGTCCCATAAATATAGTCATACCGGAGATGTTATGAGAAAAAGAAGTGCAGAACAAAAGAGAGAAACAAAGAATGCGATCATCAAGAACCTCAAGGCTCTGATCGCACCCGGAATATTTGCTCTCATCATAGGCGGACTTATCTTTTTTGTAGTCAACTACCAGAACAAAGATGAAGAAGAGCAGATCATACCTGTTCATGCTTACGCCGGAGACGGAAGAGAGATAGTGCTTGAAAACAGTGATCTTAAGCTTACTTTTGATCCCAACACCACTTATTTCAGTCTTCTCGTAAAATCATCAGGCAAGATTTGGAACGCTGTTCCCGATGATGTGGATGATGATGCGATAGCAATGAGTTCAGAGAAGGGACGTATCAGATGTACTCTGAATGTTGTCTACGCTAATGAAATCGGTTCCGAAGTTTCATATAACAATTACGATTACAGTATCAAGAATCAGACATATGATGTTGAGACTGACGGAGAGTCAATTACCGTTCACTATTCAATCGGTAAGGTTCAGAAGGAATTCGTTATCCCTCCCGTATGTACCGTAGATCGCATGGAAGGATATTTTGCTAACCTCAGCCAGGGCGATCTTAATATGGTCAAGCAGTACTACAAAAAGTACGACCTTAATGACCTTGGCAGAAAGGATGATCCCGAAGCGCTCCTTGAAGCGTATCCCGCTCTTGCCGACGGTCCTCTGTATGTACTTCGCGACACTGCAACAGATTCCATTAAGGCAAAGCTTCAGACCATCTTTGAAGAATCTGTCGGATATACTTATGAAGAGTTTCTTGAAGATAAGGAACTTATTTCTTCCGAAGAGCAGGGTAGTAATGCGGTTTACAACATTGATGTTACCTACAGACTTGACGGCGGAGATCTCATAGTTGAAGTTCCTTACTCAACCATGGAGTATCCTAAGGAGCGTCCCATCCTCGCAGTTGATGTACTTCCTTTCTTCGGTGCGGGCGGTATGGACGATGATGGTTTCCTCCTTGTTCCCGAAGGAAGCGGCGCACTTATCAATTTCAACAACGGTAAGACAGCGCAGAGCGTTTATTATGCTAACGTTTACGGCTGGGATATGGCACATGCAAGAGATGCTCTTGTACACAGTACCAGCACCGTATTCTCCACATTCGGTATTTCAACCGGAAATAATTCGTTCATTTGTAACGTTGAAGGCGGATCTGCTTATGCAGCAATCGAAGCTGATATTTCAGGACGTTTCAACAGCTACAACAGCGTTAATGCCGAGTACGGCGTAATCGAAAGAGAAGAGTTTGACGTAGGTTCCATTTCAAACAGCCGTATCTTCGCTTTCCAGGAAGCACTTCCCGATGAAGTAATGTCACAGAGATATACTTTCATCAATTCCGGAAGCTACATCGATATGGCTAAGGCATATCAGGCATATCTTCTTAAGAATGCCGAAGGTTATCTGGTGATGAACAATGATACCGCTGCTCCTTGTGTCATTGAGGTTGTAGGCGCGGTTGATAAGGTTAAGCAGATTCTCGGAATGCCTGTATCGAGACCTCTGGAACTTACCACTTATAAGGAAGCTGAAAATGTAGTAGCTCAGCTCGACTCCGAGGGCATCGACAACATGATCGTCAAGATGACCGGCTGGTGTAACGGAGGCGTTGAGCAGCAGTATCTCAAGGATGTCGATACAATCTGGTCACTCGGATCGGGAAGCGATCTGAAGCATCTGTGTGCTACAGTAAATGCTCAGGGTAATCAGATTTATCTCGACGGTATTACCGAGTATGCATACAATTCAAATATTTTTGACGGATTCTTCGCTTACAGAGATTCCTCAAGATTTATAAGCAGAGAGCTTTGTAAGTTATATCCCTTCAGCCAGATCACATACGGCGACAGAGATGATCTCGATGAGCATTATCTTCTCCACGAGCAGCTCATCCTCAAAATGATGAGAAACCTTGTGAAGGTTAATGAAAAGTTCGGTGCAACGGGAGCATCCTTCCAGGATATCGGAACTGACCTTGCGAGTGATTTCTATCGTAAGAATCCTTACTCAAGACAGCAGGCACTGATCGATCAGAGCAATGTTCTCAAAGAGATCAAGGATAATGGCGGATTCATAATGATCAATTCCGGAAATATCTATGCGGCGGTTTACAGTGATGTGATCACCCACATGGATCTTAAGGGAAGTGAGTACACCATTATTGATGAGTTTATTCCTTTCTATGAACTGGCTCTTCACGGATATATCAATTACACCGGAATGCCCGTAAACATCTGTGGCAGTGAAACCGATGAGATACTTGCTTCTGCAGAGTATGGCGCAGGTCTTTGCTACAGTGTTATGGATGAAGATCCCGAAACACTTCAGAAGACTCTTTATCCTCAGTATTACGGAAGCAGCTATGCTGCAGTTCATGACAGACTGGTCGAGACATATACCAGATACAATAATGAGCTCGGACATACCTTCAATCAGGAAATGACCGGCCATGACAATCTTTCAGAGTATGTTTCCGTTACCGAATATGCAGACGGAACAAAAGTATATGTGAACTACGGATATACCGATTATTCCTATAATGGAATAACAGTTCCGGCTAGGGATTATAAGGTTGTAAAATAAGGGCGATACGGAGACCCGGATATGAAGAAGAAATTAAACGGAAAAGTTAGCGGACTTGAAAAAAGAAGGGCTGTAACAGGTTACCTGTTCATTTCTCCCTTTATAATCGGCTTTTTACTCTTTATGGTAAAGCCTATGTTCCAGTCACTCTATATGAGTTTCTGTGACGTACAGGTAGGTGCCGGATCATTTGAGATGATAAGGAACGGTATTTACCAGTATAATTACGCATTCAGAGTAGATCCCGATTATTCAAGGCTGCTTATAGAGGGCTTTACCAAGATGATCGTATATTCACTTGCGATAATGGTATTTGCTTTCTTCGTATCTCTGATACTGAACCAGGAATTCCACGGCAGAGCATTGGTAAGAGCAATATTCTTCCTTCCCGTTATTCTGTCGAGTGGTGTTATCCTCGGACTTGAGACAGATAACTCAGTCATAGCACAGATGCATGCGACTGTTGAGGATTCAATGAACAACGTCAGCGTCACCGCAGTTCTTGAGAGCATCCTCAGAACAGCAGGCGTCGGTACCAGAGCATATGAGACAGTCTTTGAACTGATCGATAATATTTATGACATAGCTCTTGCATCCGGAATCCAGATCATCGTTTTCCTGTCAGGACTTCAGACGATTCCCAAGAGCATGTACGAAGCAGCGTCTATCGAAGGCTGTACCGCATGGGAAAGCCTTTGGAAGGTTACATTCCCTATGGTAAGCTCAATATTCTTAGTAAACTGGGTTTACACGATAGTAGATTTCTGTATGAGATCCGACAACGAAGTCATGACCAAGATTACCGATACAATGGTTGATCAGTTGAACTACGGTCTGTCTTCCGCGATGGCATGGTGTTATTTCCTTTTGACGATAATATTCCTAGCCATTAGCTCGTTCTTGATTTCCAGGAGGGTTTATTATTATGAGTAATACTGCGGTGATGAGTGCTCCTGCAGATACGGGCATGGTTAAGAAGAAGACTAAGTCTAAGGACAAACCTAAGATGTCTGCTCTGAAAAAGAAAAAGGTAGCTATGAATACGTTCATAAGCATCGTCCGTTTCATACTTCTGTTCGGACTTTGCTTCATGATAATTCAGCCTATTCTCAATAAGATTTCCGTAAGCTTTATGACTGAGGGTGACCTTTATGACCCCGTTGTCATAAATATCCCTGCTCATTTCACTACCGAGAACTACCAGCTTGCGGTTAAGCTTATGAGTTACAAGACTGCTTTCAAGAACTCGATGATCACTTCATTTACCATCGGATTACTTCAGGTAGCGGTTTGTACTCTTGTAGGATATGGATTTGCGAGATATGAGTTCCCTCTTAAGAAGCTCTGGTTCGGATGCGTACTTCTTATGATCATCATCCCTCCCCAGATCATGTCCACTTCACTTTACCTTCACTTCAAGTTTTTCGATGTGTTTGGAATTATCAAGTTGATCACCGGTAATACGGTCAACCTGAGAGGTTCAATCCTTCCTTACTATCTGATGAGTGCAGGTTGTATGGGACTTAAGAACGGTCTTTATATCTATCTGATAAGACAGTTCTTCAGAAACATTCCCAAAGAACTTGAAGAGGCAGCTTATGTTGATGGTGCAGGTACTCTTAAGACATTCATCATCATCATGCTTCCCGATGCAAAGCCCATCCTTACATCATGTTTCCTGTTCTCTTTTGTATGGCAGTGGACTGATGGTTTCTATTCAAGAATGTTCCTTGGAAATATGAAGCTTGTAAGTACATCGCTTTCATCCATTGCAGATGACCTTTCAACTTACATAGCCAGCCAGACCGGTGTTCAGTCAACGGTATCAGTAGCATATTCAAACTGTATTCTTTCAACCGGTACGTTGATGATCATTTTACCTCTTATCATCCTGTATCTCTTTGCTCAGAAGGGCTTTGTAGAGAGCCTTTCATCAACGGGTATCAAGATGTAATAATTGGACATTCCGCGAGCGAATGTGGTATAATTGTTCGTGGGTTTTAATCCCGATATATATCCGCAATAATGCGGGAAATATATATTTTTTATCAGACCTTTAAGGTCAAAAGGAGGATTATGAAGAGAAAGTTTTTAAACCAGATTATTGCTGTTGGCGCAACCGCAGCAATGGTCGCAGGAATGGCCGGATGTCAGAACGGTGGAAACACCGGTGTTGAGCCTCAGCCTACTGACACTCCCGCTACCGATACTCCTGCTACTCAGACTCCTGATGCTGAGCCTGTAAGTGAGTATCCTGTTTACACCGATGCTGATGGCAACCCCATCGACCTTGGTGGAGTAGAAGTTGATATCGTTAACTGGTGGGCTGCTGATACCCCTGCTGATCCCGTAAATGATTACGAGGAAGCTATGTGGGATTATCGTGAGTGGTGCCAGGAGACCTATAACTTCACTGTTAAAGAGACCAAGAACTTCTCCGGCAACGAGCTTACTTGGGGCGACTGCATCCAGCAGTTCTCCGATTACGTAACCTCCGGTGGAGACGACGGATATTATGTATTCACCGGACGTATGTGTGCTGCAGCTACTACCGCTGTTCAGTCCGGACTTATGTATGACCTTTCTACCATCGACTGCCTTGATTTCAACAGTGAGTCAGTATTCACCAGAAATCAGGTAGACGAGTTCTTCAAGAAGGGTGACAGCATCTATACCATGTATGCTACCAGCAACGGATTCCCTGAAGCTCGTGAAGGAATCTTCTTCAACAAGAAGGTACTTGAGGATGCAGGAATCGATCCTGAGAGCATCTATGATATGCAGGCAAACGGAACCTGGACTTGGGACGCTTGGAAAGAGCTCTGCGAGAAGGTTATGAGAGATACCGACAACGACGGTACTCCCGATGTATTCGGATTTACTTGTAACTATGACGACGCTGTTGAAGAGTTCGTTCTTTCAAACGGCGGATCATTAGTTAAGAATGAAGCAAGCGGACTTAGAGTAGCATTTGATGATGCTGATACTGCAGAAGCTCTCAACTTCTTCCAGGAGATGGTATCAACTTATGACGCTCACCTTTACTATCCCGCAGACGCAGCTTGGGACTTCTACAAGACCGATTGGCTTACCGGAAACACCGCTTTCTACATTGGCCAGGTTTGGGAGAAGGACAACGTAAGAGGCGTTGGTGAGGACGGCAGATCAATGG
>JAEEGL010711991.1_pt1 | contig 29966 bp, 21 predicted proteins | sample 9134231 | NCBI WGS metagenome assembly JAEEGL01 (sample SAMN16246548, study PRJNA631951) | gut metagenome | biome: gut microbiome; feature: rumen; material: fiber-attached | host: Bos | place: Iran: Karaj | collected 2018-10 | reverse complement strand
TTCTCATCCACTGACAGGCTCACTGCGTCATCAAGATCTTTGGCATCTTCACCGTCAATGGTGACCATCAAAAGGTCCCGAAGGTCCTCCCTGCCGTACATATCCGCCTCGCTTACCTTGTCAGGGCACCTGTTTGCCTGATTGATGACCTTCTCAGGAAATTCACATGGTATATCAAAGCCCCTTACGATGGAGAGAATATCCACGCCAGGGTCATTGATGTTACCAATTATCTGTGTCACCCTTCCCTCCGGCTTCATCCTCTTTGACGCATTGCCATAGTCCGTGATCTTCACCACGACCTTGTCCCCGGTCACAGCCTTGCCGTTGTGCTCTATTGGTATGAAAATATCCGATATGATCTTAGTATTGTCAGGGATAACGAAGCCAAAGGTGTTCTGTCCCTGATATGTACCAACCAGTTCCTCTATCCCCCGGACGAGTATGTTTCTAACCTTTCCCTCTTTGCGCTTACCTGTGGACTGCGGCAAAACCTCCACTTCAACGGTGTCTGTGTGAAACGCGCCATTTACATATTCTTCGGGAATGTAGATATCCTCATCCAGCTCCTCTGATTCAACAAATCCAAATCCCTTGGGGTTGGAGATGAACTGTCCGACAATCTTGACCTTTTTTGCCATAAAATACCTCTTTAATAAATATTACTGTATACATTCTATCATAGATAAAATCAGAAACAAAAAAGACGCTCTGTCCAAAGAGCGCCTTAACAAATGCATATCTGAAAATCTATCAGAACAGTCCCATATTGAGGAAGATTCCAAACAGAATGAAAAGAACTGAAAGTGCGATTGTAACCTTCTTGAGGATACCCTCTCTTGAGCGGCCTCTGTTCTTGCCCCAATAGGTGTTCTCAACTGTTCCCTGAATAGCTCCAAGTCCCTGATTCTTGCCCTCCTGAGCAAGCACAAGAACTACAAGTGCGACGCAAATAATGATAAATAATACTCCGAATACATAATCTAAAGCGCTCACGAAAAACTCCTCCTAAGCAAATAATCTTCGTAATAATCTAAAATAAAACACGCAAAAAATATATTAGCACAAATATAGACTGTAGTCAATTATCAGATAAAAATTTGCATCACAAGTTTACAGATAAATGCCACAATCCAGGCTATGCTGCACTGCCACAGAACAACAAATAAAGCCCACTTGCTGCCAAGCTCTCTCTTAATGGAAGCGATCGCCGCAACACATGGCGTATACAGAAGGCTGAACACAAGAAGTGTCGCTGCCGCCGTGGTCGAAATAGCGGTGGCAACTCCGCCCTCTCCTCCAAAGAGGACCTCAAGTATGGAGACAACGCTCTCCTTGGCCATAAAGCCGCAGATGAGGGATGTAACTATCCTCCAGTCCCCGAGTCCCAGAGGCCTGAACAGCGGTGCCAAAAGCCCTGCCACAAGTGCAAGAATGCTCTCTTGCGAGTTCTCCACAATGTTGAGATGGGTGTTGAAGTTGCTCAAAAACCAGATGACAATGGTCGCAATAAAAATAACGGAAAATGCTCTCTGTAGGAAATCCTTTGCCTTGTCCCAGAGAAGCCTTCCAACATTCTTGGCTCCCGGAAGTCTGTAATTTGGAAGCTCCATAACAAAGGGAACCGCCTCTCCCCTGAAGTAGGACCTCTTCATGACAAGGGCCACCAGTATTCCGGTGATGATACCCAAAAAGTACAGGGCCACGATTATGAGTCCACCCCTGCCGGGGAAAAACGCGCTGACAAAAAAGGCGTATATTGGCAGCTTGGCGGTACAGCTCATAAAGGGCGTCAACAGAATCGTCATCTTCCTATCCCTCTCACTGGGAAGCGTCCTGGTGGACATGACCGCCGGAACCGTGCACCCAAAACCAATGAGCATGGGGACGATACTCCTGCCGGAGAGACCTATCTTTCTTAAGATCTTGTCCATAAAGAAGGCCACCCTGGCGATGTATCCGCTGTCCTCCATTATGGAAAGGAAAAAGAACAACAGCACAATGATGGGAAGGAAGCTAAGGACCGAACCCACTCCCTCAAATATTCCATCTATTATGAGGCTCCTTACCACTTCATTTACCCCGGAACTTACCAGCAGCGCATCTGTCTTATCCGTAAGGATTCCTATAATATTCTCAAGGATTCCCTGAAGAAATGGGCCTATTATATTAAAAGTCAGGAGGCAGACTATTCCCATTATTAGTATGAATGAGGGTATTGCAGTGAACCTGCCAGTTAGTATCCGGTCTATTCGCCTGCTTCTCTCATGCTCCCTGCTCTCATGGGGCTTTACGACAGTCTGTCTGCAGATCCTGCCGATGAAGTCGAAGCGCATCTCAGCAATGGCTGCACTCCTGTCCAGGCCCCGCTCCTTCTCCATCTGGATGATGATGTGCTCCAGCATGTCTTTTTCATTGTCGTCCAGCTTTAGTCTGTCTATTACAATGTCGTCGCCCTCCACCACCTTGGTGGCCGCAAATCTAAGGGGAATATCTGCCCTCTTGGCATGATCCGCGATCAGGTGTTCAACTCCGTGGATGCACCTGTGGACTGCGCCGCCGTAAGCATTTTCATCGCAAAAATCATTGATGAGTGGCTTCTCCTGATATCTGGCCACGTGTATGGCATGGCTCACCAGCTCGTCAACTCCCTTGTTTTTGGAGGCCGAAATTGGTACCACAGGAACTCCGAGAAGCTCCTCCATCTTGTTGACCTTGATGGTGCCGCCGTTTCCGGTGACCTCGTCCATCATGTTAAGAGCAACAACCATTGGCCTGTCCATCTCAATGAGCTGCATGGTCAGATACATATTTCTCTCGATGTTGGTGGCATCTACGATATTGATTATGGCCTTGGGCTTGTCTTCAAGGACGAAATTCCTTGATACGATCTCCTCACTGCTGTAAGGGGACATGGAATAGATTCCGGGAAGGTCCGTCACCAGTGTACCAGGGTGTTCCTTGATGACGCCGTCCTTGCGGTCAACGGTAACCCCGGGGAAATTTCCCACATGCTGGTTGGCTCCGGTCAGCTGATTGAAAAGAGTCGTCTTACCGCTGTTCTGATTGCCCACAAGGGCGTAGGTCAGAATCTCACTGTCAGGAAGCGGATGCTCCTTCTTTTTGTCATGGAACTTACCGCCCTCACCCAGGCCCGGGTGTGAAACAACTCCCAGTTCCACATAGGTGTCTTTTTCCACCTCATTTTCATTGATCTGCTCAATCTCAATCTTCTCAGCCTCGGAGAGCCTCAGGGTCAGCTCATATCCGTGGATCTTGAGCTCAACCGGATCCCCCAGGGGAGCGTACTTTACAACTGTCACCACAGCCCCGGGGATAACTCCCATATCAAGAAAATGTTGACGGAGAGCTCCCTCTCCGCCAACAGTAATGATTTTTGCACTATTTCCAATAGATAGTTCTCTTAATGTCATAAGAACAAACGATCCTTCTTCCGTATTATTTCCTGATCAAAAGAGATTTTCCGGTCATCTCAGCCGGCTGCTCCTCTCCCATGCACTCGATGAGAGTAGGAATGATGTCTGCAAGGCAGCCGCCCTCCTTGAGAGTATACTCGGGATCGTAGTTTACAAGAATAAACGGAACCGGATTGGTTGTGTGGGCTGTCCAGGGCTCACCGGTCTCGTAGTCGATCATCATGTCTGCATTGCCGTGATCAGCGCAGATGAACATGGTTCCGTTCACCTTCTTGAGCTCATCAACGATCTTACCGACGCACTCATCAACAGTCTCAATTGCCTTTACGGCTGCAGGAATAACGCCTGTGTGGCCAACCATGTCAGGGTTGGCAAAGTTTGCGATCACAACATCATATTTCTGTGAGCTGATGGCTTCCAGGATCTTCTCGCACACCTCGGGAGCACTCATCTGAGGCTTCAGGTCATAAGTGGGAACATCCTTAGGGCTGTTTACAAGGACTCTGTCCTCACCCTCATTGGGCTGCTCAACACCACCGTTGAAGAAGAATGTTACGTGAGCATACTTCTCTGTCTCAGCGATACGAACCTGCTTCATCCCCTTGTTAGCAAGCCACTCACCAAAGGTGTTGTTAAGAGATACCTTCTTGAAGGCGATCTCCTTGTTAGGAATAAGCGGATCATAGTCTGTAAAGCAGACATAGGTTACATCAAGTCTCTTGCCCCTGTTAAACTTGTCAAACTCATCATCGCAGAAGCAGTGAGTGATCTCTCTTGCCCTGTCAGGACGGAAGTTATAGAAAATAATTGAATCCCCATCCTTGATTGTGGCAACAGGTGCGCCATTCTTCATGATAACTGTGGGAATAACGAACTCATCGGTCTTGCCATTGGCATAGGAGGCTGTCATGCACTCGTGAGCTGAATCAGCCTTGTTACCCTCTCCCTTTGTCAGGGCATTGTAGGCAATCTCAACTCTGTCGTAGTTGTTATCCCTGTCCATTGCGTAGTAACGGCCTGAGATTGAAGCTATGGCACCAACACCCAGCTCCTTCATCTTGTCCTCAAGCTGCTGAACGAAATCTATGCCGCTCTCAGGCGGAGTATCCCTTCCATCAAGGAAGCAGTGAACATAGACCTTGGAAAGGCCGTTCTTCTTGGCCAGCTCCAGAAGCCCATAGATATGTGTGATGTGGCTGTGTACTCCGCCGTCGGAGACAAGTCCGTACATGTGAAGAGCTGAATCCTTCTCCTTACAGTTGTCTATGGCTTTCATGAGACCTTCATTGGTAAAGAAATCTCCGTCCTCGATGGACTTGGTGATCCTTGTGAGCTCCTGATATACGATCCTTCCGGCGCCCATGTTCATGTGGCCAACCTCTGAGTTGCCCATCTGTCCGTCGGGAAGTCCTACCGCAAGGCCTGATGCATAGCCCTTTACGAAGGGATAATCCTTCATAAGACCGTCCATCACCGGGGTGTTTGCCATCGCAATGGCATTGGCCTCCGGGTTATCATTGAGCCCGTATCCATCAAGAATTAAAAGAACTGTAGGTTTTGATCCTCTCATGTTTATCCTCCATTTGATATAATTTACTCCGGGTCAAAAGTTCTGCTCTGCGGGCTCCCTCAGCAGCATTTCCAGTTTTTGGTTACTGTTCACTCAGTTCTGCGCACTTGCTGCGCAGAACGTGAGAAAATTTATGGCATGAGAATGTGGATTTGCCCCATTGCCGAAGGCAATTCTAATGGGCAAATCCAGTTACTGTGAGCGCCGCAAGGCGTGAACAGTAACAGTTTTTGTTCGCAGAGCAGAACTTTTGACCCTCAATATACACAATCTATAATTGTACGCTTAGTATAGCCAATTAGAAGCCGTCTGACAAGATATCACTCGTATTTATACAAATAGAATCCCGAAAAACTCAGCTCAGAAACCTTGCCATCCCCATTAATCTCAAAATCCAGGCTGTTGATCCAGAGGGCACTGTTGTTATCCAGGATAATTAGGCCGTTTATTACTTCCTGCTTCTGGTCAATATCCGCTTCTTCCTGCTCTAACTCTTTAAGTTGCTTAAGCTGCTGCGACAGGTCCACATAGGTAAGGCGCTTTGCCGTGTTGTAGCTCTCATAGACAGGGAGCTTGCCGGGATCGATCTCCCCGTAATTTATGGATACTCCCACAACCTTCATATAGGAATAATCCTTTACATCTACAACGGGCTCAGAATTGTAAGCACTGACATACAGGCTTTCCTGCCCATCATCGTATGTAACACCGCTCCTGTTTTCAAGTGAGCTGACCAGTTCCTCAGAGTACCTGTCTTTGAGGGTGTCTGCGTAGTCCAGTCCCTCTATACTGCCCTCATCCCTGATGGCACGGAGCGCAGACCTGGCTCGGGCAAGACTGATATCCAGTGAATCTCCGCCCTCCGTCATGTCATCCAGGTACTTCTCGACGACTGCCCTCTGGGATCTGACAACCACGGAATAGACATTGATCCCGGGCACAAGATAAAAGATCAGCACTACAGCAAAGAAAAGCAGGAAAAGAATGCCTCTGATGCCCTCTCCCTTAGCGGAAAGAAAAGCATAACAGCCCACATAAACTATCTCTAAGGCTATGAGCATTATCCCGAAGTATCTCTCGGTGGTGATACCGTACTGCCCTATCCTCATGGCCAGGGTTATGATCTGGACAATGATAAAGGGCGCAAAAACAAAGGGAAAGAGCTTCAGCAGCCTTTGAAGTGTACCCTCTGTGCATCCCTGGGCTGCGGTCCATATAAATAATCCCGTCATAAATATGGAGGTCATTATGGTGAACGCCTCATTTGAGGGAAAAGACCTGATGATAATGATCTTGAAAATATAGAAGTACACTATCAGGCATGAAACCGCCAGTATCCCCGGCAGCACATATCCCATAAGAGCCCTGGAAAATCTGGTTATTTCGCCGTCCACCCGGGACAGTCCCATGAGAAACGCCGGAAAGCCAACGGCACCGGCCACTATCATCTCTATCAGTAGTACAACATCAATATCGTGAATCAGCGCATCAAATACATAGAGAATAGATAAAACTCCAAGGGCCACTACCCCGTAAAGAAGTGATGCCTTCATCACCCCAAGAAACGCCCTTACCGTGTACTTCTCAAAGAAAAGTCCGCTGCTTTTGTACATTAAAAACACACTTCCAAGAACTGAAAAACATATATAAACCACAAACAGTCTTGAAAGATAAGTGTATTGATAAAACCACTTACCGCCCTGGACCGTGGCCTCATTATGCATGAATCCATTCATATAGGAATATGCAAAGCTTATGGCAAGGGAAAACACCGCAAAAAATACTGCCGCCCCCTTAAGCTTTCTCTTTTCCCTGATCCTGCCAAATCCCGCCTCCAGCAGCACAAAGCATGGAGCAAGACTGAACATGAACATATAAAAGAAGGTGACAGGATTGCTGTCCACCAGATCCTGATACACGCCAAGCCCCGTGCATCCCAAAAGGAACATAACGATTGAAACCGGATGCCCCTTGACAACTTCCCTTATGTCCGTTTTAAGTTTCTGAACCCACAACATAACAGTTCTCCATTCTCCTCTAAATTTCCCCAATCCAGAATATAGCTGTCCCGGGTGAATGCCAGGCACTCAGATCCCCATATTTGCCTATCCCTCTTCACCCTTGTCTACAGTGATATCAAACCTGTATTCCGGGTTTATGGCCCTTAATCTGTCCTCAAAAAGACTCACAAGTTCAGCATCCTTAAGGCGGTATTTGTAGGGTATCTCCATGTCAAATGCCACCTTGGGCGCCTTCCCCGGCTTCCTGGTTATCCTAAGGTCATGGAATCTGATAGCGGAGTCTGTCTCCCTGATGCACTCTATGAGCTTATCCTTTACTCTCTGCCTCTCTGCATCGTACTCATCTATTGGGTCCATGTGTATCACAGCAGTGCAGTGATATTTCGCCCTGAGCTCTTTCTCTATCTCATCAATTATGTCGTGAACCTCATTTAAGGTCCTGTCTGAAGGCACCTCCACGTGAAGAGACATCATGATGCGGCTTGGACCATAGTTGTGTACAACAATGTCATGAACTCCGAAAATATTGTCGTAGGCCATTACCGTATCTGCAATGTCCTTAAGGAACTCTCTGCTTGGAGGTTCCCCCAGAAGCGGATTTATGGTATCTCTGGCTGAATCAATGCCGGTCTTAAGGATAAAGCAGGCCACGATAACCCCGGCATATCCGTCGATATTAGCCCCGGTGATACCGAAAACAACAAATGAAACAAGAACGATCCCCGTTGAAAGGACATCCGAAAGGGAATCCATCGCTGTGGACTTTATGGTAGCACTGTTTATAAGTCTTGCCGTCTGCATGTATGAGGCAAACATAAAGAGCTTGATGCCCATTGATACCACAAGAATAACGAGAACTACCGGAGAGAATTCTATCTCCTGTGGAGACAGTATCTTTTTAACCGACCCCTGTGCAAGTTCAACAGCCATTATGATAATAAAAAGAGATACAATAAGACCCGCGATATACTCAAGCCTTCCATGCCCAAAGGGATGTTCCTTGTCTGCATCGGCGCCTGAGAGCTTAAAAAAGACCAGAGTGACTACAGAAGAAGCCACATCCGACAGATTGTTCAGCGCATCAGAAAGCACTGCTATGGACCCGCTCATGAGTCCCGCCAGCATCTTGAAAATAACCAGAAGAATATTAAAGGCAATGCCGAATGCCCCGCTGAGCATACCATAGCTTTGCCTTACATAAGGTGAATCCACCTGTTTATAATCTTTTATGAAAAACCTTGCAAGAAAACAGATCATTGTCCCCAGAAAACCGTGATAAGAAGCGCACCCTCCTCAACGGTGATCTCTGCCTCCTCATCGATGATGAATTCATTGCTGACACCAAGGGGATAGTCGCTCTCCAGTGTCCCGCTCTCCATATTATACAACAATCCCTTCAGGGTTACACCCCTGGCAACTTCAGAAAGTGCAAACACGGATATGATGCCGGTGTTGCCCCTGTGAAATCTAACGGTCTCATTCTCAGCCACCATGAGCATCCTGTCCTGCTCCAGTATATATCCCCTGGCCCCCTGATGCTTCAGGAAAAGAAGTGTCTGTATGTTGGCAAAGGAGTGCTCGAATCTCTTACCACCGAGAGCTCCGTAGAAATAAAACTTCCTGTATCCCTTTTCAAGGCCAATCCTGACAGCCTTAAGGGTGTCGGTATCGTCTTTCCTGACAGGAAGCTCCATTATCCGGTCCGGATCATTCTGCCTTATCTCCTCTATACCGCGAAGAGCCTCCTCGCCATAATCCCCGATGGAATCAAAATCACCCACCACCAGGTCAGGAAGGATACCACGCCTCTGGGCATATACAAAGCCGGCATCACAGGCAATGCAGAAATCCCCGTCAGAAATTTCTATATCTATGTCAGTCAGATCTCCGGCTGAAATGATGATACACTTGCCTTCATTCATCTTTTCTTCTCTCTTAATGTGTATGGTTGGAGGTCACGCTCACGCCCTGATCCTTGATTCGATGGTGTCAATATCCATGGTCCATTCGTTGGCACCGCCCCAGTCTCCAACAACTGTCTCGTCTTCTTCCCCGTCAGAGGTATAGATAACTGTTGAGAGCCTGTAATTCATTCTGGCAACCCTTGTGGAATTGCCGGAGGTAATATAGCTGTTCAGATAGGTAACAGTATATTTGGTATGAGGATAGTACTCGCCTGTAACCGAAGCAGGCTCATAGGAGATTGCACACCTCTGTACTCCATTGTCCTCAAAGAAATTGGCCCATATTGTTAAGACGCCTGCAGTGTCCGGATTCTCATCAAAGTCCGGGAATCGGTAGGTCCAGTTGCCATCATTGTTATTCAGGATCATGAACTCCCTGCTCACCGGCACATAGGTGGTGTTCTCCTGGGGCGTCTCCTCATTGTGAAGGAAGATGTCCCTGATCCCCAGATACTCATCCGAAACAACAAAGTTCCTGAGCTCATCAACATTGCCGATGTCCAGCTGTGAGAAGATATCTGAAAAGAGCGTCTGCACCTGCTGTGCGTTGTCGAGGCACTCCTTCAGGGAACTCATCTCATCCCCTGATCCCACGGTGCTCTGAACCTTCTCTATGAGCGCGGCATAGTCAGCCGCATCCTGTATTTTTATGTTAAAAGAGCTGCATTCAGGTACAGAGTACTTCTGGATAACCTTACCCAGGCTGTCAGAGGGACTGTCCCTGTAAATGTCAAGAAGCTGTTCAATATATTCCCTGTAACTGTCAAAGGAATATACCTTGCTGCCGTTTTCTGACGAATAGGTTGAAGAGTCAGAATTGAAAAGCGCATCCGGACTGTAACTGTAAGCATCACTGAATATCACCGAATAAGCCTTGTCCAGAAGCTGTATAGCTTCTGTATTGGATCTGTCTTCCTCAAGAACCGACATAATAGTGGCAGCTGTATCCATATCGGCATCCTGGTTATTTATTGAATTTAGCGCTTCACTTAAGACCAGGGTGTGGCAGCTCTTAAGGAGTTCTTCCTCCCCGGTGGCCTGCCAGCCCTCCCGGAGTATTTCTTTGGCTGACTGTGTATCACCAATGCTCACATAGGCCCCTGCTATATTGCTGTATGCTATAACTGACGTAGGGTCGATCTCAAGCGCCTTGGAATAGGACTCGATGGCCGCCTGATAATCAGCCTCCTTAGTGTACTTGTCACCGGCTGCTATCGCCCTCTCCACTCTGACAAAGGGAAGCTGGAAAAATGCCAGCACCCCAAGGCCTACAGCCATAACAAATACAAGCGCAATTATCGCCTTACGCCTTGCCCTGCGTCTCCTTCTTCTCTTATTAAATGACTTACTGTGATAATTATTTCCCAAAATATAACCTTCGCTTTCAAAAACAAACTACAATTTAAAATATTATACCATATTTTGTGGTATCATTCACTATCAAAACTAAATATCGGGCAATTAATTGTTTTAACCCGTGCATCTTTTTTCCTTGACTAAAATCTTGAATATCTGCCACAAAGAGGCAAAATCCGTGGACATTAAAAGTCTCAGAAATTAGAATTATAACAGACGCCATCAATGACGTTAATAGTAAAAACAATATAATAATATGTCATATTTTTGCGGAGGTTTCAACATGAAAATTGCTCTTATCAACGAAAACAGCCAGGCCGCCAAGAACAGCATGATCTATGGCGCTCTCAGAAAGGTCGCTGACCAGCACGGCTTTGAAGTTTTCAATTACGGAATGTATTCAGCCGAGGACGAGGCCCAGCTCACCTATGTCCAGAATGGCATCCTGGCCTGTGTGCTGTTAAATTCTGGTGCCTGTGACTACGTAGTAACAGGATGCGGCACCGGAGAAGGCGCAATGCTGGCCCTGAACAGCTTCCCTGGTGTCATCTGCGGTCACGTAACCGATCCCCTTGACGCATACACCTTTGCCCAGATCAATGACGGCAACGCGATCGCCATGAACTTTGCACTGAAGTCAGGCTGGGGAGCCGAGCTGAATCTGGAGTACACCTTTGAAAAGCTCTTTATCGAAGAGAGCGGTCAGGGTTATCCCAGAGAAAGAGCTGTTCCAGAGAAACGCAATAAGAAGATCCTTGACGAAGTAAAGAAGGTAACCTATGTGCAGGATGTTCCTACCATCCTCAAGTCCCTTGACCAGGACCTTGTAAAGGGCGCCCTCTCAGGTGAGCACTTCCTTGAGTACTTTGACGCCAACTGCAGGGATGAGGCCATCAGTGCCTGCGTCCACGAGATCCTCGGCAAGTAATATTTCGCAGATCACAATATCATAAATCGCATATAAAAACTGCCTGTTTTATTTTTCCGAATAAACCAGGCAGTTATTTTTGTCCTATAATCTATTTTTAAATATTACGAACCAGCATTATTTGCACAGTGCAAATGTGTCTCTTGCAATTGCGAGCTCCTCATTGGTAGGAACTACCATCAGGGTAACCTTGCTGTCGGGACCTGAAATGATCTGCTCCTTGCCGCGAACCTTGTTGGCCTCCTGATCAAGGGTGGCACCGATAAAGGAAAGTCTCTCGCATACAAGCTTCCTGACAAAGCCGCTGTTCTCTCCCACGCCTGCCGTGAAGCATATTGCATCTACGCCTCCCATGGCTGCTGTATAGGATCCAATGTATTTGAGAACCCTGTAGGCAAAGGCATCAACTGCTCTCTTAGCGTTCTCATTACCCTCTGCATAAGCATCCTCAAGATCCCTGAAGTCTGATGAGAGTTCATTGGAAAGACCGAATACTCCGGACTTCTTGTTAAGGAGGTTTGTGACATCAGCAACTGAAGAGTTCTCTTTCTTCATAACAAATTCAACTACTGAAGGATCGATGTCTCCGGTCCTTGTGCCCATGATAAGGCCCTCAAGAGGAGTGAGTCCCATTGAAGTATCAATGCACTTGCCGCCCTCTACAGCAGAAACAGATGCACCGTTTCCAAGGTGGCAAACAATTATCTTAAGGTCAGCAGCGTCCTTGCCAAGAATCTCTGCAGCTCTTTTGCTTACATATGAGTGGCTGGTTCCATGGAAACCATATCTTCTGATACCGTACTTCTCATAATAAGAATATGGAAGTCCGTAGATATAAGCCTCCTGAGGCATTGTCTGATGGAATGCAGTGTCAAATACTGCAACCATGGGGACCCCTGGCATAACCTTCTGGCAGGCCCTGATACCGATAAGATTCGCAGGATTGTGGAGGGGCGCAAGGTCCGATACATCCTCAATGGCCTTAATAACTTCCTCGTCGATCACAACTGACTTTGTGAACTTCTCGCCGCCGTGTACAATGCGGTGTCCTACTGCTCCGATCTCATCAAGGCTCACAACGCCGTTCTCATCATTGGTGAGAGCCTCAATAACAAGCTCGATCGCTCTGTTGTGGTCAGGCATGGGTGTGACCTTTGTGATCTTGTCCTTTCCCTCAGGAGTATAAACTATCTGGCTTCCGTCGATCCCTATCCTCTCGCAAAGTCCCTTGCAGATAACTGCCTCCGAATCAGAATCGATGAGCTGGAACTTCAGTGATGAACTTCCACAATTGATAACAAGTATTTTCATAAGTAACCTCTTTCCCAAATTTTTTGTAAATGTTCCTTAATATAATAAAACGATACAGATTTTAGTTCTTTGAGTACAATCAAAAAACTACCATGAAAACTTTATATATATTATAATTTTAAATATGAAAACAATCGGAATAATCGCCGAGTTCAATCCCTTTCACCTCGGCCACAAATATCTCATAGACAAATGTAAAAGAGATCTTGGCGCAGACAAGGTCGTTATTGTCATGAGCGGCGATTTTGTCCAGAGGGGCGCTCCTGCTGTCATGAATAAATTCTCCAGGGCCACCATGGCCCTAAAGTCAGGGGCAGACCTTGTCCTGGAACTCCCTGTCTACTACAGCCTTGGGAGTGCAGAATATTTTGCAGAAGGCGCCATCTCGGTTCTGGAGGGTCTTGGTTGCGTAGATTACCTGTGCTTTGGCAGCGAGTTTCCTGATCTCCACAGACTGGACCTCATCGCCGATGTTCTGCACAGTGAGCCCGCCTCCTATAAAAAGACTCTCTCCGATTCCTTAAAAGCAGGTCTTCCCTTTCCATCTGCCTGTTCCAGGGCTCTTAGTGCTGCCCTGGGTAGTGATTTCGCTTCCAGCGATGATTTCGATTATTCACATCTCTTTTCCTCTCCCAACTGCATTCTGGCCATCGAGTACCTGAAAGCTTTAAAGAGAAGGAAAAGCAGCATTACTCCATACACCCTGCAGAGAGTCGGCCAGCCCTACCACAGTCTCGAGGCCGGCATAATCCCCAGTGCCTCCTGGATAAGGGAGCGCATTCTTTCAGGCACCAGCATTTATGTAAAGAACAGCGCCGAGGTTCTTCTGGCAAATACAATGCCCGAGGATGCCATCAGAGAGGTCACTTCCTACTGCGGCTTATTCCTCAATTCCAACGACTTTTCGGAGCTTATTCACTACAGGCTGATCATGGAAAGAGATGAGGGCTATACAAAGTATCAGGATGTCAGCAGAGACCTTTCAAACAAGATTCTCAAGAATCTTGACAGCTTTGAGTCCATCAGCGGCTTCTGCTCATCCTTAAAATCCAAGGAAATCGTATATGCCAGGATAAGCCGTTGTCTCATGCACATAATGCTCGGTATCACAGCTGACCACATGTCGGAATACAAAAAGGCCGGTTACACCTCCTACTGCAGAGTCCTTGGTTTTACGGAATCAGCAGTCGAACTAATGAGGGTTATGAAAAACTCATCAAAAATACCTGTTATAACAAGGCCCAAGGATGCCGGCAAAATATCCGACCCGCTACAAAAGAGACTCTTTGAGGAGACCCTCAGGGCAAGCACTATATACAATATGATCAGCAGCAACGAAATCGTCTCGGAATACAGCCTTCAGCCTGTAAGGCTGTAGCAAGAATGAACATACACTGATCCGCAACGGAGGAACCATGGGAATATTACAGCTGGAAAAAGGACAGGTCCTGCACAAAGCAGGCAAAGACGAAGTTCATACTCTGGAGGTCCTCATTAAGGGGAGCATCAGAATTTCCAACCAGTTCTCTTCCATCACGCTGGATGCAGGGGGATTTATTGGCATTGTTGAAACACCTGGCCGCCCCTATCTCTACACCTGCGAGGCTATGGAAGAAACCGTTGTCTACTCATACCCCTATGAATCAGTGGACGATATACCGGGAATCGTAAGATCCAATCCAAGGATTGCCCCTGTCCTGGCAGCCCAGTGCGCCGAGTCCACGGCCACCGTCTGCGCCATATATGAGAATCAGTTCGATGACACTCTTGCGGAGTATGAAAAGATAATCAGCGACAAGGCAGACTACCGCATTCTCTGCCAGAGAGTAGGGACCATTCCTAAGGTATTCCCGGAACTGGAATATCTGATTCCTCCTGAGAAGTCAGGAAATCTCAAGGACTGGATCTTTGACTACTCCGACAGTCTCAAGGAAAACTCAGACATCCTCAGCAGAAACTTCTACCCCTTAAGTGTAGAGCTCTGCGTCGGAATGGTCATGACCTGCTATACCATATTCAAGCTGATCTCTGATGAGACAGTCATGCTAAACGAATACCGAAAGGCCCTTGCCAAACAGACCAAGGATTTCGTCTCCGAGATGAAAAAGATCCACATCATGCTCAATGACCTTCAGAAGCTTGAGGCAGTTGACGTCAACGGCAATCCCGTCATTCTGGATGCTCTCAACACTATTCTTGCATACTCGGGGGTAAGCGGAGAGATCGCAGGCAGATTTCAGGATGAGATCGCAGAATTCAGGAACAGCAAGGGGCGATACGACTTCACGGATGAAGCCAGGACTCTGAGGAGGAAACTGACAGGCACCTTCTACGAGGTCTTTTTGCCATGCTTTCTGCGCTCTCTCACCGATGACAACATCCCCATTGAGGTAAAGATGTTCTTCATGTTCGGTTTTGTGGACGAGGAACTTGCCGGTGAAAAATGTACAGCCATGCTCTACAGATTTGCCAGAGACTATACCCCTGACCCAGAGGGCAACGTTCTCACACTCTACGAATGGCTCAGGAAGATTTATCTTCTTGAAGAGATGCCCTCCAAAAACGAGTTTGACCAGGACTGGCCGGCATACCTTCGTGAGCAGAAAATAAGCGGCGCCATAACCCAGGAAAAACTCGACGCGGTGCTGAACAATCCCTTGAAACGTCTGGATTTCGAGATCAAAAATCTCTTTTCCCTGGGCAACAGGATGACCTTCGGCCGCGTCTCATCCTTCGTACCTGTTTTTGATGAGGCAAATGTATTAAGGCCTCTGGACATGGCATATGTAGATGCCTCAAAAGTAAATGATTACTTTAGTGAGATACGTTCGGTTGACTTCGGCGTCTTTTGCAGGGACAGGCTCTTTTCAGATCCAGATATCGGAATCACCCAGCTCTACTGCGCCAACGACATCACTCCCTACATGATACTCATGCCCAACATCGGAAACCGCGCCACTCTCTGGCAGGAAATAGACGGCAAAAACAGGCACACAAGGGCCCGCATGCTGGTCTCCATATTCAACACTGAGAACACACAGGACCTCATGATCAGGCTCTTTGGAGAATTCAGATGGGATATGTGCAAGGCAATGCAGGGTATCAGGTGGAACGATGTAACGAATCCATCCCTTACCTCCAGGTACAGCGACTATCTTCAGTACTACAGAAAGAACTCCTCCCTGACAGCAGCCAACAAGGACAAGATAAGAGCCGACTTAAAGAAGCACAATAACAAGTTCAGAAATCTGTTTATCGCGGATTATCTCGCTTATATCAAATATGAATCTACAGGTTCACCAAGGCTGAACAAGTATGTAAGGGAAATCCTATTTAACTACTGCCCCTTTGCAAAAGACATCCGGGAGAGCCTCAAGGACAGCCCCCAGTACGCAAAGCTTATCACCAACTACAACTCTCACATAGAGAGGAGTATAAAATCCCTTTCCAATATGGCTGCAAAACTTGAGCGGAAGTTCCTTCCAGTTCCGGATGAGATCACTAAGCAGATTGAATACCTTTCTCAATAACTTCCCTGGAGTAAACCGCAGTATCCGGAGTAGTGTTCTCAAGTGTTGCATGAATGAAGGGCTTCTTTTCCATTGCAAAGCGGAGGATATTTGTGTAATCCATATCTCCAAAGCCACAACCGACACTCTTTACACTGTCCTTTTCCAGGATGCAGTCCTTGAGATGGATCATGGCAATGTCTTTTCCAAGTATATCAATTGCCTCATCGATGACCTCCGTCCTCTGCTCATAGTTATCTGTCCACAGGAGGTTTACCGGGTCAAAGATTATCTGAAGATTAGGGGATCCTATCCTGTCCAGGACCTCTCTTGCCCTCTTCGCATCGTATACAATATGCCTGTAGACAGGTTCAATGGCAAAGACAACCCCGAATTTCTCCGCGCACTTCACCACAGGGGTGAGGTTTGTTATAAAGGTCTCAAGGGCCTCTTTTGAATGACATGCCTCCCTGTCATAGGTATAGGTCTCATTGGGAGCTCCGGTCTCGGTTCCCACCATTCCACACCCGAGGATTGACGCAAACCGAAGGTGTGCATAGTACTTCTCCTTTATCTGGGCAAGGCTCTTTTCATTTGGATTAGCAAGGTTTAAGTAACAGCCAAGTACAGCCACATCCAGATCTGCCTTTCTCACCGCATTTCGCAGATACATGGCATATCCGGGAGTCAGCGCTTCCGGGGAGGCTGTAAAACCGGGCACCTTTGAGAGTGCAATGTGTATACAGTCAAACCCCTGCCCCTTTATCTCCCTGAGTCTCTCCTCAAAGGGGAGCTCTTTTGTGTCGTGAAATCTAATTCCAAGCTGAATCATTTCGTCATCTCCATTCTGTAGAATATTCCCTTTTTATCCATCAGTTCCTTAAAGCTGCCGCTCTCTGCAATAGTACCGTTTTCTATGACAATGATCTTGTCGGCCTTCTCAATGGTCGAGAGCTTGTGGGCCACAATAAATGTGGTGCACTTTGATGACATATGGTCAAGGGCATAGGATACCTCTTTTTCCGAGAGGGCATCCAGTGCAGAAGTCGCCTCGTCAAGGATTATGACTTTAGGGTCCCTTATCAGCGCCCTGGCTATGGATATCCTCTGCTTCTGTCCCCCGCTGAGCTTGTCGCCGTGTTCACCGACCTTTGTATAAAGACCCTCCGGGAGCTTTTCAATGACGCTCTTAAGCCCGGCCTCCTCTATGACTCTGGTCAGTTTGGCATTTGAGACACTCGAGGTCCCGTACAGGATATTGTCTTTGATGGTTCCGGAAAAAAGAATTGTATTCTGGGGAACCACAGCCAACTTTTTGCGGTAGCTCTGAAGGTTTATATCCCTGATGCTCCTTCCGTCAATTCTGATATCACCGCTGCTGGGAAGCCCAAATCCAAGGATAAGATTCATAATAGTTGACTTTCCCGCACCTGACTCTCCCACAAAGGCCACTGTCTCCCCTGGCTCGACGTGAAGCGTGAGGTCATGGATCACCTCTTCACCGCTGTCGGGATAGGCATATCCCACATTTTCGAAATCAAACTCACCCTCAAAGCCCGTGATGCACTCCTTGTCAGAGCTGTCCTCCACATGCTCGAATTCAAGTATCTCTCCTATGCTGGACACAGATTCAAGGCCCTTGGATATCACAGGAAGAAGAGTCAAAAGAGATGAAACCTGCCCCACAATTGTTGTGAAGTAGCTCTGATACAACACCACGTCACCGACCTGAATGCTGCCCTTAACAGCCAGCAGTGCTGTAAACGCGAGACAAAGCACCTGGAATATCTGAAAAAAGGCCCAGCTGACGGCGCCAAAGTTCCCCTGTATTATATCCAGGTTGTAGCCGGCCTGAGCAATCAGATCAACCTGGGTGTCCATTCTCATTATCTCCTCCTGCTCAAGGGCATGTGCTCTTGTCACAGGCACCAGCTGGACCATCTCCATGACTCTGGCGGAGGTCTCTTCCATCTCTTTTCTGAACTGCTGGTTGTACTTCTTTATGGGCTTTCTGAACCCTGACACAAGAGCTCCCGCAAGGGGCACCATGAACAGGAAAAACAGAAAGACCACAATGCTCTTTGAGACTGTGACCACCAGTGCAACAGAAATATTGATGGCGATATTTATCAGGGACACAAAGAGCTGGTCTGAAAGCGTCTCCACTGCCTCCACATCCCTTATTATCTTTGACTGAAGACGCCCCGACAGCATATCCTTCTGATGGGGTATGCTCATAACCTGAATCTTGTGCACCAGGGAGCTTCTCAGCCCTGCCTCGACCTTCCTGACCGCCTTGCTCCTGAACCTGATGTGAAGGTAATTCATGGGTACGTTCAGAACAAGCAGCACGATCATCAGGGCAACATCTATGATTATAACCTTAAGGACATTGGGATTCTGTGCCGTCACGTTGTTTATTATACTTGAGGTGACAATAGGCAGTATCCACACCGGACTGTGCTTAATTATGTAAAAAACTGTGGATAGAAAAAAGTTAATGTACATCCCCTTATAGAACCCTATCAGTGTCATAAGAGGATTACTCTTGTGCTTTTGATAACTCTCCAGGTAAATGTCTTTCTCCTGATTCATAGCGCCCCTTTCGTATTATTCTGCACAACAAGTCAATTAGTCTTTTCCATGATAGTCACACTATGAAAATCCGCATATCCAAAGAAGCTTTGTACGCTTCCCTTCCCCAGGGCATAAATGCCAAGCTTTGCTCCAACCCAGGTGTGATCCGAGGGAGTGAAACTTACTCCAAGATCCTTGTATACTACATGATCTGTTTCGTCGTTATCTGTAGTACTATCAGAACCGGCAGTACCAAGCTCAATGTGGAGAACAGGAGCATGCGTGATGTTTTTATCAGCCACATTGCGGAAGTACAAATCCTCCATGTCAGTGAGTTTCCCGGAATGTTCATAGTTGCTATTGTCTTCGCAGCGACAGGAGAACTCTTCTTCATTGTAGAAAGTCATCCTGAAAAGCAGTTCTTCTACAGGGAACGCTCTCTTATGATCTGACAATGTGCTCCAAAATTCCTCGAGAGGAATTCTGCTCTTAACAACCTCTGTCTTATCCTGATCATTTCCCTCTGATTCAGCAGTGCAGACAAAGTACTGATCTCCTTCTCTCTCGATATAGGCTGTCAGATACTGTGCCCCGGTCATTACCACTCCTGCCCGTTCTCCGTGCTTTAGTCCGGTGGCATCAAGAAGCACTTTTGCTTCAAAAGCCGGATAGATCAGCTTTTGTGTCAGTACATTGGCAGAGCGCCAGATCGTGGGTTCCTCATCCCCTGATGGATTCAGGCAAAAGAGCCTCAGCCCGTTCTTTATTTCTTTTTCACTGTCAGTGTCCGGTATATCTCCATAGAAGGAATCGTCGTGATCTCCCAGCCATTGCCACTGGAGACCGATCTTTCCGTTCCGGAAGTCATCTGATGATGAGAGACTCATAATACTACCCGAATCATGTCCCGTATCGGGCTTGTCCAGCTCATAGGCGGGTTCACCACAGCCATTTTCATCGGGATTAATTCCCACAACCGGCCAGTCATCCTGCCAGGTCACCGGCTGCAGATGACATATTCTTCCGTACAGCCCTCTGTCCTGAAAATGTATAAACCACTCCTGGCCACTTAAGGTATCCACAAGTCCTCCCTGGTGGGGTCCGTTTATCACAGTATTTCCCTGGTGCATCACTGTCTTTATCTCATAAGGTCCGTTAATATCCCGGCTCCTTAATACCACCTGATATCCCTGCCGCACACCGCCTGCAGGAGCCCAGATGTAGTACCATCCGTTTCTCTTATAGACCTTGGGACCTTCAATAGTTAACGCAGGATGTTCAGGGTCATTGCCATCAAAGATAAAGTGGTCCTCACTTATGGCCTCAAGTCCGTCTGCGCTGATCTCAAACATTCCGAGAAAGCTCTTAAAGCCTATCCTGCTCTTGGCGTAGCCATGGACAATGTATGCCCTGCCGTCCTCATCCCAGAAGGGACAGGGATCGATGAGCCCCTTGCCCTTAAGGGCACATACCGGCTCTTCCCACTTTCCAAGGGGATCCTTGGTTCTTACCACATAGTACCCCTCATCGGGCATTCCATAATAGATATAGAACATGCCTTCATGACACCGTATGGAAGGAGCCCATACCCCCTCCGAATGCCGGGGTATTCTGTATCTCTCCTCTCCGATGTTTTCCAGAGCATAGCAGGCAAGCTCCCAGTTCACAAGGTCCTTCGATACCAGGATCGGAAGTCCGGGAGTATAATTGAAGCTTGAAGCCGTCATATAAAATGTATCACCTACCCTGATAACATCAGGGTCGCTGTAATCCGCAAAAATAATGGGGTTTCGAAACCGCCCATTCCCTAGATCTGAGTATCGCACAACAATCTCCTTTTTATTCCGCAAGCCTATGAGTATACTTGATTCATCAATACCCCGGTAACAAAACCCTGACAATTATCCATTTATCTCGATATCCGGTATAACTCCGGATACACTTCCATCCATAATAAGTGTCTCATATACTCCGCCCAGTTTCTTAAGTCCGCTGGCAATCATCCCTGCATAGAGCATAGCTCCCTCATATTTAAGATGCGAGTTGTCCTTCTGCCCCTCAGGCGCCCAGTCTGCTTCCCCGGGTTCCAGATTCATGTAGTACTTTTTTGACGCCTCATCTCCTGTTTTCTCAAGAAACTCCCGGCTCATGGAAAAGAGATCCACCACCGGAACATCAAACTTCTCTCCGGCCTCCTTCATACCAATAACATATTCAGTATGCTCAGAGGGCTTAAGTACTCCATTTTCATCAAAGAGCCGCCTCTCCACAGATGTGATAAACACCGGGTAAGCCCCCTTATTCCTTGCAACATTCACGAACTTTCCAAGGTTGTCTATAAAGTCACCGTGAGGATCCGTGTATCTCGCAGGATCCTGCTTCTTTTCATCATTGTGCCCGAACTGAATAAAGAGAAAATCCCCTCTTGTTATCTCATTGTAAATAGTCGCAAGTCTGCTCTCATCAATAAAGCTCTTAGTGCTCCGTCCGTTTACAGCATGGTTATAAATGAGAACGTCCTCCTTGGTAAACCTGTCAAAGGCCTGTCCAATCCCGGTCTGTGGAAATGTATTAAACTTATTGCATGCAACGGTGGAATCCCCCGCCCAAAAAATATGTCGCATCTTATCATCTCCTCTTTAAAAAGGCATTTTTTATGGTTATCCTTTGAATCATATTCTAATGAAGTGTACAGCAAATGAATGTTTCTATCATTTCATCTGCAAATACATAAATCAATTATTATCGTGTGCAACAAAACAGCCGCCCGGAGCACAAGTTTATGCATCAAACTGAATTGATTTTTCGAGGAAAAGATTAAATACAGCAAAAGTGTAAGCATAGAAAAATCATTGAGGTTTGAGGCATAAATCTGTGCTCCGGACGGCGTCCTATCCACCAATATGAAACAATTACTCTTTTACGGCACCTACATTGACACCCTTTACGAAATACTTCTGAAGGAAAGGATACAGTGCCATGAAGGGAAGGATGGCGCATACGATCGCAGCGTAGTATAGCGTACTCTGTGATACCTTATATGCCGTGGTCGGCGTATCACCATCCATGACCATGACTCTTAGGATGTACTGGAAGTTTACATGGTCGCGGTTTGTAATATAGATCTGAACTGTTGAATAGTCGTTCCAAACTGTTACTGCAAACATAAGTCCAATTGATGCCAGGGCTGCCTTTGAAAGAGGAAGCACGATCTTGAAGAAGATTCCCATTGGTGAGCATCCGTCAATCTTGGCGGCCTCAAACAGGGACTGGGGAATTCCCTCAAAGAAGTTTCGCATCAGTACCAGGTTGTAGACATTCATTCCGTGCTTTACAACCAGGACCCACATGTTATTTACAAGGTGGAGCTGCTTCATTACCAGGTACTCAGGAATCATACCGCCTGAGAAGATCATGGTGAACAGCAGGAAGTATGCAAGAAGATTTCTTCCGGGCATCTCATACTGTGAGAGCACGTATCCTCCAAGGGTACTCATAACAAGTCCAAGGAGTGTACCGAAAACTGTTGTAACAACAGAGTTCACAAAGGGCTTGTACAGCTTGGATGTATGAAGGATAGTGCGGTATCCATCAAGGGTAAACTCATTGGGGAACAACTGGAACTTGTACACGCCAACAGCGTTGAAGGAATCAACAACTACCTTCCATATCGGGATCATTACAATAAGTCCCAACAGGATGAAAACTATATAATTTACAATATCAAAAGCGTCGTTCTTTTTCTTGCGACCTGCTCCAAATTCTACACTCTTAGCCATGCTGCACCTCCCTTAAATAATTCCACGTCCGCGAACCTTCTTGCTGGCCCTGTTACAGATAAGAACAAGTACACATCCTACTACTGATTTGAAGAGACCAACTGCTGTTGAATAGCCGTAGTTAGGAATAGCTGTCATGAAGGTTTTGCGATAGATGTAAGTTGATATAACGTCTGATACAGCAAATACTCTGTTGTTGTACATTACGAATACTGACTCAAAGAGGTTGAGAACCTTTGCCAGATTCAGAATAAGTACAATAATGATCGTATTGAGCAGCTCAGGAACTGTCACATACCATATCTTCTGGAGTCTTGTGGCGCCGTCAATATCAGCCGCCTCATAGATCTCGGGATTGATACCGGACAGGGTCGCCAGGAAAATAACTGTTCCCCATCCTGTCTCCTTCCAGATGTTGACCAGATAATAGACCGGTCTCCATAGTTTCAGTTCGTGCATGAAGTCTATACTCTCAGTTATGAGCCCCCAGCTCTTCAAAGTCTCATTTACGAAACCGGTTGAAGATGTAGAGAGGAAAAGCGTGAAAATAGCTGCAGTAACAGTCCATGACATGAAGTGCGGCAGATAAATAACTGTCTGAAGCACTTTTTTTGCAAACAGATTAGCCATCTCATTGATGAACACTGAAACAATTACTGCTGTTCCGGTTGTTATGAGGAGCTTGATTATAGACAGCTCCAATGTATTGGTAAAGGCCTTCCAGAAATCAGCATCACTGAACATTTTAGTGAAGTGTTTGAGACCAACGAATTCAATCTTCTTTAAGGTGTAGTCATAAAAAGAATATCTGACACCCAGCATAGGCCAATAGTAAACTATCAGCACATATATAAATACAGGAAGAAACATGAGGTAAAATCCTCTGTGATTCCAGATTCTCATTCCCAAAGGTTTTTTGTTGATAGTCTGCCCGGTAGACTTAACTATAGTTTGTTTTTTACTCATTATACCTGCCCCATTCAATGAAATAAGTGTGTGAAAAGATTAAGAAGAAACTCAAGATTTAAAGGTTCTGTATGGGCACCCGGGTGGATGCCCACACAGATAAAAGACATTTCAGAAAAACTAACTTACTAAATTACTGAGCATTGAGCTCGTCAAGGATTGACTGAATTGTATCGCCCCATTTAGCCTGGTAGTCAGCGATAGCGTCCTCTGCTGTCATCTTGCCTGCTACTACGTTATTGAGATATGTTGTCTTGTCTGTTGCAAGGTCAGCCTCAACCTCTGTAAGAGTCTCAGAAGAAGGTGACTGAGGTGCATCTACACAGTTCTCTGTGAAGAACTTGTTGCCTGCCTCTACAAGTGGATCGCTGTCAACAAATCCATTTGTAAGTGGAGCAATTACAAGTACAGGATCAAGGTGGTTCTTCTTCCATACTGAGTTTGCATCGTTAGGTGACTGCTTGAGATGGAACTCACCCTCTGCATACTCGTAATCCTTCTTCTTCTCAGGATCATCGGGGTTGGTTGTGAAGGACTCAGCATGTGTTGACCAGTGAACATCCTCTGCACCGTATGTCCAAAGTGTCTGAACCTTGTCGCCGTCAAGCATTGTCTCAAGAAGTGCATCAAAGATTGCCTGCTCACGTGAGTTGTCTCCGTCGCCGTCATCTGTGATTACCCATACAGGAGCTTCTCTGTTGAGGTATCCGCCCCATGTATCCTTGATCTCCTTAATAGGAGCAAGCTGTACAAGTCTGTCATCACCCAGGTCTGCATCTACGTCGTTCTTGTCAAGGTTGTCTGTAAGAGTTCTGAGCCATGTTCCTGCCCAGTATGTGAACACGCCCTCAGATGTTGTCTGGTCGTTTGAGAACCATTTCTCACGGGCTGTCTTTGTTGAAGCTTCCTCAGTGTCCTTATCGATAACGCCATCTGCGTAGCCCTGAGCCAGTCTCTTAAGTGCATCTACACAAGCCTGCTCCTGGAAACCGTCGATCCACTGTCCATCCTTCTGGTAGATTGCCGGGTACGCACCCTGCCAGAACTCAGGCATGTAGTTGATGTAAGGAGCCTCGTCAAGCTTACCAAAGCCTGCTGCGATGACACCTGTCTGACCGTCCTTGGTGAAGGCCTTGAGCATCTCATAGTAGTCATCGAAAGTCTTGATGTCATCGATTGTCTTGCCTGCTGCGTCGAGCCATGACTGCTTAACGTATGTAACACATCCGTTTCCGTATGTAGGAGCAAATGCGTAGAGCTCTCCGTCTTCTGTCATCATGTTCTCATTGATGATAGGAAGTGTGATCCTTGACTGGAACTCTGCGTTCTTATAAGCGTCAGCCATATTCCAGAGGATTCCTGTATTCTGATACTGCTTGTACATTGTAGCGCTCATGATCAGTGCATCAGGATACTGTCCGTCACCAGGCTCGCCGGTTGTAAGAAGCTGAGCTACGTTATCCTTGTAACCTGAGTGCTCAGGCTGGTTGATGTGAAGCTTGATGTCGTGTCCGAGCTTCTCTGAAACAGCTGCCTCCCACTGCTCAATGAAGGCGTCCTGTCCGTTGTCAACATTTGCTGTAAGTGTTCCGTCTACTGTGATGTAGAGATCTGTGAGGTTGTACTCACCGGCATCTGCTGTCTCGGTCTCTGTTGATGTTGCTGTTGCTGTGTCATCTGACTGTGTGGTGCTCTGATCACTGCCCTGGTTATCTGTGCTGCCGGTTGTATCTGATCCGGTCTCGCCGCAGGCTGCCAGTGAAGCTACCATTGCTGTTGAAAGAAGTACTGCCAGAACTTTCTTTTTCATTTTATCTGTTCCTCCCAAATAGTTTTGAAATTTTATGTAAGCGTTTTCATTTGCTTATGTGTGTACTTTATCACGTATTTTCAATCTTTGCAAGTGGGAATTTTGTAAGATTTGTAACAAATTACATTAGCAATCTCCAAAAGTCCCATTATTATGCCATTTCAAGTAAGTGCTTACATGTAAAAAATCTACAAAAAAACTTTAAATCGTACATAGCGTGTGTGCAATATTTATATTCTTGGATATACAAATCCAAGAATATATCAAAGTGTAACTCCCCTCTTCCATATAGCCATATCATGGAAGCCTGCCAGCTCACTCTTCAGCTTCTCCCCTGACGCAGTCCTGACTATCTTGTCAAAAAGTTCGTCAGTGAGCTCCTCAAAGGTCCTTCCATCAAGGATCTGTCCTGCAGAAAAGTCTATCCAGTTGTTCTTTTTCTCTGCAATTCTGTTGTTACTTGCAATTTTCATTGTAGGAACAGGACAGGCAAAGGGTGTTCCCCTTCCGGTTGTAAACAGCACAATCTGCGCTCCTGCACTGGCCAGGGCTGTGGCTGCGCACAGATCATTTCCCGGCGCGCACAGAAGGTTCAGGCCCGTGACATCTGTCCTGTCTCCATATTCCATCACATTCATAACAGGGTAATCTCCTGACTTTTGTGTGCAGCCCAGGGATTTATCCTCCAGTGTCGTGATACCGCCGGCCTTGTTTCCAGGGGAAGGATTCTCATAGATGGGCTCTCCCTGCCTTGTAAAATACTCCTTAAAGCCGTTTATCATTTTCACAGTATCATCAAATGTGCTCTCATCCTTACATCTGTTCATAAGAATAGTCTCAGCTCCAAACATCTCCGGAACCTCAGTCAGTATGGATGTTCCGCCGTATTCGATGATCCTGTCGGAAATCCTTCCCACCAGTGGATTTGCAGTGATTCCTGAAAAGCCGTCGCTTCCGCCACACTTAAGACCGATAATGAGCTTTGACAGATCCGCTTCCTGTCTTTTATCAGCTGAAGCTGTCTCTATCAGCTCTTTTAACAGAGCAAGGCCATCTTCCATCTCATCATCGCTGTTCTGACACACAAGGAACTTGACCCTGTCAGGATCTGTTTCTCCTATATAAGGTTTGAGAACATCGATGTTGCTGTTCTCACATCCAAGGCCCAGAACCAGCACACCGCCTGCATTAGGATGATTTATCAGGTCTGCAAGGATCGTCCTGGTGTGTTCCTGATCATCCCCTGTCTGAGAGCATCCATAGTTGTGGGGAAAGGCCACAACCTCATCTACACTTCCACTGACATATTTATTTGCCTCTTTTGCCAGAGCAGTCGCAATGTTGTTGACGCAGCCGACTGTGGGTATTATCCACACCTCATTTCTTATGCCGACTCTTCCGTCTCCTCTGACAAATCCCATGAATGTTCCCTTTTTCGTGGCCATCTGGGACTTCTTTTTCTCTATATCACCAAGATCCGGTTCATATTTATAATCGAGGATTCCCTCAAGATTTGTCTTTACGTCATGAGTATGAACCCATCTGCCTGCCGAAAGACTCTCTGTGGCATGGCCTATGGCGTTGCCGTACTTGATTATGTTATCGCCTTCTGACAGGTCTTTTGTCAAAAGCTTGTGCCCTGCAGGAATGTCCTCCGATGCTGTAATCTTTTTTCCGTCTGAGAGCTCAATGCTCTCCCCCTTCTTCAATTCTTCCAGGCAGACAACCACGTTGTCATCCGGATGTATCTGTAAAAATCTGCTCATTTAACCCACCCTTCTTTGTTTTTTAATCTCAAAATATGTAAGCGTTTACAATTCAATCATATATTCATCAGCCCTTATAGTCAATCGGTTTTTGGTATCTGTTCACAATTTGTATGACAGTTTTTATGTTTTCTTATGTAGTTTATTACATTTTTTGTATTGTAATTCTAAATTAGCTCTTGTATAATACATGTAAAAATTATGAAACTGCTTACACAAGTGTTTCTTTACGGAGGGTTATTTAAATGAAAAAATTTATGGATTCAGAATTTCTCTTACAGACTGAAGAGGCCAGGACTCTTTACCATGAATATTCTGAGAAAATGCCAATCCTTGACTATCACTGCCACATAAGTCCAAAGGAGATAGCTGAGGATCGCCACTTTGACACCATTACGCAGGTATGGCTCGGGGGAGATCACTACAAATGGCGTCTGATGCGCTCTTTCGGCGTTGATGAGAAATATATGACCGGAGATGCCAGTGACAAGGAAAAGTTCGTAATGTTTGCAAAGTGCCTGGAGAAGTCCGTTGGACACCCTGTTTATCACTGGGCACACCTTGAGCTGCGCAAGTATTTTGGCTATGACGGCGTACTCAATTCCAGGACTGCCGAAGAGGTCTATGACCTGTGCAACAAGGTTCTGCAGGCTCCTGACATGAGTGTGCGCAAGCTCATCAAGATGTCTGATGTCACACTTATCTGTACAACCGACGACCCGGTTGACAGCCTTGAATGGCATGACAAGATCAGGGAGGATGACTCTTTTGACGTAAAGGTGCTTCCCGCTTGGAGACCTGACAAGGCCAAGAATATTACAAAACCTGATTTTGCTTCTTATATTGATACTCTTTCCAAAGTCAGCGGAGTTAAGGTTGATTCCTTTGCATCATTAAAGGATGCCCTGAGAAACCGCCTTGATTTCTTTGCCTCAAAGGGCTGCAGCGTAACAGACCACGCCCTCGAGTATGTCTGCTACCGCCCTGCTTCTGATGAAGAGGTAGAAGCAATCTTTGTAAAAGGCCTGAAAGGTGCGACAATATCAAGAGAGGAAGATCTCAAGTACCAGACCGCATTCATGCTTTTTGAAGGCGAAGAAATTGCAAAGAGAGACTGGGTGATGCAGCTTCATTTTGGCTGCAAGCGCGACCTCAACACTCCCATGTATGAGAAGCTTGGTCCCGATACCGGATATGACTCAATTGATGCCTACTATCCCATGGCAGAGCTTGCTGATTTTATGAATGCACTTCACTCAAAGCATGCTCTTCCCAAGACCATCCTCTACTCACTGAACCCCAACGACAACAAGATCATCAACACCATGCTGAACGCCTTCAACGAGGCACCTTACGTTGCCAAGATCCAGCATGGCAGTGCATGGTGGTTCAATGACAGCAAGCTCGGCATGGAGCAGCAGCTGGAGTGTGTCGCAGAGTCCAGCAACCTCTCCGGCTTTGTAGGAATGCTCACAGATTCCAGGAGCTTCACCTCCTACACAAGACATGATTATTTCAGAAGGATCCTATGCAATTATCTTGGAAGACTCGTTGCTGACGGCGAGTACCCTGCTGAGGACATGGATATTTTAGGCGGCATTGTCAAGGATATCTCCTACAACAATGCTGTGAGATATTTTAATTTCCCGTTGGAAGAGAGATAAAAAATGAGCAACCAGATGACCATCTATGACATTTCAAAAAAGGCAGGCGTTTCCATTGCAACCGTATCAAGGGTCCTGAACGGCAGCACCAACGTCAAGCCCAAAACAAAAAAGAAAGTCATGGATATAATTGAACAGTATGGATATAAGCCAAATGCATTTGCAAGGGGCCTCGGTCTCAATTCCATGAAGACCATTGGCATATTGTGCGCTGATTCCTCAGACCTGTACCTTGCCAAGGCCATCTACTACATTGAGCAGAACCTCAGGGACAACGATTACAATTCAGTCCTGTGCTGCACCGGTTACGAAGTTGAGAACAAAAAGGAATCACTCAATCTCCTCCTCTCCCAGCACGTAGATGCAGTGATCATGATAGGATCAAACTTCATCCTGAATAATGCAGCTGACAACAGATATATCAACGATGCAGCCGCCACTGTTCCCATCATGCTTCTCAATGCCGATTATGACTGTTCAAATGTATACTGCACTCTATGCGATGACTACAAGGCAACCTGTGACGCTACCGAGCAGATGTTGGACAGCGGAATAAAGGACATTCTCTACCTCTACAACTCCAGTTCCTACAGCGGACTGAAGAAGCTTGCCGGATATCAGAATGCTCTTTTAACCCATGATATACCCATGAAAAAGAATCTGATCCAATGTTTCAAGGGAAGTCACGAGGACATCGACGGTGTCAAGACCTTTGTCGAGGGCTTGGCCAAAAAGGGAATCAAATTCGAGGGTATCGTCACCAGCGATGATTTCCTGGCAGTTGGTGCCATGAACTACGCAAGAGCCACCCACATCAAGGTTCCCTCAGAGCTGCAGATAACCGGTTACAACAACTCAATCCTCTCCCACTGCACCGAGCCGGAACTCTCCTCAATCGATAACAGACTTGAGGACATGTGCATCCAGCTGGTCAAGACTCTCATCGGAACCCTCGGTTCCAATGAGATGCCCCAGAAGACTATCTTCTCCGGGGAGCTGATCAAGAGGGGTTCCACCAGGTTTTGATAATTGACGTAAAAAATGATAAGCGCCAGGAATCTGTGCTCTAATGACAGACTCCGGCGCTTTTATATTATTTACATCTTATAATTCATAGCCCGCTTTAGTATATGCAAACATATACAGGACATCAGTCAAGGGGCTTTAGCGGCATATCCTCGCCATAAAGACGGCTGCGGTATTCCACGGTCCCCTTGACAGATGCCCTGTATATGTCATTAGCTGGTTAAGCGGGCTATGAATTAAATGTGGCATGAATGCCCACTCCACTCGGATCATTAGTTTCTG
>JAEEGL013314406.1_pt1 | contig 29969 bp, 32 predicted proteins | sample 9134231 | NCBI WGS metagenome assembly JAEEGL01 (sample SAMN16246548, study PRJNA631951) | gut metagenome | biome: gut microbiome; feature: rumen; material: fiber-attached | host: Bos | place: Iran: Karaj | collected 2018-10 | reverse complement strand
TCTTGTTCGTCACGGAGAGACAACCGATAATGTCGCCCGAATTATGCAGGGGCAACTCCACGGTGAGTTGACTTCCGCAGGGATTGCCCAAATGGAGGAACTTGCCAAGTCTTTGTCAGGCACTCATTTTGATGCCATCATATCGAGTGACTTACGACGGGCATACGACTCTGCACAAATTCTGGCAAACTATTGGAAGATGCCCGTCAAGACCACGACATTGCTTCGTGAACGGGATTGGGGCGACTTCACGGGTCGTTTCATCCCCGATCTTAAAGGTTTGCCCATGCCTGACAATGTAGAAAAGATGGATGATTTGCTGGAACGGGCCAAAATGTTCCTTAACTGGATTAAGACAAATTACTCGAATCAAACTGTTATCGCTGTAGGTCATGGTATCATCAACAAGGCTATCCAAGCCATCCATTACGAGAAGTTGACTCGTGAAATACCCAAAATGTCTAACGCAGAATATAGAATACTAAAGTTATGAATGTTGAACTTTCTTACCTCATTGGACCAACGTCAGGGCTGGTCATAGGTGCATTTACGAACTGGCTTGCCATTAAGATGATGTTCAGGCCACACCAGCCCAAATACATCTTCGGAATGAAGATGCCTTTTACGCCAGGGCTTATTCCCAAAGAGCGTGGACGTATAGCAGAAGCTGTCGGCAGTTCCATCAGTGAGAACTTGATGAACAAGGATGTTCTGGAGAAGAACCTGCTTTCAGAGAATATGCTAACTAAGATCGGAACGGAATATGACACCTTTGTTGCACGTCAGAAAGTAAACGGTGAGACACTTCGAGCCTTCTTGTCACATTTTATCTCAAAACAAGACCTTGAAAAGATTCAGTCTGACGCAGGTGGTGAATTGGCCTCACAGATACACAGTCGTCTTGCAGACTCTAATCTCGGGAACATGTTAGCCCATGCCGCAGTGGAACATGCTATCAATAAAATGGAGAACAGTCTGTTGGGCTTTGCCTTCAATGCAGAGCAGTTCCTCATTCTGCTTCAAGAGCCAACAGAACATTTGCTATCAAAGCATATCAATCAGATTATAAGTAACAATTCCGAGGAAATCATTTCTAATCTTATAGGCCAGGAGTCCAACAAACTGTTAGACACCCCTGTATGCGAATTACTCAAAGGGCATGATGAGCAGTTAGTTCAACTTCGCCACATTCTCATTGACGGTTATAAGCAGGTTATCAGTGTTCACCTGCCCAAGATACTATCCACCATAGACATCAGCCGCATCATCCGCGAACGCATCAACGAAATGGACATGGACGAGTCTGAGCGAATTATCCTTAGTGTGATGAACAAAGAACTTCGTGCCATTGTCTGGTTGGGAGCATTATTAGGAGCTATCATTGGTACTGTAAATAGCTTGTTCTGATAAACGGTATTTATCTCTTCTTCTTTGGTGTGACATATACTTGAGTAGGAGAAAGCCACCTAAACTGGATTTTTCTAACTTTACAGTTGGGAAAATAGTTTGCCCCAACATGCAAGATAAAACAGTTGTTCTGGCAAAAAGATAGTATGTGGGACCTTAAATAGCTGCTTTTGGCGTTAAACACAATAAAAATCAGCTCATTTTGTCACTTTTTTGGCATTTCTTTTTTTTATGTCCCAGAAATTTTGTAATTTTGACGCGTAATTCTCGGACGAAAGAGAGTACAAGGGCATATATAGCAAGTCCGCGCTTTCTCTATGCAGATAGGTAAGTGCTGAGATTGCTGAAGAAGAAAATTACTAACCGCAAAAGTAAAGAGCAATATGGATGTACCACTTGCGCATTATGACATAGGAATTCGTCACGGATTAAAGGGATATAAAAGAAAGTCCTCAACGTACTGCCATCTGGCTGACGTTGTAGGACTTTCTGCGTTATTCACGATGACTACGTTGTGGGTTGCGAATTATTTTTCAATCTTTTCTGGTCAAAATTGAGAGAAAGAGGCGACTTGTCCACTAATTATTGGAAATGGCATTATAATATCAAAAAAGAGATAAAAAAATATGTGTACAATAAAAGAAATACGTGGGCTGAAATGTCCCAATCACGATTATGTTCGTGACAATTATCATTTTCAGTACAAATCTATTGGCGGCATGGCCCCATTGCCAAGCACAAGGTGTGAGTTGTGTGGTTTTACAAAGTCATTACATATACCGCAGAAGTACTAATATTTTCCAGGCTTTAAAGTATAATTTATAATATTAGAAATATGGCAGAAAATACAAATCAGAACGTAGTTCCCATATCTAATGATTGGGGGTCAAAGATGTTAGAGCATCTTAAACTCATTCTTGACAAATATATGAAAAAGTTCCCTCGATATGAGGAACTCATTTCTTTTATGGAGGATGACAAGAAAATGTATGATGCAGATGGAAAACCTTCTGTGGAATATTTAGAGTTGATAGAAGAGTTCAATAAGCAATGCTCACAACATTCGATTGATATAGAAGAAATAGCAAAGGAAGATGGCCTTGACTCGAATAAGATTGAAGTTCTGAAAGGCGCAAAGGACTTTCTTGATAAACAGAAAGAACTGATAAAATCATATAGACAATCGTCAGACAAAGATAAATGGGCTGACCAAATGTTGGATTCCAAAGATAAACGTGATGCGTTTGAACAGATTGTGGATGAAAGTACTAATAGTGCTTTGAATGAGTTTGAAGTGGCAAAGAAGTAGGGAGAGAACTAGTTATGGACAAGGCAACAAAAGAAAGACTTAATATTCTTGCAGGTGTTAGTACGATTGAGTTTTTTGTACGATCCAAAGCAATGGACTTGGTGGATTCTGTTTCCAATATTCACCCAATGCTAAAATTATATTTTGATTCTGAATTGAACTCTGACATAGAAAACAACGCACTTGTAGCTATGTCTGAGGCAATGATTTGGTCGGTCGAAACATTCACAGAAAAAGGACCAATGTCTAATTTCCGTAGCATTGGAGTTAGTATTGCTCTGACTTTAAGTAAAAGGATGTATTTTGCTAAACTCATCCATCATGCTAACACAGGGAGAATCACTATAGAACAGTTTTATGATTATGCATCAGAGTATATTGCTGTAGAAGCCGTTAATGTTGTAAACCAATTATGGGATGTTATCGGTGCCGAACTACCCCAATATTTAAGTGCTGGAATTCAGAAAGTATTAGAATTCTTTGAAATTGATCCTCAAACCGCAGCATGGATTACTGGTCTTATTGACAGTGCTACCAGTGTAGCATATTCGTATGTACAGAAATTCTTAACAAAAGAGAAAATTCAAAAGTTTATTCATGATGCTCTTAAATTTACATTTGAAGCAGCTAGAAAATTATCTTTGTTGGTAGAAGAAACTGTCGAAAAAGTGAAGGAGGTCTATCATAGAGTGGAAAATAAAGTCAAAAGTTGGGGAAGAAATATTTGCAATTTTTTCAATTTGGACGTTCCTAATTTCCTGAAAGAAACAGAAAAAACTATTATATTAAATGATCCGAATAATGAATTGATAATTAGTAAGGATTCCCCTAATAAGTTTACGCCTGCTACTGTACCGGTCACTATTGATATTAACAGGCCAGACTTAGATGTTTAATAAACTATTATGACCTACATAATAAAGTGAGAGCTACCGTATGGAGAAGTCATCATTAGCAAGGTTTAAAGAGGATGTAAGATTTGCAATATCCAAAGCAAGAAAACCACTTGTTTGGATTGAAACTTTTGATTACTCTTATATATTGGATATAATTTGTTCTATTGGGAGAGATGGTTGGATATGGAACGAGTCTTCGGGGATTGTAAACGATTTGAGAACAAAAGCAATCTTTAAAGTCAATAATCAGGATGTTTTAAGAACAGACACTTTAAGTGATAGTATAAAGAATATCTCTACACAACCGACATTTCCTATTTTAGTAGCGAGAGTAACAAATCTTTTGTTTTCTACGGATCAAAAACTAATTTCAACACTACAAGATTTTGTGTATGACAATAATCATGAAGGGAAGGCTAATAAGCAAACAATAGTGCTTGTATCCAATGCGCAGATTGAAGTAACTGGTTTAGAGCATATTTGTGAACGATTTGTACTCCCCCTACCCGATATTGAGGATATAGACGAAGAATTTGGTCTTATCCAGGATGTCAAATTAAAAACCATAAGAGATGAGCACCCAGAAGTCCACCCAGATGACGACAGAATATTAGAGTTTAATGATGACCTGAAAGATCTCATAATTTCAGAGAATGAAGGGAACGAGATTTCATATACATTAATTAACGAAAGAATGGGTGTAATACGTCGTGATAATAATGGACGTGTTGAGCGGATTATATTGCCAAAAGTCAGGAAATATAGATTTGGAGGCGGATTTCTTCGTAGAATAACTGAGAAGAATCGTAGAGGAGAAAAAATAGAAACAACTTTAGAAACGCGCTACCAAGAGTTAGTTGAGTCGCTAAGTGGTATGCATCTTTATGATATCAAGGAACTTCTTGAATCGATCATGATTAAAGGTGATGGGAAGATAAAAAGCAGGAATTTAACGAAAACAATTAGAGATAGAAAGAAACAATTAGCAAACAACTCAGGATTGCTTGAAGTTATTGACTACGATAAAGATTATTGGGAAAAAGTCGCAGATATTGATAATATGCTTAAGCATATAGATAGTGAGAAGGCAAGGATTGATAACCCTAGTAACTACCCTCCAAAACTTCCTAAGCCCAAAGGTATTCTACTTGTCGGTGCTCCTGGGTGTGGAAAATCCGAATCCGCAAAGGCGATTGCCTCAAAACTCGACAAACCTTTATATAGGCTTAATATCGGGAGTTTACTTGGTCACAAATATGGCCAAAGTGAGAACAGATTCATCGAAGCTCTCCACACGGCAGATGCTTCTGCACCTTGCGTGCTATGGATTGATGAGATAGAAAAAGCATTTGCTGGAGCTGGAAACGAATCGGAAAACGATGACACTCTAACTCATATTGTCGGACACTTCTTAACATGGATGCAAGAGCATAAGACAATGGTTTATTTAGTTGCTACAGCCAATGATGTTTCTAGGATGAAGCCTGAAATGCTCAGAAAGGGCCGATGGGATGAAACCTTTTATCTCAATTATCCAAGTTCAATTGGATGTAAAACTATCCTAAGGACCCTATCTGAAATAAAATTTGGAACAAAACTGAAGAACTTAGGAAAAGAAATTAGTATCGACACATTAGCAAATGTAATGTGTAGTATCCCAATGAGCGGTGCAGAAATAGAAAATACTATTGCTGACACAATAAAGAACCATTCTATAATGGAAAATGGAACTTGGTGTGTATATTTAGAAGATTTAGCATATACACTTGTAAATAATTATCTATTGGACAAAGAAGAAATCATTGTAGGCGGTATAGATAAAAAAGAGATTGAAGACCATAATTTTTCATATATAGTAAATTTATTTAAGAGTTATTGTGACAAGAAGAATTCTGATGCCAAGAATGATGGTACAAATAACAACGATTTATTCTTAAAGACGAAAGTTGACAAAGAAATTTTGGAAATGAGAATTCAAAATTTTGGGAGAATAACTGATGATGATTTGCCGAATCTTAGGAATCTTTTGATGGAAAAATATAAAAAACAATATAATTTCAAATCAGCAAGTATAACATTCTAATTATTTATTATGAATACAAATATAGAGTATATCCATGATTTTTTGGAAAGCGTCAAAGATGACCGTTCATTATATGAGCGCATCCTTGATGACATTGAGGATGGTGAAAGACTTAATAATGGAGATGACAAGCATACTGTTTACTATTTGCAACTATCAGATGATGCCAATTCTAAAGAAAAGGATTACTGGGTTAAAAATATAAGAAAATATACCAACCTCTATGTCTATGCTATGTTATTTAATTGGAACGAGCAATGGACAGATGATGAAATAATTAAAGACAGATTAGATTCTATTCTGAACGGTTTCTCTAATGAAATTGCTTCAGAAATTACAACGTTTAATGAAGGAGATAATAGTAATATTCCATTTATAGTCCTGCGAGAAATGGAGTTTATTTCTGATGCATTTCTATGGAAAATCAGCCGATATATACCCGTTTTCACAGAAGCACAAAAACAAAATATTGAAAAGTATCGTCAGAATTATGGACGATATATTAAATTGATTAATGGTGAAGACCAAGATGATATAGCAAAGAATATTGATAAGTACTTGTCTTATTGTATAACAATAGATGATGCATATAAAAATACCGATTGTTTAACATCTTTCATTATGCATTTGTCTGGAACCGGAGATGACAAGGTGAATTATGATACGATGCTTAAGTCCATTCCTGCAGAAAGTTGGGGAATTGAGACTATTCGTCAATCTCTAAAAAAAGGTGGATTGAATATTCCTGCAGATATAATAAAGCTAGCGATTTATTCTATAAGTCGCTTTACACAAAATGATATTATACCAGAGAATGATGCGGAAAAACGAGAAGCATTCGTTAAAGAACTTTTAGATAGAGCATCTGATGATTATGCTATTTTAATGAATAATCACACAAAACTAGAAATCGTTGATAAGTTAAAGCTCTCTAGCTATATTCGAGACTATTTGGCTAATGACCAGACTACTACTGAGGTTTGTAAACAGGATATTTCACTAAATAACACGAGGCAAAAGATTCTTGACAAAGTTTTGGATTTCCAAAACAAGATCATTGATTCCACAAAAAACAGCAGATATTCCAGTTATGATAGCAAGGAAATAAAGGACTTCTCTCGGGCAAAGAAAGACTTGGTAGAGTTGCTTAGCAAAGAAATTGAGAATATTCATAATTACATGGAGTCATCTCCAGATGAAGCTAGACTATGCAAAGGTCTGCAGAAGCATATCGAAACATGCGAAAAGATAATAGCACGCTGTAGTAATGAAAGATATGCTATTCTCTTAATGGGAGAATATCAATCAGGCAAGACGACAACCTTAAATGCATTTTGTGGCGGTATACCTGTTGGTGCAATAGGAGATGGAACCAAAACTTCTGCTGTTCCTCTTGCTATATCATATTCAGAAAACGAGGATGTGCTTCCAATATGGAAAGAAATAGATGAGCTAAATAAAACCTTCTTGAGAATCAATTCATATTTACCAGAAAAGGGAATGAATGGTGTCGATATTTCTGACGAGGACATGAGAAAGCACTTAAAGAGTGCAATAGAAATTATGCGTAATGATAAGAATCTGGAGTTAGTTCCAAAGGGCGACTTGCAATATTTAGTATTGTGTTCTATTATTTTGGAATTTTGGGACACGGCATCATTGAGAAAATTAATGGACAAAAAGTTTTCTATTAATGAAGTTCGTCAACTGTCAAGATTCCCTCATAAAATGATTGAGCGTTGGAAAAAAGGTGGTGCATCATCTTTTAGTATTGAAGACGTAGCATTCATATTTATAAAACAGATTGATTGCTACTGTCCATCTGAGGTTCTTAAGGAGATGAACTGTATATTATTGGATTGTCCAGGATTGTTTGCGAGCGATTATGATACACAGGTTACGGAGACTGCTATGAAAGAAGCTAATGCCGTATTATTTATTTTCCCAAGAGAAAAAGAAGGTGGAGAGAAAATCGAGAAATCGCTCAATATACTCAAAAACAAGTATCCAGACTTCCAAAAAAAATTGCTATTTGCAAATAATGTACAATCAAGTGACAAAAACACCCCTACAATATTCCATTCAAATAGAAATACTGTTAAACGTCTCTTTGGTGAGAGTATGGAACTAGTCCGTTATGACGCTATGCTTTCTTACCTTGGGCAAATAAAAATAACTTACGATCGTGGAGTTTTAGATGACCAAATAGTACAATCTTTTATAAAAGAACACCCAATAATATATCCAAGTGGTATTGTAACACCATGTACAAACTTTAATGAAGCATGGTATGAATACTGTCGGCCTATCAATTCGCCTAATAAAATCCTTGAAATTAGTGGTTTTTTTGACTTGAAGAGTACTCTTGTTTCCTTTGCAGAAAGAAACAAAGCATATTCACTTATTATATCTGATGGAATAGAAAAATTAAAGATTGAACTTAATGTATTGCAACAATATTTGTATTTATCATACATAGAGCCATATAAGAAGAGTAAAGATGAACTACAAAAGCTATGGGAAAAACGAATAAGGTTAACTTTGGAATTTGGAGAGGTAGCCATAAAAAAAATTAATAGTCTTTTATTTGAAAGTATAAAAGGAGAATCGTCTATTGAACAAAAATTGTCAGATGCAATATATGAAAAGCTATTTCCTGAGGCAGTGTTCAATTCGTTAAACGAAAGGATTTGTGACAGTCTGTATGACAATGTCAAAACACTGAAGAAGTTAAAAGATAAAGAAGCTGAATTTAAAAAATACACAACTGGGTTAGTATCGGAATGTTTAAACAATATGATTTGGGATAGAATATCATATTGGAATAGCCTTTTGTCAACAAATCAAGATGTAGATTTTCATAATATTTTCTTTACAGCAGTTAATTCTTTTGAAGAAAGCATGGACACCATATGGAAAGAAAAAATGTTTCGAAAAGACATATCTTTTAGAGAAATGAGAAGTAACTATTTTTTAATAGGCAACGACTTTTCTTCTTTTACGACAAAAGGAAATAAACAAGAAGCAAATGTACTTGTTGACCAGAAGAATGTATCCACTGCAGTTGCAATCAATTATGCAACAATGGCAACTGGATGGACTCTTGCTATAGGCGGATATGGCGTTTTTTTCTATGCATGCTTGGTATCAGGTCCTATCGGATGGATTCTTGGTGGATTAGCAATTATATTTGGAGGCGGATATATCGCTAGCAAAATGGATGATTATAACAAGAATAATTTTAGAAAAAAAATGCTGCCTGGCTTAAAAGATGAGCTAAAGAAAAATGGCATTACCGAGTCTTTAAAAAGAATGGTTTCACAAGAGGTTAATCGTCTATTGAAGATTTATCGAGACAATTTGAAGGTGGACAAAGAAAAATTACAACGGGATATGGAGCTTTCTTTATCTATTAAGGATGAGACTTCGGTGGAATCTAATTGCTTCCAAGCTGTAAGCGCTTTCAAAAAAATTGATATGCAAATTAATAAATATGACGAGTTTTATTCAAAGCTGTAATACATGGGAAATTTGCGTTTTGGTTTAGTTGGCAACTTTCAAGCAGGGAAATCAACCCTTATAAATTGTCTTATAGGTCGTGCCATTGCGACAATAGGCGATGGGACTTCAACTACTCATGCTGTTGTAAACTATTTATATGATAGCAAAGAACGTATCGAATACATCGACAATAACGATATACTATGCATAATTGATAATATGGCTTTGGGAAAGATTGATTCTACCCAAAATATTAATGAAATAAATGTCTATTTAGACATTCCTTTCCTAAAAGGAATTGTACTAACGGATATGCCAGGTTTTGGAAAAGATAAGCATGATAATCTGTTATCGGAAAAAACTCTTGCAGAGATAGACTATGCAATCGTTGTGGAAACGAATTATAAGGCTATTGAAGAAAATAGTGATTCTTATAAAAACATTGAACGCTTAAAATGGTATAATGTACCATACTATATTATATTGAATTGTGCAGAACCATCGAAAAAAGATTGGAAATGGACTCCTTTGTTTAAAAACAATTTAGAAATCGCCTCTAAAAACATTCAACAACTTGAATTCTATAAACCATTATGTCATCCATTTGAAGATGGGGAACACGTTGTTGTAAACCTTTTGTGGTATTGGTATTCTATATCCGGTGATGATGATGATGTAATAATTCAATATCAAGAGAATTTAAAAAACTATAATGATTTGACCAAATACAAAAAAGAAGAAATATACAAGTTCAGTAATTTTGAAGTCATAAATAAGATATTCAGTATGGATAATCGAGTATATTTGGAACTAAGAAAAGATCTCAAAGAAGAGATAAAGAGATTGAAAGAAGAATTATGTCCAATTGGAACAATTCAAGCATTCGCGTTTGAAAGTATTCCTCATGGGTGGCTTATCTGTGATGGTCATCCTTTTAGAATTGACGAATATCCAGAATTGTATAAAGCTATAGGCTATACTTTTGGGGGTGAGGGAACTGAAAAGTTTAAGGTTCCAGATTTGCGTTCTAAATTTGTAAGGGGATGGGATAAAAGAACAAGAAAAATAGGTTCCGATGAAGATGATGCTTTACAAGGGCATGGACACACCTGTATATACAAAAAAGAGGTAAGTGAAGAAGGTGCGCATTCTCATTACACTTATTATAAAGATCATAGTATATCGTATGGAACAAATACCTTTTCAGATGATAAAACATCTCATTTCATGGATATAATTACACCACAAGAATGGAATGACAAATGGAACAGTAACTATGAATGGAAAAAGAAATATCACAGCGATTTATATACAATAGGTAATATAAGCGGGAGCCAAGGGGGTAAACATTCCCATCAATTACCAGATATCCTTATAGAAGATCCTCGGAATTCAAAAAAAGGGGGCGCTATTAGGGTTGCTACTGAGACTCGTCCTAAAAATATTGCTTTGATGTACTGTATAAAAGCAAAGCCCTAACAAAAAACATCTAATGATATGAGTTTCAAAGGTAAATTTGAATTAACGACATCGACTCGTCTCTCAGGATTTAGGTTTTATTCATTTGTTCTAAAATGCACTAACCTATTTCAAAGTGAGACGGTGGATTGTATGATTAGCTATGATGGGTGTCCAACACCATTCATATTTAGAGACCAAACCTTTAAGGCTGGGCGGTCTTATCGATTTGACTTTGACACCGTGGATTGGCAATGGTATCAGCATGATTACTTTGCCATATTAGGAAAGAATGACCGAATTGTTGAGAAGTGGCAACTGAATTTGAAGGAATATAAACCTGGTGAATGTCCGGAATGTCATGGCACGTTGAAATGCAAAAAATGTAACGGACAGGGATTTATATATCCTCCTGGTCGGGTTTGGGAATATAAAATGTGTGATGCATGTGGTGGTACTGGTACTTGCCATCGGTGTGACGTTCCCAGAAGACCGGGACGTTTTGGTGGGCCTCCTACTGGCATTGGTAACGGATTCAAATAAGGGTGGACTATGGCATTGAAGGGAACATTCAACTGGTACAACTCCATTCAGCAAGGTGGGAGGAAAGCCATTTCTTTCACCTTGTATTGCGATAACTTGTTCCAAAGTGAAACTTTTGATTGCGCTATCATTGATAGTGCTTCACAGGTTCCGCCACAAATAAGAAGGCAAATAACATTGAAAGCCAAACAGTCTTTCAGATTTGACTTTGATTCATGTGGATGGGATTGGTGTATCGGGGATTACTTTGCTATCTTGGGCAAGAATGACAAGATAGAAAAACGCTGGGACTTAAATCTTAAGATCTACGGTCGTGGTGAATGCCCGGATTGTCATGGCACGCATAAATGCAAGTATTGTAATGGAAGTGGAACTGTGAATAATAGGCATATCCACACAATTTCGCCTTGTACTGCTTGTGATGGTACAGGAATTTGCCAGACTTGTTATGTTCCTATTCGACAGGGGAGTAATCTTGCAAATCAAGTTTACGGTAATGTTCAAATGCCCAATCCTGCACTAAATCGTCAGCGAAAAATAGAGGCTTTGCGTCGTACAATAAGTGACTTGCAGGCTAAGATTGAAAAGGAGGAATGGAATCAGCGTATGTGGCAGCTAAAGGGAATGGATGTTTCTTCTCATACAGCCTATAGTTCCCAATTGGAACTAAAACATATGTATGAGCGTCAACTCATACAGGCTCAATATGAACTTCAGCAATTGGAAAACATGAACTTATAAAAGGGTGCAAATGAATGGTAATACAAGAAGGCAGTTAATAGATGCTGCAAACAGCAATAATGGCTTTGCAATATCCCTGTTTGGAACATATCTCATAAACAGTCAGGAAAACGTAGAAGCAGGGACAAATCTGATTATGCTTGCTGCGGATGCTAAGAATGTTTTATGGGCAAAGAATTTGAAATCATATATGCAGGCATTCAATCCTTGGGAGTTGCCTATTCACTATCAAGCCTTGTTAGACTCAGATGCGAGGGAGCAACTGGAGAATTATGTTGCTGAGGATGATTTCTGGGCAATGACCATTCTTGGTGATTTGTTGTATCAAGGTAGAGTCGTTCCACAGGATAGGGATACTGCTGAAATACTATTAGGCAGAGCGGCTAATCTGGGGTGTCTATATGCTAAAGAACTTGTAGATGAATATGGGCTATCAACGGCAAGGGCGATGGCTGCTGACATCTTGAAGAAATATAAGGCTAAAGACAACAAAAAATTCTGGATGCTTAAATAGGATTGGATATGTTTGGACTAACTGACATTAAGAAATTCAGTAAGAACTTATTATATAAAAGCAAGTACGGCATAACTGAGGAGGAATGTGAAAGGGGCATTCGAACCGCTTGTGAGTTCTTTGGCATTCCAATGCCGAGAGCAATAGAAGACCTGACGAGAGATCCCAAAGGAGCAACCATGTTCAAGAATTGGGATGACAATAGGTTTGACGATGACGTGCTTTGCTTTGACCTTCAGCAACTCAAACAGCTTGGAGTGAACAACTATATTGGCTTCACAGCCGTATTTACGCACGAATGCGCCCATAGGTACTTTCAAGGCAGATTGCTTCCTGGCCCAGACTTCGGACAGTGGGAGGGAGAACTTGTTGCCGACTACTTTATGGGTGTTCGCGCATCTTTGGAAAGAATGGATATTACCACTGTTGTTAATGAGTTGGCCAAGCAAAGTACAGGCTGTGGCACCCATCCTACTGGAAAACTGCGTTGGGAATATGCCACGTATGGAAAACAAGAGGGGAACTTTCATCTGATTCACCGAAAGTCGTTTGACATAGAAGATTATTTCCAGTGCTTCTTAGAGTATCGCCAAAATCATTTGGAGGAGTTACGTAAAGCAGAATTAAAGGTTTACTAATAAAGAGTATTATGGAAGATCAAGTTAAAGATAAAATGACATGGTTGAAAAGGCCAACAATGGACGAGTTTCTTCATAAAGGAGAGCAGCATGAACATAATGGCGGCGTGTCATTTACTGGAGCATGGCGGTGTACTTTGTGTAGCTGTCCTCAATATGTAGGAGGTGATAACCCTTCTGATTTATGCCGTAATTGCGGTCATCAGAGACATAAGCATGAATATCGTACATAGTTATTATTAACAATTTACTGCTATAATAATTATTGTGTATAAAGCAGTATAACATTGTGTTTAGTATGTCAAGAAAGAGGTTTTGAAAGTCAAATCAATATGTAAAAAATAGAGAATCTATGAATATATTCGAACAATTTGGTTTTACAGATCCAACTGAAGCTATTATCAGGAATAGCATTGGGGAACAGGCATCTAGTATTGCAGACAATGTGATTCCTGGCTATTTTGCTGGTCAAATGATTGGTGCATTGGTATGGGGTGGTTACTCACGTAACTCAGCAAGAAAACAGACAGAGAGAAGTATTGAATTCCATAAGAAAATGATGGACGCCAACATCGCTGATTCTGAGGAACGGACTGAGAAAGAAATTGAATTCATGCGTGAATGTTACATTCATGGCATGCAACGACAAATTGAATATGCTAAAGATTCATGTGAACACAGATTAAAGGAGGAAGAATTTCGGAAATTTTGTGAGGGAACTTGGCTGAAACATTTTAGACCTACAATTGGTGCGATTTTAGAGGAGTTCAGGCATCCGCAGATTGATTCAGATGGAGTAATGAAAATGAAATTGATGATAGCACGTACCAAACTGTCAAGTGAAACGTCTGGATTAGACAGAAGTGGTGCTTATTATGATTTTTGCTCAGACCTTAAAGAAGATTATTTGTATAATCTAAATGTTGATGGGCGATGGTTGAGGGCATGGGAAAGAGACTGCATAAGTCCTGTCGCTGACACAATGAATCTTCATTATATAATGCAAGGAATGCCGACTATTCTAGTGTTTCCGATGCAAAGGGGTGATATTTTTTCTGTAGAAGTTTCAACATGGACTTTTCAAATAGGCCAATCAAATATGTCAATAAACAAGGTGTTTCAGATATCAATGACTGAGTTGTCTGGGCATCCTAATCGTCTGAAAGATGCTATGGTTGCCGCTATAGTTTTTGTTGATGATTGCTATCGGCTGTTGTTTTGCCAGAAGCAACCTAATTCCATATATCATGCAGAGAAAGAACTTAAAAAAGATTCGATGGTTTGGGAGTTATTATGTCATAAGTACAAATCGATGCTTGACTCTATTAATATAACAACAGTTCCAAATTTTGTTACATCAAATGATTTAAAGAAACTTGAAAATACGATTATAATATGATTATAACAGGTGCTGTATTTGGGTCTATAGCCTTTGCTGTGCAGGGCTTGAATGCTTGGCACAACAAAAAAAATGCCAAGAAATTGCAAGAACTCCAAGAACTTTACGAAAGTGAAGTCCAAAAAAAGATGAGTGCGTTGGCCAAGGAGCAATTCGAAAAGTTGTGCAAGGCGAAACGTGAGATTGCTGAAGAGGAATATAATGCACAGATAAAACTATTAGAAGATTTACATCAAGAAAATCTTCGTAGTATAGAATATCTGGCATCACTTGACAAGTGGCCACTTGCAGTAATGCCATTGGTAATGAGGAATGACAGTTTGTTTTTCAACACACAAGCTATTGATACGAATAAAAATCGAAATGATATCGTTCCCATCAGCATAATCCTTGGTCCATGTAGAGATAAAGCTTTTCAAAGTGCAATTTGGCGTAAGGTGGAAGAACAATTAGCACAGCATTTTTGTTCTTACTGGGGAATTATGAGTAGCCATCCCATAATATTCTATCAGGATGCCTGGAAGAACGAAATGGACCCGGCAGATGGAAGTTCCTTTGCAGACATACATGCCAAGATAAAAAATGTACCTACAATTATAATTTCCCCAATACTCACAAGAGCCAATTCTTTGCAATTGGAGATTTCTCATTGGTGCATTAAAGGATTAGACACTGAAGAAAGTTATGTTAATGAAACAAGAATTTCTTTACCAGAAGGCTCTCATGTTTATAAGCGTGAAGCCAATTATAATGACGAAGACATACCGTCTTTAGTAAATGAGCTATGTAATTACATTGAAAGCCTGATTGGTTTTATGAGCGACCAATATATGTGGTTGCGATATCATGAAGCCCCCTTATTACCAACACTAGTACAGAAAGGTGTGATAATTTGTGATGAATCCGAAAGAAACAACCTCTACAAGTTCTCTTTTGATATGCTTGCAATGAGCCTAAACACTGGAGACGTTAATGCTTTGACGGAAATTGACTGCATCTTAAAATATTGTGAGTCTATTGATATTCCTTTGAAAAGAAACGATGGATTCCTGTCACTTATAAAGAAGATTACTCTATCACCAGAAGACGACGATATCAATCATCAAATTAATAACATTATTGATTTCAATTCTAAGTTTTTCTTGTCATTATACAAATATTGCAATGCATATCAAGGGTTTTATGACATTGATGATTGCACTCATGTTTACGAAAAGTATTTATACATGTTGTGTGCCGAAGGTGTAGAAACTTGGTGCTCAAAATACGGTGAGAATCATTACCCTTGGACAAAAGCCGGTTGTCGAGAAAAAGCTGACGAAATTGCACTGGATATTTGTAAAAGTTATATAAGCCGTTTTAAATGGAAACTTAAGTCTGCATTAGAAACAAGTGCAAATCTATATGGTTCTATATGCGGAATCTCTGTGAAATTTGCTAGAAATATTTATTACAATGACATAAAAAAATGTATTGAAGAAGATTTCTCTAAATCGAAAATCGATTATGAACTAAGTAAATATCAATTTCAATGTCTTAGAAAAGCTATTAATGAAGTTGTAAGTAGATTAATTTTTTCATTTGAAACAGAAGATCTTTTGAAGAACGTCTTAGAATGTAAGTTGCGGAATAAGTATGTTACATCACAGGAATTTTCGTCGTCTTTCAAATTAGGTGTCTCTGTAGATATAGATTGTGAAACTTTGAGTAAAAAATCAGTTGGATATTGGTGTGAGGAGAATTTCTTTAGTGACAATCGTCTACGTTCTAGTATTTCTTCGTATGAACAAAATGACATAGACAATTTCATATTAACGACTTTAAAGAATTCTATTGCCTCTTATATTCAAACGTATATTGGATATAATAATGATAATAGCCCTATAGTTGAGACTTCATCATTTGATGAACATGATGAATATGACCCCATATATTGTTCTTCACTGTATTCTGGATAATAAAATTTTAATTATTATGCTCATTGATTATGATTCAACCAAGTATAATCCTTCGTTTTTAAGTGATTCCATACACAATTGGAATGCCGAGGGATTCTTTAAAACAAGTTTTGACCAATTCTCACAACTTGTTCATGAGTTTAGTCTTCCAGATGATGTGGTATCTTCTGCTGTTCATCGGGCTTGTGACTTTATGCATATAGATGATATGCCAATTAGAGTCACTCCACTTACGGGTGTTTTTACAAATAATCCAACAACTTATTTTGATGATGTGTTTGGGTTCAGTCGTGAGCAAATGATGGATATGGGAATCCATGATGAAAATTCATTTTCGTTGATTTGTACTCATGAAGTTGCACATTGCCTCCTACAATTTATTCATGATACGGGACAACTTTCTCAATGGCAAACAGAACTATCATGTGATGCGTTCATGGGAGTTCGTGCAATTGCTGAGGGATTGAACATTAGTAATGTTGAAGATTCATTGAGGAATCTTGCTGCATCTTCTACTCATCCCGATGGATCTCTGCGTTTGCACTATATTGAAATAGGAAAAACGATTGCACAAGATTTAATAGATCATGATCTGCCAATAAATGTGGATAATGTATTATCTAGACTCAATGAATTTATAAAAAGCGATGCGGGCGAAATTCGAAAAGGAGAAAATGAAATGGACTCTATGTCAGAAAATGAATCATTTCAAAAATTTAAGCCATCATATACAGATGCAGAAATAATTAGAATGAAAAGTGATGTTGAGCATGCAGAAACTGAAGTTTCTCGTTTAAAGAGTGATGTAAATAGTTGGGAGTCGAAAGTTAGTTTGAATGATACAAAAGAAAAACGTGCTAATGGAGATTACGCACATGCCGTTTCTAAGCTGAATGAGGCAAAATCACGTTACAATCATGCTGTTGACGAATTAAAAAATGCCAAACGAAAACTGAACTCGGCGTTATAAAATTCTTAATTTTACCATATTAGAGTATTATAAAATAATAAAAGAATTACGTTAAACAGAATGAAAGGTTTATTTAATCTTGTCTTTATCGCAAGAAAATTGTTAATTGCACCATCATTGTAGCCATGGAAGAAACGTATTATAACTCTGATTCACAGTATGATGATATGCAAAGGTGGTTCGCATATCTTCGTCGGCATAATGCTAATATCTTTGATGTATTCTTCAAGGATAAGGAAAATATTAGCGACAAAGATATCGTGTCAACTATTAAGGATGTAGCAGAGTTCTTTAGCTTACCAGTACCTGCAATCCAGAATAGATGCGAAGCGATAGCACAGATAATGACCAGCAAGGAAGGGACTGAGTGTGAGTTGTTTTATGATTGGAAGTTGATGGAAAAAGCAGGAATCAACAATGTTGATACCTTGCGATTGTCTTTTGTTCATGAACTTGCACACGAAACCCTTTTTCAAAAATGCTTCCTTTTATTTGAGAATGAGCTTTGGGTCCAGGAGTTGGCTGCAGATATGATTGTTGGTGCTTCTTCCACTTTTGGAAGCGATGTGGCTACGGGAAAGTATAAGTATGTTTTAGCACAGTTACCTACAAGTATAACACATCCTGATGGTAAACTCAGGGCTGCGATTGTTGAATTTGGAAGGGAATATGCTGGAAAGCTAAAGCAGGAACAAAAGCTGAATGACATCAAAGATGTGCTTACTGGACTTCCGGCTTTTGTGTATAGCCATTACAAGGAACTGCAAGAAGCGTGGGATATGGTAAGACTGGAAGATGTTGATAAAGAGGACTCCATTGTAGAAATTCCGATTGACTACGAATCACTACCAGACACCAATCTGCTAAAGCAATATTACATGAAACATAAGAAGGATAAGGAGGACGAGATATGAACATCATAGATAATAGCCCTATTGAGGCACCAAGTGTTGGGCGAATCATAACGGAAACGTATGAAGTGGAACAGTTGAAAGACTGCCACCTATATGTCCTGCCCTCTAATGGGGCAACTATAGCTCAAAAAGCGAGTGAGGTGTTCCAGATGCTGATAGAACAGATGGGAACAAGTCAGTTGCTTAACGATTACAAACTGGAGTTGTTTAGCAACAATCTGAACTTAGACAATCAACCAGGATTGATGCTTGCAATCAAGGAGGACATGTCTAATATCATTATGCCCCTCTCAACACCAAGCAAGTTTGATAAACAATATCTGATAGTACATTCAGAAGAGAAAGACTTGTTTACGCATATTCCTCTGATGATATATACATCGGAACGAGTAAGCAAATTCAGCATTGCGGAACAGATGCTGATGTTCGCACAGGAACAGCCCGATGATATGCTTGAATTTGTAAAAAGTAGATTAGATGACGATGCTTTCCTGAAACGATATGTGACAGGATCAGCTTCTAATATGATGCATCCGACATTTGGCATGGCTGTATCAAAGTCTATGTTGAAAAGCCAGATTGGTATCAAGGGAAAGATCACTCATCAGGACAAGTTGAAAATGATGGAGGACGTTGAAGAGAACTTCATCAAAGCCCGACGTGACGAGAAACTGGATGCTCAGATAACACTGCTGATACAGAGTGCGGATGCAGAGGATATTAAGAAGTTTGTCTATTCGCTCAACAAGAACCAACAGAAAAAATTTTTCCAGATGATGAATACTAAAAGGACGGGAGAAGAGTCTGAGGCATGGTTGGAGGTGCGATTTGAGGGAAAGATAAAGTCTGGCAGCAGGACAAAAGGCAGATACAGGCTCTATGTCACCAATGGGAAGAAAGATGAGCTTGTGGAATTCTCCAATAGCGACTCGTTCCTCGTACACCTATTATATATTATAGAGAAAGTCATCAGTGATGACGTGAACACGTTGGACTTCGATAAGTACAAAGAACTGTTCGTGAAATTGTCGTGGGAGGTGTATCGTTTCTGCGATGGTGATGAGCGTTTTAAGAAAATTACCAGAGGGAGAGACGATGATGGTAATTCCAAGGAAAGACGATTAAGTGATTGTTTTGGAGATATTAAAAATTCAATCAGTAAATCGTGCAAGAAATTAGGGGTATTGCCCTCTCCTTATTATATAGAGAACGCTGACGAACATCTGTATGTATCGAAGAATGACATCGTGTTGCCAGATGAACTGATGGAGGTCATAAACATGTGGAAGAATACTATTTGAAAATCGTGTTAAAATATGCAAAGGCAACATTGTAAATAGTTGATATATAGCAGGATGGAACTTTAACTATACCGTCTATACAAGTCTGGGCTATTTGCCTGGGAAATGCCGAACTTTGCACCAAGAAATTGATGTAAAATCGGCATTTTTCATGCCTCTAAACTTGTATGGATATGGACGAGAAGAATTACAACGGTTATGACACCGAAAAGAGACTTGAAAACTTTAGCGAAGAAGGCGACGCTATAAGAGAGTCTATCAAGAACAGCCAACGATTCTGTCAGCGTTTCTTTTATGGAACGGACAAGAAGAAGTGTAACATTGCACGATTCCGCAGTAAGCATATCAGTGATCTGCTGAGAAACTTTGATGTGGTGATGTCAGAAGAAACGTATAGTACCATCTTGTATGAAACACTGTGGGCTGAAGGAACATGGGGACCACTCGATTCTTGGGACAAGCAGAGTACATTCTTTGCATGGTTGAGGAAAGTGTCATGGAATGCCGTTATTGAATGGCTGGAAAAAGAGCACATCATAGAGAAACGTGCCAGGACTGTGGGTAATACCCGCCTGACAATGTTGTCTCAGTCTGTTGGCAAGTGCATACTTGTCATTGACGAACTGATGAAAGATACCAAGTACTACGATGTACTGACAGCCATCTATGTGGACAGACTCAAAGATTATGAGATTATTGCCAAGTTGAATATAACGGAGGATGACTATAAGAAACTGAGGAAACAGGGTGAACGCAAACTGAAGGATGCCATCCTCCGCTCACCCCACTGCTTTGAGGAAGACGTGCTGCATGACAAGTCAGCAAACATGATTACAGTATCATCGGAATTCGTTATGGATATGGCAGAATGGTATAAAGAGCGCACAGAGGAGAATCCTTTCAGCGACGTGTTGGGACTCCAGCTGACGGATGATGAAGTGAAAGACAAGATAGTCAACTTCATCTATGACTTTTCAAGTAAACTCAAATGGAATGACGAGGAGCGTTACGTCTGGAGAAAGAGATTCATCGAAAAAGTACCCCCGACACAGTTGGCGGAGAAAATGAATAAGGACAGACACTGGATAGACCTGCACTACTCTCGTATCAACAAGAAGTTTAAAAGGGCTTTCAAGAAATGGTGGAAACAGAACGGATAAACTTTGAATGGTAATGATATGGCAGATAATAACAACTATATAACAGTCCGTGAGGCTGTCGAGAAAAAGCTGTTGTCGGAGAGAGATTGCCTGTATGTAGGTTACCTCTTGGCAATAGAACTCAAAAGAATACTCTACGAAACAAAGGGCGGTGGTCACTTCAATATCAATCCTGATACCGTGAAGGTGCAGAAGGTTGAAGGAGAAGAAGTAAGAGTAGAACTTATAGATGCTGATAAAGGACATGAAGCGTGTAATGGTAAGCCGGATTTCAATACTGACGTTCTTAATCCTTGTTTCTGTGCTCCTGAAAGTTTTCTTGGCAGGTTCTCGCCAACATCGGATGTCTATTCTTTGGGGATGCTGTTAGCCTATATGCTAACTGGTACATTCCCATACGACATAAATGAGTCAATGCCAAAGAATGGCATAATGAAAGTCGTGAAAAATAACGACCCAAAGTTTGAAGCAAGTACACGTTTTTATCTCCTTGTAATCAAGGCTATCAGAAAGAATGCGAATGAGAGATATAAGGATGTGGAAGAAATGGGTATAGCTTTGGTTCATACATTAGATATTGAGATGCCAAAATGTTTCAGTTGTTTCAAAGATACAGCAAAACGGAATGTTGGGGTTGATAAAAACGGGAAGAGACAATATATGGCGAATGACACGAATGATGAGCGAAACGAAACGGGACTAAGTTCACAAGAACCAAAGTTAAACGTTACCATAGCCGTAAAGGAAGGAGAAGGCTTTGATGCCGTCGCAGGAATGAGTGAGTTGAAAAGAAAACTCTCACGTGACTTCGTGGATATTGTTTCCAACAAGGAACTTGCAAAAGAGTATGACATACTGCCTCCGAATATGCTTTTCTTCGGGCCTCCAGGAACGGGGAAAACCTATATCAGCCAAAGGCTTGCTGAACAGTGTGGATTGGCTTTTTGCTCCATCAAACCATCGGACTTGGCATCGGTATGGGTACATGGTAGCCAACGTTTATGGCGCCAGCTCTTCGAGCAAGCTGCAGACCTTGCAAAGAAAAACAAGCGGGGGTGTCTGCTGCTCATAGATGAGATTGACGCAGTCGCTCCGAAGCGATCCGAGGAAGACCACAACCATCAGTCAGGGGAAGTGGCAGAACTCCTGACACAGTTGAATGACTGTGTGGAAAAGAACATATACGTCATAGGAACCACGAACTTCATAAACCGTATCGATAAGGCTGTCATCAGAAAAGGCCGTGTTGATGAAGTAGTGTTTATCGGTATGCCAGACATTGATTGCCGTCGTCAGATTTTCGAACTGGAACTGAAAAAGAGACCCCATGAGGATAACATTGATCTGGAACTGTTGTCGAGACTGACAGAAGGCTACACGTCAAGCGACATATCCTATATGGTGAAGGAATCTGCCAGGAACTCATTTGAAGCCAGCATACAGACACAAGACAAACAGGCTGTGAAAATCAGTCAGGCAATGTTGGAAGATGTTATCAGCAAAACCAGGCCAAGCGTCAGTGCAGACGAAGTGAGGCAATACGAAAAGATGCGGGATGAGTACATCAGGAAAAACGGCTCTGAAAGACGGCGTATCGGTTTTGTTTCATAGGAATTGATAGAACAAAGCGAAATGCGCATCTTTAGTTATTGAAGGACAAATAAAAAGAATTTAAATATGGATAAGAACGAAGTATTAGAAAAACTTGAAGTGCTGGGATTTGACATTGAGGAAGTGCCCGATTTCGGATATATCTTCAAATTTGAGGGGCTAACACTCCTGTACATGCCTGACGACGATGAGGACTTCCTCAGATTCGCGGCACCAAACGTTTTCGATGTGACAGACGAGAACCGTGCCTTTGTGTTGGAGGTAGTCAACGAGACCAACCTGACCATCAAGTACAGTAAGGTGTGTGCGTATGGAGAACAGGTATGGGTGTTCTATGAGTACCGTATGTTTGGCGGCGAGTTGGAGGACATCATTGAGCACAGCTTGTACTTGCTACGGGCTACTGTGGCCCTCTTTCACCGTAAAGTGGAGGGCAGTGATATAGAAGTAAACGAGAATTACGATGAGAAAGGAGAAGAATCATGAACAAGACTTATAATCTGATAAAAGAAATTGTAGATTCATGGAAGTACAAGGTGTTAGAAGATGATGGGGAGCATATCGTCATCCGATACCAGATGAATGTCATCCACATCTGCCCCAATGGAGAGGATGAGACATTTGTGTCTATGCTGCTTCCTAACTTTGACGAAGTGACGGAAGAAAATTATCCTGAAGTGGTCATGTGCTGCCACAAGTTGAACGAGAAGATGAAGCAGGTGAAGTTCTACACCGTTAACGACGTGATTATAGCCGCATCGGAATTCTTCTATATGGAGAAAGATGACCTGGTATTTCAGATGAAGCTGTCGCTGTCGAACCTGATTGCGGCGAAGGTCAATTATCAGAATTACAACAACTAAGAGATGATGGAACCAACGATTGAGAGTATGGCCATGTATAGGTGTCAGAGGACAAAAGAGTCCGTTTACCGAAACAGGAAGGATTTCTTTGAATTCGTACCAAGAGTCCTGAATCATGAGGAAACGGTGAAGGCGATAAATTCGGTGCTGCCCTTTGACAACGTGGTGAATGCACAATTACGGATAGTGGATGGCACGTCACAGATCAAGAGTATTGGAATATCGGTCATGCGAATGGAACTGGAACCTGCCACTTTCTCATTGGGCATCACCGTGGAGATATTCGGCAGCAGATATAACAAAGCGGCCAGTGCAACAGAGTTCGTAATTGGCTGTCAACCTATAGAGAAGATACAGGATTATGTCAAAGGAGAAGAATTCGCCCGCCAGACATTAAAGACATTTGACCAGTTAGTGGAGGACTGTTTTTATCCAAAGGAAATAAAAAAACAAGTGTGGTGGTAGATTTTGAAGAAACATCCCCTCCATAGGGAAAAAGACGTAAAACAAATGAGTATGAAGAATAGAATCATCAACTACGATGTCCTTTGGGACAGAATCAACACCATTGCCGTTAAGGCAGGTCGTACAAGTACGAGACCCATACTACTACTATATTACGTTCTCGTAAGTAAGGAGACACCCCGGGCAGACAAACTGCTCATTCTCTCAACACTGTCCTATCTGGTGTTACCGATTGACATACTGGATGCCAAGAGACTACCAGTGATAGGCTGGATCGACGAATTGGGTTCCATAGGTATCACGATTTCCAAAGTCAGGAAGCATGTCACTCCAGAGATAGAGGCAAAAGTGGATGCCATACTCGACAAATGGTTTCCGCAATATACACCATACGAACTGATAGAGGAATAATGTATGAACAAGAAAGTCTTGAGCAAAGTGCAAGGTGGCTTTCAAAGCCTCGGTATCGAACTGAAAAAGGAGCATAATCTTTACGAGTTCGAGTATGACAATGTGCTGATGTTTCTTTCTATAGATGCCAAAAACCAAAGCATCGCCTTTGTCACTTACGTTGTTGATTCTGGTAATGACATAAATATGGACGAGGGTATTTTACAAATGGCACTCGGAGTTGTTAATGGTTTCCATGAAGATTGCATTGGTGATTGGAATGAAGGTGTACCCTACTTTGTGTCACCTTGTTATGATTTGAAAGAAATCAAAGAAGTTTCTTCGGAATGGTTACAAGAAAAACTAAAAGCATTCTTCGATGCTTATATGTTTCTGGAGGCCAACATACACTTGCTTTGTGATACCAGCATTTTCGGATTGTCAAAACAGGGTGTCGTTCAATCAAGCATCATGAGAAAAGAAGAGGTTGAAACTATGATCCTGAAGGATTTCATTGCAGATGTTGGGCTTATTTGTGTTGATGCAGGTGACATCGTAGCAATCCGACAAGATAGTGATTTTATGGATGGGTGTAAGAAGATGTGCTATGCTAAGGATATTAAGGAGAACTTACAATCAGCTATAGGCGAAATGGTAAAGGCACATTCTGATGCAAAATTGAGCCATCTCGCAGTGAAGTTACTATTCAACAAGGAATCAGAGCTAATGATGGACGAGATGTCGGCACTTGGCGAGGTATTTGACTCACTCAAAGAAACAGCAATCGTATGGGGTATCGGGAAAAATGATAATCCCCAAAACAGTAAAATATCGATTTGTATAGTTGGCGGATTTAAAGATGATTGACAATGGGACACAAGAAATACTATGGTTATAAACCCAAGCATGAACATTACGAGGTAGTGCTTCATGAAGTAAAAGGTAAAGTTGGCGATTATCTTGACTTCGTGTACGAGGATGGCCAATGTGGTATGAACCACTACTACTGGGGAAGTGAGATTGACTATGAGTACAATCGACACGGTGAAATAGAGCACAATTATATATGGGATAAAGAGAATACGAAAAAAATGATGCTCAGGACTGGCACCAAGAATGGTAAGGCTCTTGTGGAAGCCATCTATGAGAGATTTGGGAAACACAAAGGTAGTGCAGATTTCTTCATCACGCAATGGTGTGAGAAAAAAGGAATAGAGTACGATTTTAGAGCGTGGTTTTAAATGTATGATATATGAAGAACTTGTATTGGTACATATTGGGATTACTCCTGGTAGTCAGTTGTTCCGAAATAAGCCAGAAGAACAATGTTACAAAAGACATTTGGGCTTATCCTGGTGTTTATGAAGTTGAATCGGTTGGTAATATTCACGCCTACTTTGACTCACTTTGTAACCATCTTGGGGCTTCGGTTTGGACTCACAACCCAGAGGTTGGAGAGTCCATTGAGGTATGGAATGCAGTGAGAGAACTACATCGTTATGTCAATCATCAAAGAAAGTTTTATCCATCAGATGAAGTTTTTCATGCTATGAAGGTTATGGCCTTTGAACAGGGCTATGTGTATAGCCATAGTGGAGAAGATCCTGATAGTGTGAATTGTGGCGAGGCATTTCTATTCCGCTTCATAGAACAAGCTGCCCTTCATAGCCCGCAACTGGACTTTGTAACAACTTTCCACGCAGAGGACGGGAATGCTGGCATATTGTACTTTCCAGAGTGGAGCACCATCAATCCGCTCTATTCTTTTCTCGTGTATAGAACAAAGAAAGGATTTAAGGTGTTGACCATAGGAAAGAAAGGAGATGCTAAAATCAACAAGATTTTCCGACTGTTAGACAAACGTGGACGAATATACTATCTGTGCTCTAACAATGATGACACCATCTATTTCAGGCAGTATTTATATGGATGGGATGGTGAGACTATGAAATTTCTATGTAATGCCGACAGCATTGTTGGTTGGGATAGGTACGATGATGGGTATAAGATAGTGTTCAACCTAAATGAACTGACTTGGAGTTATTGTTTTCCAAAGAATAATGTTTACCAGAAAGTAAAAGGAACAAAGACCTTTGGACTTTCTCTTGACTGGCAAAACTCTCGCTTCTATGAAGCGGAAACCAATGATGAATCATTATGCTCAAATTGACAGACTATGACTGCACCATTTTATCGAAGGGCTTTACCCATATTGAAAGGGCTTTATGGGAATTGGGTATTTTTTACTGGAGCGGGGTGTTCTGCTGCTAGCGGCTTACCTACGTTTAGAGGTGAAGGTGGTATATGGAATGAGATAGATGCGGAGGCTGTGGCCAGTAAAAGAGCATGGTATTGTGGTCGTCGGTCAGATTATAATGAGCGACGCCAGAAGGTGCTTAACTTTTTCAATCCTATACGTCGTAAGATTATAGAACTGAAGCCTAATGAGGCTCATTTGTGGATTTCGAAAATAGAAGAATATGCTAATGTAACAGTGATTACCCAGAATGGTGACGATTTCCATCAAAGGGCAGGATCCAGGAATGTTATACACTTACATGGGGAAGCATTAAAGAACTGCAGTACGGCACATCCCCGTGTCCCAATCTATATTGACAAGGATAATCCAGATATACACATCGGAGATAAAGCCGAGGACGGATCACAGATTCGGCCCTATGTGATTTTTTTCGAAGAAGAATTAGATAAGGTAATTTGGAAAAATGCTGTTGCAGCGACGAAAGAAGCCGACGGCTTTGTTGTTGTAGGTTCGTCACTCAAAGTGTTCCCTGCTGTTGATTTACTTACGATGACAAAAGTTGGGTGCCAGATTGTGGTTATTGATAGAGATGATGTAGAGATTCCAAAAGCGGTAAAAGGTAAGAAGCCTATAAGATTCATAAAGGCTGAAGCAGCAGAAGGTCTCGAAAAACTATATATCGAGTTAAAAGAAGAATATGAATCTAAAGAAAGGAGGTGACTTATATGAGTATCTACAAGAAACTGAATAAAATCGTAGGAAACGGAAGTCTGGAAGAAAAACTCTATAAAGTATTACAGGCAGACACATATAAGACGGACTTATATCAGACATGGGATTTGGGAGAAGGAATGTCAGTTTTACATAAGAATATCATGGGCTGGTATAAGCCGCGCTTTGTCTTGAATCATAACAAGAAAACTGCCTTTGAATTTATGGATAGCTACGAGACCCTTGTCACCGTGACAGAAGACGATGTGGATTGGAGTACATTGAAGAAACTGCCTGAGGATGCGGTATTTAGGGCAAGATGTTTGTCCTTCCACTTCCCGTCATTTATTAGGGCATTCAAGAATGGTGTGGCGCAGGTTGATTGGCAGCTTAATCCTGATGGACGTTATTATATGGACGATGATGGATTCGGAATGACCGCTGACGACGAGATTGAAATATATGGTTTCATTGATACTGAAGGGAAAGTCATAGTGAAGTTCCAAAAGATAAATGACTATAAGGATTTGGAGAGGCTACGGAAGGAAGCTGAAGAAATAGTTAACAGGTAATAGAGATTGTACTTTATGGATATAGAAAGGATATTGCAAACAAACATCCCCGACTTGACACCTGTGTATGGAGGTATCAGAGGACAAACAATGTCTTCAAGTCATCAGGCATATGCATGGAAAGCCATGAGGGAGGCAGGACTAAAACAGGTTATTGATCTCCGGCAAGACTACAAAGGTGATAAGTACATGGATACATGTGAAGCAAATGGCATAGCATATTATCATTATCCAGTACATAAGGGGAAAGAGTTTATAGTCAATATGCTGAAGGAGTTTACAACCTTTTGCGAATTGATTGACAAAGGAGATTTCTTTATCTCCTGTGCACAGGGTTTGCACCGGACTGATATTGCATTGTGTACATATTGGGTGTTTTATGGCGCAGACAAAGGGAAAGAGCCTCCAGTGCTTGTTGGCTATCTCAAAGAGAAAGGACATGACCCTGGAAAGATATTCCATGTGCTTAACTCTTTCTACAACCTTTATACAGAGCAGAATGGTGTTGAGCCAATGTCAATTGAACAGTTCAAGGAGCGAAAGAATGTGATTAACAGAATTAGTAAAGGAGAAAACACCAATGAAACGTAGAAAGTTTACCATACCGTATGTTGTGAGAGATGGGAAATTAATGTTTTGGCACGATGACGATAACGGATCATGTTTCGGAAGTTACCCGGAGCCAACACGCTGGATGAAAAATATCCAAGCAGATAAGCTGATGGAGGCTTTAAGGCTAAATAGAATAGAGAATCTGGGATATGCTCTGTCACGTTTGCCAGGTCGTGATGACATCGAAAGGCTAAAAGCGTTTTGCAACAAACATGACATTGGATATGAGTACTCTGTAGAGGAAGTATACTAATTGTCGATTCAAAAAAAAATGACTGCTGTACTGATAGATTTTGGTGCAGCGGTTATCTCTTTATGGGCATAAAGGTTGAATAACTAATCAATATGTTTATGAAGAAGTGTTTATTTGCGTTATTTGTCTTGATGACTACAAATGCTGTAGCCCAAGAAAATGAAGCTGTTGATTCCATTGATTTGGAAACAGGTATTATCTATCCTGCAAATGGAAGTGGGGTGGCTGTTGCAGACACAATCTGTGTGGATTCGATTGCCAAACCTCCAATTCCTCAAATTCCATTAGACGAATGCGATAGCCTGATGGTAAGCTCACCAGGTGATCGGTATGGTGTTGTGTGGAAAAATGGCATGTGTGGTATCTATGACATTTCTAAGGGGGAGAACGTCACACGAATTGAATATAAAGACCTTTGGTTTTCATTCCGAAAGGAAATGGAAGGCGAATACTATTCATACTTCGGGTGGGATGAAGATACAACAAAAGGCGTGATTGGTGTGGCTGAAGTCAACAATCAATTTATAGCTATAAGTATGCCTAAGGAAGACGATAACGAAGAGGAACGAAAGGAGGATGACAAATGAATGAACTGAGAAAAGCCTTTTACGTGCTTGATATGGCTGTGTTAGCATTCTTCTTGTTTGCTATCAACCATAGTATGTATTTTGAGAATTGGATAGTAGAAGTAGCATTAGACTTGGCAATTCTGCTACGCATCACGGTCTCGTTACTACTGTATAAACGAGAGCGACTGGTGATATTTCCGTTAGTGGTATTTACCTTGCTCTTTGGCATTGCCATCTATGAAAATGCTTTCCATGATTTTATCATTAATATAGCTAGGTTTCCAGAAATACTTTTGGGGAACAATGCAGCCCAAGAGACGATGGTGTTGGAACGTCCTATCGCAGGGGAAATGCTGATGAAAAGTATTATCTACTGGGTATGGTTGATTCCTGCTACAGTCTATGCCGTCCTATATTCCACAAAGCAAATCAAGGACAACGGCTATCCTTGGTATTACATCATAGGTGGTATTATCTTCAAAGATAGAATAGGAAAACTCTTTCTATCAATGAGCATACCTTTGTTTGTGGCTCTCCTGCTCGGTTATGAGATGGAGGAATACCTGTCGTTTTATGCACTTATATCCATTCCACTGGTCGGTTACTACTATTGGAATTGCCATCTTGGACGAAAACCTCATTGGGCAGAATACATCTCTCTATTTGTTGGGCTATATGTTTTCGACAAAGCTCAATACAAGATTGACACAGAAAGAATAGTTTATCTGGTTGTAAGTGCCTGTATTATCTTTGCGGTTTGCGGATGGATGCTGTATAAATCTCGGCAGGTAGTCTTATCTATTTTTGCATTTCTGATGACTGCATTTCTCCTACCTACTGTGCCCTTAGGGTATAACGTATATCAAAGCAT
>JAEEGL012953373.1_pt1 | contig 29970 bp, 23 predicted proteins | sample 9134231 | NCBI WGS metagenome assembly JAEEGL01 (sample SAMN16246548, study PRJNA631951) | gut metagenome | biome: gut microbiome; feature: rumen; material: fiber-attached | host: Bos | place: Iran: Karaj | collected 2018-10 | reverse complement strand
TACCGTGAGCCGCTATGGTGTAGTGGCAATGGCCTCTTCGACTGATGTAATGGGTTGTTTTGCGAACAATGCAGATGATGTTGATCTCGTAATGAGCATTATGGCCGGCAAAGATCCAAAAGATTCTACCACTCTGGACGACTTTTGGAATCGCGAACTAGATGAAGTTACGCCGAAAAAGAAGAAAATCGGCATCATTAAAGACTTCATGGGCGACGGTGTAAATCCAGAAGTTGTAAAGACAGTGCGTGATTATGCGGCCAGGATGAAGAAAGCCGGTTTCGATGTTGAAGAAGTAGAGATGCCAATTATGAAATATGGCTTGGCGATTTACTACATTGTTCAGCCAGCCGAAGTAGCATCAAATCTAAGCCGTTATGATGGCGTACGCTATGGTCATCGTGCGGCAGATATTACGGATCTTGACAGCGTATATAGTAAAACGCGCGACGAAGGCTTTATGCCGGAAAACAAGCGCCGCATTATGATTGGTAACTTCGTTTTGAGCTCTGGCTTCTTTGATGCTTACTATTTAAAGGCTCAGAAAGCGCGCACGCTTTTGATTAATGCCTACAATGAAGCATTCGAAAAATATGACGCCCTTCTTTGCGCAGTTGCGCCAGCACCAGCATTCAAGTTTGGCGAAAAGACAAATGATCCACTCCAGATGTACATGGAAGATGTGATGAGCGTGCCACCGAGCATGGCTGGCCTACCAGCACTCGCAGCTCCAGCCGGTAAGTCTAGTGAAGGTTTACCAATTGGCATTCAATTGGTTGGTCCGCGTAAGAGCGACCAGATGCTCCTAAACATCGCTAAGACAGTTGCGGAGGTCAAATAATGGATAAATCGTTAATTGCCTTTTTGATTGCGGTAATTGCGGTTGGGATTTTATTATTTGTTGCAATCTCTATTTCGAAAAAGCGTGGTCCATCTTTTAATAAAGAAGATTATCAGGTGGACTTTTTGCGCATTGAAAATGCCTTAACGGAAGGTAGCGAAGCATCATATTCCATGACAATCATTAATGGCGATAAGTTGCTCGACAAGGCCCTTTGTGAAATGGGTGTGCCGGGCCGCACAATGGGCGATCGCCTAAAGAAGATTGGGAAAGAAAAGTTTTCCCAGCTGAACGCCGTTTGGCATGCACATAAATTGCGCAACCAAATTGCACACGAGCAAGATTTTCAGCCAACTTTCGCACAAGCAAAACATGCACTTGAGACATATAAACAGGCATTAAAAGATTTAGGAGCGATATAATGAGCGAATATAAAATGACTATTGGTATTGAATGCCACGTACAGCTCAATACCGCCACAAAACTATTTAGCGCCACCGATAACGACGCCGTAGATAAAGAACCAAACGCATGCGTAAGCCCAATTGATTATGCACTGCCGGGCATGTTGCCGGTTCTAAATAAGGCAGCCGTCGAGAAAGCCGTAAAGGCTGGTCTTGCAATGAATTGTAAGATTAACCTCGTAAGCCGTTTCGACCGCAAACATTATTACTATCCAGATTTGCCAAAAGGTTATCAGATTACCCAGATGTATATGCCAATTATCGGCGCAGGCGTTGTACATTTGCCAGATGGCACCGATGTACATATTGAACATGCGCATCTCGAGGAAGATGCTGGAAAGCTGACGCATTTTGGAACTTATTCCCTTGTAGACTTAAACCGTGCTGGCACACCATTGATTGAGATCGTGTCGATGCCCGATATTCATTCGGCAGCGCAAGCGCGCGCATATTGCGAAGAATTGCATCGCTTAATGATGTATGCCGGTGTGACTAATGGCGATTTATATCAGGGCAATATGCGCTTTGATGTTAATATTTCGATTTCCGACACCGATAAGCTTGGCACGCGCGCCGAAATTAAGAACCTCAACTCTTTCCGTTCAGTCGAGCGTGCAGTTGAGTATGAATTCTCGCGCCAAAAAGCAATTCTCGAAAAAGGCGAAAAGGTTAAACAAGAAACTCGCGGCTGGAATGATACGACCGGAAAGACGACTCCTCAACGCAGTAAGGAAGAGGCGCAGGATTATCGCTACATGCCAGAACCAGATGTGCCACCGATTGTGCTTGAACAATCCTATGTAGACAAAATTGAGGCGGGCATGCCGATGATGCCAGATGAATATCGCTCAAAATTTGGTGTTTTAAATTTAGATCACAGCGAAGGCGAAGCTATCTTGAATTATCCAGTACTCGCCGAACGCTTGAGTGAAGTATGCGACAAAAATGTTCAGCTAGCGCCACGCGTAGCACACTGGTTCTCGAGCATTTTACTCGCTGAAGAAAATGCAGACAAGAACTACGCTTTGGCGACTGCCCCAGAGTTAGTAGAGTTATCCGAAATGGTAGAAAAGAAAGAACTTTCATCGACTGCGGCGAAGGAAGTATTTTTGGAGATGTACGACAAGAAGAACACCTCCAAGACACCTCACGCGCTTGCGAAGGAGATGAATCTTCTTCAGGAGAATGACGAAGGCGCAATCGAAGCTATCATCGATGAAGTATTGACCGCACCGGAATGCGCAAAGGCCGCCGAAGATGTTCGCAACGGCGAAATGAAGGCGATTGGATTCTTGGTAGGTCAAGTGATGAAGAAGTCTAAGGGTAAAGCTAACCCAGCGACCGTGAACGAGTTAATAAAAAAGAAATTATCCTAAGGAGGAGAATAATATGTCATACAAGAAACCAACTAAGGCCGTTATTACAGATGCAGGTTTTGCGAGCCGCTTTCTACCAATAACAAAGACTATCCCGAAAGCGATGATTCCGCTCGGCGCAAAGCCAATTATGCAATATGTCGTCGAGGAATGTGTGGCGGGCGGAATTAAACAAATTATCATCGTAGCCACCCACGAAGGTAAGCCGATTTACGAAGATTATTTCAACAACCCATGCGAGAAGGTTTATAAACAACTCGAATCTCAGGGTAAGCTGGATCGCTTTGAAGCAGTGCGCGATGTGCTCTCGATGGCCGACATCACGGTTATTGAGCAGGACCCAACCTTCCCTTATGGTAACGGTTCGCCAATTGCTTCTGCCAAGCCATATTTGAATGACGACGAGGCATTTATTGCAATGTATAGCGACGATCTTATTTTTGGTCAAGGCGATGTTCGGACATTGATTGAAGCTTACGAAAAGCATCCTGATGCAAAGGCGATTATCGCTGCTCAGGAAATGCCAAGAGAAGTCTGGAATAAGTACGGCATGATTGCAATGAAGGATAAGAAAAAACAAACTCTTAGCCACATTGTAGAAAAGCCAGCAAAGCCAGAGCTTTCTCCATCTAACCTTACTTCCTATGGTCGCTATTTGCTGACCCCAGAAGTATTTGCACACTTGATTCCAAAAAATACTGGTCTTGATGATGAGCTCTGGACCGTTGACGCTATTACGAAACTCGCAAAGTCTGGTGACGTGTTCGTCGTTAAGAGCAAGGGTAAATGGCTCACGACCGGCGATCCAAAGAATTACTACCAGGCTTACGAAGAATTTAATAAAATGGAGGCGTAGTTCATGGAAACTCCTGCTTGGATATTAGTTATAATACTGTCGGTGACTTTGTTCATCTTCTTAGTGGTGGGCATCATATTGATCGTTAAGCTTATCAGCGTAACAAAAGAAGCCAAGAAGATTGTGCTTCAAGGCCAAGATATCGCCGAGAAGGCTGACGATATTGCCGGGAACGTGCGCGATATGACCACCGTTGGCGGTCTTGTAAAGCACTTCGCCGAATCATATTTAGAGGCATCCGACAATAAGAACGAAAAGAAAAGTAAAGGTAAAGAATAACTCAAGGAGGAGACAAAATGAGCGAAAGTAAAGGTACTGGCAAATTCTTCCTCGGCGCACTACTTGGTGCTGCCGCTGGTGCAATTGCTGGCGTCGTAATGGCGCCAAAGTCCGGTAAAGAAACCCGCGAAGATATCAAGAACGCGGGCGACAAAGCCGTAAAAGACGCCAAAGAAACTGGCAAAAAGTGGTTCAAAAAAGGTAAAGAAACCACCGAAGAGCTAGGCGATAAGATTGAGAAGACCGCCAAGAAGGCCGAAAAAGAAGTTAAGGCCAAGGTCGATGAAGTCAAAAAGACTAAAAAAGCTGATAAAAAATAATTAAGCGACAAAAAATCTCTGGTTTATCCCGGAGATTTTTTATTTTACGTTTTTAAAGAGTGCGCCGAAAATTTTATCAACGACCGGCTTGACTTCCTCTACGCCAAGGAGAAGGCAGGCAATAATGTAGGTAATCGCACTACCACCCACGATAAGGCAGAACTTCGGAAAGACCGCTATGAAGGAGATGTCCGTTGCACGAAGTGGCATAACTTTTGTAAGAATATATGAAACGACGCCAGCAACGATCGAGGCAAAGAGAATTTTCGCCATCGATACCCAGAATTTCGTATTGAGCAGTTCGTGATTCATGTCACGGTTTTCACAAATAAGTAGCACAACTACTTCGAATAGCGCACTGATGGACATGGCGTGCGCGAGGCCTTCTGGCCCGAAATTCATGAAGCTGAACAGTAATGCGAAGATAACCTGGACGACGAAGGCGATAATAGAGATGATAAGTGGCTTCTTGAGTTTTTGTTTAGCATAATAACCGCGCGCCACAATATGATAGAGCGATTGCGTAAAGATTGCGATCACTAAAGCACCGAGTACGCTGGCAATCTTGGCGTCACCACCATTCTTAATAAAGAAGACGACATAGCCACGAATAAAGAAGGCAATAATAGAAACTGGCAACGATATCCAGACGATTGTACTAAGAGCCGAGCGGAGCGTGTCGCGGAAAGCCACCTCTTCGCCCTTCCCCGCCTCTTCGCTAAGTTTTGGATAAAATGCCGTAGAAATTGCTACACCAATGAGGTTGACTGGCATGCCACGAAGCGATGAAGCTTGCTGGAAGGCACGAATCGATTGCTCACCCATACGCGAAGCAAGGTTTGTATTCATAATGCCCGTAACGTAATCGATGCCCTGGTCGATAGAACGCGTCGGCAACATTTTGAGAACCGTACGAAAGCCTTGATTTTTCCAGTGAATCTTAAATTCATAATCAAAACCGAGACCGACGAGGCCGATGATGCTAGCACAAAGCTGCATGAGTGCGCCAAAGACCACGCCAATTGCGACACCCATAATGCCACCCTCGAAAATCTGCCAGCCGAAGATATTAATACCATTAGTAAAGCTGAGAATGCCAATAATAATGCCAATATTATAGAGTGCTGGAGCAATAGCATAGAAAATGAAGCGTTTAACCGCCTGCTGCATGCTAGAAAGCACCGTGGAAATCGAGAATAAGAATGGATTGATGGCGATTACGCGCATCATATTAATAGCGAGCGACATCGCCGATTCGTTGAGACCTGGCGCCACGACATAGCGCACGAGCGGATCAGCGAAAATCATCATTAAAACGGACGAGACGAGCGCTACTAACGCTAGGAGATTCAACAAGCTAGAGCTGAGCTCCCAAGCAGATTTTTTATTACCACTGACAAGACGTTGGTTAAATACAGGAATGAAAGTTACCGCCAACGCGCCAGATGTAATTAGGAAAAATAGGAAGTCTGGAACCGTAAAAGCGGCAGTATAAGCATCAAGCCCAGCCGGATAGGTGTCGTAATACATAGAGTTAAGCCAGCGATCACGAAAGATACCCAACAAAGCCGAGATTAATGTTGAGCTAGCTAACACTACAGCGGCCGTTTTGACCGAAAGCTGTGAGTTTGCTAGTGACACAACTGAACGGAAATGTAGATGCTTCATATCTTATTAATTATAACCTACGGTAGGCATCAGACTCCACAATTTACGAGATTTACGCGATTCAGGAAAGTAGTTGGAAGATCTGGATAGCTTGCTTTCGTCACGATTGGGTATGGCGAGCTAGAAATAATCCAATTATCACCATCGCGCTTAATGATGATGCGAGAGGTTTTATAGAGTGTATTACTGCCAGTATTTTTATTGGAGCACATCACTACGCCAATATTGCGACCGCTTTTAACGGTATCGGCAAAAACATATTCGCCGTCATTCATTACTGAGGAATAGGTGTTTTTAATGTATTCAGCCGGATCTTCCGTGAAGGTGACGTAATCGCGCTCCGTAAACGGATTTTCATAGTTAATTAATCTAATATCGTAGGCCGAAATGGCCGGGTCTTTATCAATAAAGCTAAATAGTTTTTTGACGGCAGAATCAATGTATACGTCGCCGGCCTCAATATTGATACTGTAATGTAGCTCGTCGCCATCTTCGAGATTGCCGGCGATTTTATAGAGTGAATTTTGAATCGGCAGATATTGGTCAATTTCGTACCCAAGTTTCGGGGATGATTCAGAGGCGGAACCTTTGCCAACCTGTTGATAATCGCTAGCAGCAGCGGCAGCAATACGATCACCTTCATCATCGGTTGGCTCTAGCGCGCCATATACGCTATTAAATTCATTCGGTACAACTATATGATCAATGACAGTAGCGAAGTGATCATGCTCGACGATAAGATCATATTCGCCTGGTTCGATATAATTATAGGCATTGTTTTTATAATAATTATCGCCAATACGTACTGTTGAAGAAAAAGGTGCATACGAAATAAAGAAATACTCTTTGCCAGCGACGAGGCTACGGAGATAAACGAGCCCTATAATCGCAAGGACTAAAACAATATCAATTATTACCCGGAGCCAAGTACGTTTGCGTTTTTCAGTGTCAGGCATTATTCTTCATCTCCGTATGCGCAGCTTTTGTAGTCATATTGATAATCTTTAGTTTTAATACCTTTACCGCCTAGCCATTCAAGTGCATTTTGTTTTAGGCCTTCGGCACGTTCCGGATTACAAGTTAAGAGTGAGATACGAATACGTACAGAACCGTCGTTGGCAATATATGGATCAATATAGAATCCTTTGTCGTAATTATGGTATGGCGCAACGCTAAAAACCGGGTCGGAATACTTTTCTTTTTCGATTTTTTCGGCTGTATATTCTTGAACTGTATAGCAGGCTTCGTAGTCTTTTTGATGCGATTCGTAATATGCTACACTATCTTCATTTTTTTCGAGACAAACATAAAGACGTGTGGTCTTTCCCTTCTCTGCGACAATCTGGCCAGTATAATCACCGAAATCGTCGCGTTTTATTTCGACATCATAAGTGCCCGGTTCAATACGGTGAGTGCCATTCTTGAACTGTTTGCCACCGATTGTAACCTTGGCATCGAGCGGCGCAACCAACACGTTTATCTTGGCGGTTTTCGGCGCTTCGATAATCCAAACTATAATAGCAATGACCGCTAAAATGCCGAAGATAATGCCGCCGAGTTTAAAAAGGTTCTTGCGATTTTCAAATTGAATTTGTTCGCGTGTTTTTTGGCGAGACATTCTTACTCCTTAGTCGTGTAGTTTTGCGGCGGCCGGAAGCGAAGTGCCCTTGAGGATTTCGGCAACTTCGGCTTCTTCGAGCGTTTCTTTTTCGAGCAAAGCATTGGCGAGCGCATCGAGGTATTTGCGGTTAGCTTTAAGAACCGCTTCGGCGCGAACGCCAGCCTCTTTGTTGAGTGCCTCAATTTCGGCATCAATTATTTCGGAAGTTTTTTCAGAATAGATTTTGGCACGGTCACCGAAGAAGTTGACTTCATTAGTATTGAAGACTTGGTCGCGGAGTTTGGCGCCCATGCCCTCTTCTGCAACCATTTCGCGTGCAAGTTCTGCAACATGTTGCAAATCGGAACTTGCGCCAGTAGTAATGCCGTCTTCGCCAAAAATCATACGCTCGGCAACGCGACCGCCCATAGCACGCGCGAGAACATCTTTGAGCTCATAAATATTTTTATAACTGCGATCTTCTGGAGGTAGGAACCAAGTTACGCCACCAGCATGACCGCGTGGGATAATAGTGACTTTGTGAACTGGGTCGGAATCTGGAAGAACGTGGCCAACAATGGCGTGGCCCGCTTCATGATAAGCGGTAATTTTGCGCTCTTGGTCGTTCATGACTTTTGACTTGCGCTCTGGACCAATGGCAACACGTTCAAAGGCCTCCGTGACATCGGCATTTGTAATGACTTTGTGATTTTCGCGAGCAGCTGTAATGGCGGCTTCGTTCGCAATATTAGCAAGGTCTGCGCCACTTGATCCAGCAGTCTTTGCGGCAAGTGCATCGAGGTCGACGTCTTCGGCGACAGGTTTGTTCTTGAAATGAACGTTAAGAATATCTACGCGATCTTTGCGCTCTGGCAAAGTAACATTAACGTGACGATCGAAACGGCCTGGGCGTAACAAAGCTTTGTCGAGCATATCAACGCGGTTCGTGGCGGCCATTACTATAACGCCAGTGTCATTATCGAAACCATCCATCTCAACGAGGATCTGATTGAGTGTCTGCTCATCCTCGCGACCAGCGCCACCACGTGCGTCACGCTTGTGGGCAACAGCATCTATTTCATCGATGAAAATGATACTTGGGGCATTCTTTTTGGCCTTGCCGAAGAGGTCGCGGACGCGAGATGCGCCAACGCCAACGAACATTTCGGCAAATTCTGAACCGGAAATCGAGAAGAACGGCACACCGGCTTCACCAGCTACGGCACGCGCCATGAGAGTTTTACCAGTACCAGGATCGCCCGCAAGTAGAACGCCGCGCGGAATCTTGGCGCCGAGACGTTCGTATTTCTTTGGATTCTTAAGGAAGTCAACTACTTCAGCTAGGTCTTGTTTGGCAGCCTCGTTGCCGGCAACGTCGGAGAAAAGAACCTTTTTCTTTTCGTTGCCATAAAGGCGAGCTTTAGCCTTGCCGAAACCGATGTTTTGATTGTTCATGTTTTGAGCTTGACGCATCATGTAGATGAGGAAAGCAATAATTAGAAGAGCCGGTACGACGATGATGGCGGCATCAAGAATAATGCTGAGCATGTCGATATCTTCTTGAACCTCAATGTTTACGAGGCCTTCTTTAACCGCCTCATCGAAACCTTGCTCTTGGAGTGAGCTGCCGGATTCCTTGCGCGATACGATTGGATTCATGTCGGAGTTCTCTTTCGGAACTACATGAAGAACATCGCCTTTGACGATGATTTTGTCGATAGAACCCTCGTTGACAAGCGTGAGCACTTCAGTGATACTTTTTTCTTCCTCAACAACGGTATTTGTACGATTGAAACCGCCAAAAACCGCCACGACGAAAACGGCAACTATAACCCAAAAGAATAAGACGCGAACAGTGTTAAAGAAATAGTTACTTTTTTGTGGCTTTTTCTTGCCTGCGGTATTTTTGTATTCTGGCATTTACACTCCTAAATAATATCTAAAATAATGCACATATAATCATGCGACTATATATTAGTATAGCACTATTTTAAGGGGTTGGCGACCGCATAAGTACATTGACTTTTTGAAGCGTTTGTGGTATAATAAGCTTATGGTGGCTTTTTGGCCGCCAAAATTTCCTTGCGGGGGTGAGTACCTTGAAATTCAAGAAACCGGATAAAAGAAACGTCTTTTATCAAATCTACCGAAACATCGCAGATTCGAACAACGGACTGAAGATTATGTTCAAAGAATCAAGCACAGTCAAGCAGCTCGCGCCGATCGAACTGGGCGCTGGAGTGGCGATTGGTTTGATCTTTCGCTTCATTCCTTTGGAATATATCATCATGGCTCTGTTCTTGGTTTGGCTGTTCATCACTGAGACTATGAATACGGCCGTAGAAGAAGTCAACGATTTGGTTACCGAGGAATACAATGATCGCGTGAAACGCTCGAAAGACCTTGCGTCTGCAGCGGTCTGGGTCTGTCACTTGGTTTACATCATCTGCGTTGTCGGTTTCATTGTGTGTCACTTGGCAGGTTTCGCTTGGTGGCAAGCAATAATCCCCGGCTGAGCCGGGGATTTTTTGTGCTAAATTGCGTCGTTGATGAGATGAATGTTCTTGGCAATGTAATCGACCATCGAGACGACAGTCAGGATGAGCGCAATCCACATAACTATAGTCGTGATTAGTGCAAGCTGCGTAATATCTGCAAGCAGAAGTATAATCATAGTCATCTGGAAGACGGTCTTCACTTTACCCCACATACTGGCGGCGATTACGACGCCTTTGTCTACCGCTATTAGTCTTAACCCACTAACAATGAATTCTCGCGAGATGATAATTATTACTACCCAGGCAGGAATGCGCTCAAGGCTAACTAGGCAAACGAGCGCCGCACAGACTAACAACTTGTCTGCGAGCGGATCCATAAACTTGCCAAAGTTAGTCACGAGGTTGTATTTGCGTGCAATCTTGCCGTCAGCAAGGTCAGTTAGGCTGGCTATGATGAAAATCGCCAGAGCGACCCACTTTTGCCATGCCAAATCCGTCTGGACAAGTAACGCAGCCACAAACACCGGGATTAGCAACACTCTCATCATCGTGAGTTTGTTTGGTAGATTCATTTGACCACCTCCTTCTGATTCTACCTACTCATCAATCAAAAAGAACGTACAAATTGATGTAATAGTTTTTATATTATACCATGTTTAATCAATTTTGGAAAGTAGATAAAGAGTGGCGCGGTCTGGCTCACCATTAAAGTACTTATTGAGTACTTTATTGAAGACGGTGTGGCGCGGCGAAACGAGGCGGAATAAGGTCATGCACGAGTGAAGTTTGAGATAATCTGGATCTGGCAACAATTTTTTGACATTTTCGACATCAGAATCGAGAATGATTCTCGACAAATTGAGCAAATGCTCGCGCAGAGTTGGATCAGCAAAATAACACTTCGCTTCTTCGAGGTCCTCTACCCCATAAAATTCAGAGTTATGGCTTTTTCCCAGTCCTTTTAATTGTGGGAAAAGATACCACATATAATGGCTTTGTTTCTGGCCAGCACTTAGTTCTTTAACGGCCGTCTCGTAATAGATTTCATCCATTTTTCTGAAGCGATTCATGTCATAGTGGGCATGGTATTTGTAGCTATATTTTTTGATTGTCTGCTTAACGATTTCGCTGTTGCGGATGGTTTCAGTTTGGAATTTTTCGGCGGCAAGATTATCGCGTGCAAGCTTGAGCGTCTCCGGAATATTCGGATAATTATCTTTTAGACCCGGGGCTAGAGTTTTAAGAATAACTAGCTCTTTGTCGTCCTGAATGCCAATAGCAGCAGACGTAAAGAAATCTGCCAAATCACCTTCGGCGAAGAAGAATTTTTCGTTCTGAATGCGCGTCAGAACATACTTGCGGACGCGTTTATTACGGTTGCGACGGAGCAATTTGTTGATGCAAATGACACCATCATCAAGTTCGATGAGACCATTTTTTTGAATAATAGCATCAAGCAAAATACGTGCTTCTTCGGTGCTGTTTGTAATATAGGCAAATTCTGAAATCGCATCTTGGATTTGACTACTGGCAAGGACGCTTCTTAGGCGTTCTTCTGGCGAGGCGTTCTTGTTTTTCATTTCTAGGGCGCGGCCTTTTAGTTCTGGTGGGACCTCTAGAAGTGCAGCATCATCAAGGCGAGATAAACTCTCGAAATAACGATAAAGATTACGATTATAGCGGCTAATATTGCGAATGCTACGAATCCAGTTTAGTGAATCCCAGAAAAATTCATCATCGTCTGGCTCGGCGGTGCGAATTTTGATTTTGCGAATACTGCAAACGCGTGGCCAAAAAAGGTTATAAACGACGTGCTCGAAACGCCAATAGCTAAACCACGGCGATAGACGAATCCAGACCTGATTTACTATGTCTTGAGCGAGACTAAAACATTTATAATCGTTAGTGTTTAATACCACATAGCAGGCCGCCGGAAAAACATCGGCGAGACTTTTTTTGCGAGTATTGTCTAGGGCAGACTGAAAGAATTTACGGGTTTCCGCATCGTTCATCTTCCCCATACAGATGCTCTCTACGATTTTGCGATCCGTCATACTAATACTATTTTAACAAAAATAGAGCATTTCTGCTCTATCTATAATCTATCTGGTCGGGGCGACCTGACTCGAACAGGCGACCTCGCAGTCCCGAACCGCGCGCGCTACCAACTGCGCCACGCCCCGACTATCCGTAATTATATCTCTATTCTCTCACCAATTTCAAGATTTCGTAGCGATCACCATTCTCGTCGAAACGCCAAGACGCCTCAGTCACAACGCGCCAATTCTCGCGCGGGAATGTGAGTGGCTTTTCTTCGGAATACTTCCCTATGTACCAGACCGCATCACGCTTTTCTAAAAATTTATCAAGATTGTCGATTTTACCAAAATAACTTTCCTTGAGCGGCAAAAGCGAACCGTATTCATAGTTAGTTTGTTCGTCAATGAAGTTAACGTCATGGTGCTCACTAGTATAGGCAGCGAGGTCGTAATATAGCCATGGATCTTCGGAAATAATCGATAAATTTTCGCCATTATCGAGCTCAATTAAATTATCGAATGCTAACTTTGCGGTTGGTTGGACGCCCGTTACGAAATTAAAGTTACCATAATCATAGACCGATTTTAGACCGCAAATACTGCAGCTAACAAATAATGCAACAACGATAGCGACTTGCACTACTGGATAGCGATAAAATGGTAATTTACCCTTTGGTTTAGCTGAGAATTTTTCGCGCGCGAACAATACAATGAGTAGCGCTTCAAGCACCGAAAGAGCCACCATGGCATACACTATGTAGCGCGAGATAAACATCGATTCGAGTGGAGGCATAGAGAGCAGTAGCAATACGGCTAGCGGAACCATCGTGAGACAGAAAAGCATCGAAAGATATTTGCGATAGCGGATGGCGAGAGTAATGATTGCGATAGCAACAATAATTAGCAACACTAGTAGCCAATTTTGGACATTTGCAGCCTTATCGTACAAAAGTGCCTCCGTCCAATAATCCATAAAGCTGGCCGCATTAGCCTTGCTAATCCAGAAGCCGCTCTGAACAGTCGAAGTTTGCGCGATAAAACTTGGGATCCATGGTAGATACATCACAATGGATGCCGTATAAGTCAGAATAATTTTCTTTTGGAAGAATTTCTTGCCGTAAATTTTGAAAAGATAGACCACATGAGCAATCCAGGCGAAAGCCGCAAAATAGTGAGTATACATGCCGGCGGCTATTAAAATTGCATAAATAACCCACCATTTTTTTGCACCGTTATCAACGGCTAATTGCAAAAAGTAAGTCGCCGCAAAGACAAGAAATATAACCGTGGTATACATACGCATTTCTTGACCGTAGCGAACAAATACTGGCGAGATTGCCATCATTAATGAACCGAGAATAGCTGCGGAAGCGCCATATTTATACTTTAACCACAAAAAAGCAAATACAATCGCGGCAGCACCAAGCACGGCCGATAGGGCTCGCATCGCAAAGTCGGTATGGCCGAAAAAGTGCGCCCAAGTTTTCAAAACAATATAATAGAGCGGCGGATGCACGTCGGCTGCCGTGAAGCGTAGCATAGTTGGATAATCAAAGCGTGTAATGTAGGAGCTATACGATTCATCGAACCAAATTGATTGGCGAATATTGATAAAACATAGGATTAAATATAGGAGTCCAATCAGTGCAGGCGCAATCAAACAAAAGATACGCTTGCGTTGCTGCAAGTATTTTTTCATGCTTTAATTTTAGCATAATTTGTGGTATAGTTATACCTAGTCGGGGTTTGGCGCAGTTGGTAGCGCGCGCGCTTTGGGAGCGCGAGGTCAGCAGTTCGAGCCTGCTAACCCCGACCATTTTTATGCATCAAAAACCTCCGCATTTCGCGGAGGTTCTTTTATTACATTCCAGGTATATGGAAGGCGCTAGGATCGGATGGATAGATTTGGTCTTGCATGACCGGATTTACACCCTGAACTGATGGACTAGCTGCTTGGCCACCAACCATTAGACCATTACTAAGCGTTGGTTCTTCTTCTGGGACCGCTGGAGCAATTGGCGCAACTGGAGCTTCCATCGGCATTACTGGAGCTGGCATAGTTGGTGCTGCGGCTGGCATAGTTGGCATGGTTTGAACCATTGGGTTTGTTGCCTGAATTTGTTCAGCATAAGCTTGTGCTGTCGGCAATTCCGCTGGGTTAGCAACTGGTAAAGTAGCCTCTGGAGAGAATGGAACTGGAGGTGGCGGCAAAATACCATTTGGATCCGGCATCGGAAGCGCCGTTGCATATTCTGCTGGAGCAGCGGCCATTTGTTGAACTGGTTGTTGCATTGGCATCTGCGGAGCGGCCATTTGTTGAACTAGTTGTTGCATTGGCATCTGCGGAGCGGCCATTTGTTGAACTGGTTGTTGCATTGGCATCTGCGGAGACATAACTGGAGCAGACTCAATCGGGGATTGCACCGGTTCGGCCGCGATTGGCTCAGCGAGCGCTTCGTTCATCATTGCAGCATAATCTTTTGGCATTGCTGGCGCCTGAGCAGCTTGGCTTGGCGGAGTGATATTCTTAATGCCAGTCGATTCGAGCTCGGTCATGACTGGATTTTGAGCAGGAGTGTTTGCGGCTACCATCTGGTTAAGCTGAGCTGTTGCTTCGGCTTGCTGGCGTGCGGCTTCAGCGGCTTTTTGTAAAGCTATGTCAATGGCGTTTTCGGCAGCGTGGTCTTCTGGATTTAAATCGGCTTCGCTAAGTGGTTCCGCTACGTGTGTTTCGCGCGCAACTTCCTCTGGGGATACTTCTGGTGCAACAATTACCGATTCCGGAGTTGGAGCAACCGGAGCTTGTGGGGCCGGTAGCGGTGCTGGCGGCATTGCGACAGGTGATGCATCAGGCGCTGGGAGATTAATCGGAGCAAGATCGGCTGGAGCGTTATCTTGAGGTACGACCGGAATAATCGGTGCTGTAGGCGCAGCTTCTGCAGGAGTAGGAGTTTCTGGGGCTGCTTCAGGAGCCGCCTCTTCGACTGACTGTTCCTCTTGAACTGGCTCGATTTTTTCTTCCCCATTTTCGTCTAATTCAAAATCAACAGCACCATGGCGAATTTCTAGCGCGGTTGGATCGTTTTCTTTAGCTTTTTTGTGTGCAGGAGCAGGAGTTTCTTCTGGAGCTTGAGTCGCTGGGGCTTGCTCTTTATTATCCGAATCGCCTTCGAGAGCCTCAAGTTCGTTTACTTTTTCAGTAGTATCCTTATCTTCTTTTTTCTTGGCCGGTTTTGGCTCGGAGGCTTTTGCATCCTCGTTCGCATCTACTACGTCGCCAGTTAGGATATCTACAGGGATACTGGATGAAATAAGCTGCTGATCTGCGCCAGCAAGCATAAGTTTGCTAGCAACGTTAAGCGTCTCTGGCTTAGTATGTTCATTCGAGAAGCGATTGGTGGCAGCGACGATACCAGCCATAAGCGCCGTGGCGACTGGCTTGTCAACAAGTTTTTGGTTATCTTCATCTTTCAATTTCTCGGAAAGACGATAAATCATTTCAGATACGGAAGACGCGTTTGGATCGCCCCATTCGAGATCAGCGAAGTTACCCGCCACATCAGCATGAATATTGATTGAGCTAGCATCGTGCATAATGCGGCCGTATTCACTCAAGGCAGAGTCGAGGTCGGCGGCACCAGGGACGTTAAGCGCTACAACAAGGTCAACATTGTAGTCGCCGTGGCTGAACTCAATATCGCTTTCTTCGATAGTGGTTTTGTATGGCGTAATGTATACTTTGACATAATCGCCGTCAATCTTATAGCGAAGGTGGTCAGCCTTCTCTTTGTCGAGGGCAATAATAAAGTCTTGCAGGCTATTAGTGTTGGTTTCAAAGGTCTTTTCTGGTTCCAAGAATTCAATGGCATTTGGCACGGCGCCCGAAAAAATTGCGGTCGCATATTTGCCCATTTTATCTAATAAGAAGGTTAAGCCAAGCGCGGCCGAGAGTTCATCAACGCTCGGGTCCTTCGAAAGCGCAACTAGCACGTTATCGCTAGTGCGAATACGCTCGGCGACTTGATCTATAATGCTAGATTTAGCCTGCGGTTTTTTATCTGCCATTTTATGTTTTCTTGTTTATTTTTGACCTTATATATGAACAGATTAGCATAATCTTTTTTAAAATGCAAGCCCCTTCCCATATGAACACTTTACATTTTGCGCATTTTAGAATATAATATGACTCAATTGAAAATAATAATTTAAGGAAAGATATTTAAATGCCGATTATTAAATCCGCAAAGAAGGCTGCGCGCCAAGCTGAAAAGCGTCGCGATAACAATCAACAGATTAAGAAAACTATTCGTGGTGCTTTGAAGGAATTTCATGCAAAGCCAACTGCTGAAAAGCTTGCAATCGTCCAATCCGAGTACGATAAGGCTGTTAAGAAAGGTCTTTTAAAGAAGAACACTGCTAGCCGCCGTAAGGCAAAACTCGCCGCCTTCGCTAAAGCAAACAACGTTAAGGTTGCTACCGCAAAGAAGGCTGCCCCAAAGGCCGAAAAGCCAGCTGCAAAGAAAGCCCCAGCTAAGAAGACTGCCGCTCCAGCTAAGAAACCAGCTGTAAAGAAAGCTCCAGCTAAGAAGACTACCACTAAAAAGGCTGCAAAATAATACGGAATTCAAAAATCTCCCCTTTCGGGGAGATTTTTTTATCCTGCAATAGTTTCATGCGCCGATGAATTGATTATTTCGGCATAAGTCATGTCGACTGGCTGACCACGCTTCACGTTGAGAACGCGGAATGTCTCAATGAGATCTTCTCTAGCGGCATCCGGATCGTCTTCATCTGACAAATCTGACTCTATTTTCGCATAATATCCTGGAAGACCATCGATTTTATCAATATAAACTTTGATAGTGTTCCCCATATCAAGTTCTTCGCGGCGGCGGCTTATTTCCGCCTTCAGTTCATAACCGAGTTGATAAAGAATGTGGGCGGCCTCCGTATAGTCCTTAAAAACAATTGCATTTACGATATCGATTTTCTTCTCGTCGAAATGTCGACGTAAAATTAAAGCGTAAGTTGCATCTTTGTTTGGATCTTTGACGATTGTACGGAGTGAAAGACGTGGCATAGATTTTTCGCGATTGTAATTTCGCGGGACAAAAATACGATCATGCTGCCAATATGGCTCAGAAAACTTAAAGTTAATTTCTTCGAGCGTTGCGACGAAATCCGCGCGACTCGTAAGCTTCATTTTGACGATAGATTTTTTCATTCTCCTCCTTCTAACGTCGCACCTTCGCGTGCCTTATTTGCCCATTCATCGGCCAATTCATTTCCATCGGTGCCAATATGCCCACGCGTCCATATAAGGTTTACATCTGGGTGTTTTCGGAATAAATCATAAAGCTCTTGAACGAGCTCTAAGTTTTTTATAGGGCCGCTTTTCTTTGTCCAGCCATTTTTCTGCCATACGGCAGCCCACTTAGTAACTACATTCACCCAAAATTCACTATCTGTATAAATAGTGTCGCCAGGCTGCGCAATTTTATACGCCGCAATAAGCGCTTGCGCCTCCATGCGGATGTTAGTGGAATCTTTTTCGCGCCCAAGGGCGACCGGTGCGCCATCGAGAATCACGGCATACCCACCAGGGCCAGGATTTGGACTTGCGCTACCATCCGTAAAATAATATGACATAACCATATTATAGCATCTCTTGGTTTTTTCTTCTCTGTGGTAAAATATAGCCATGCCCGCGTGGCGGAATTGGCAGACGCGCTAGCTTCAGGTGCTAGTGCCTTTACGGGCGTGCTGGTTCAACTCCAGTCGCGGGCACCAAAAACACCCCTATAAAAGAGGTGCTTTTTATTTTTTTAATCGTGAAGTGATTGTTGGCCACCAGAGTTATAACACTGCTCGTACTCTTGGATATCGGTGTTCGTTAGGCCAGAAATGTCTGGTAAATAAGTTTTTGTTTTGATAGTGCCATCATCGAGCAAGGTGGTGGACTGAGCAAAGCAGTTATGTGTAACCCAGAACTCTTTATGCAAGCCGTCATCGCCAGTCACGCTAAGTGCGCTGTCTGGATATGGGAAGTAAGTGTTAACCATTTCAAGACGAGCTTCAACGCGGCGGAAGAGATCGTTGGCACGTCCAGTAGAATCAACCATTGGCTGAACACCGAAGAAGTTAATTGTCTCACAACCATCATCGCCAGTTGCGCTGATTGATACTGTATCGCTAGCACAATGCTTTAGCACCGTACGAACAGTTGTTTCTGGGGTACGATATGGCAGACTAATGCGAAGGAACATGGAAGTTGGATTGCGAGAAGAAGTATCGGCTAATCGATAATAACGGTTATCGGAATAATCATAAACATTACCGTTCTTAACCGGAGATGGAATAACGATATCTGCAGTACAGGCATAGGTATAATCGCTATTTCCAGACTTTACGGTACCATCTGCATTAAATTCAACGCAGTTCACATCCATTGGGAAGTTGTAGTTCTTGCGAGCAGATGCCGCAAAACCAGTGGTATCATTATTCGGAATATGAGTTGAGTTGGCAGCAGAATCATAATTCGGTTTCGCACTACTTGGACGGAACGTCAAAGTGCCACGGTTCGTATTTAGGCCATCAGAGACATAAAATTGATTTAGGCCGAATTGTTTGGCCGTTTGGAATAGCTCAACTTTTAGATATGGTGCAACGGAAGGTAGCCCCTTGAAGTCGTTAACGGAGTAATCTGCGGCACCTTCGGCATCTTGACTAATACGGGTTTGAGCTATTGCCGTCGAGTTAGTAGTTAGACGATACATGTGGGTATCAATCGTCGAACCGCCAGTTAATTTCTCGACATCGGTATTACTGAACCATTGGATAACAATACGGTTAACTTCATTAATACCATTGCCATTGTCGTCTTGTTCGCGTACGCGTATTGGGACAATCTTGGACGGGTTGTTTTGGTTCAATTTCGCCAAGTAGTCAGGACTTTCTGTGTTAATTTTTACGCAAGTATATGCTTGGTCGATGGCTTTTGCAGCAGATTCCACAGAAGTGCTCGAGCTCTCAGAGGAGATAATGAGAGTCTCTTTCTCTGTGCTATCTGCGTCATGCGCCTTGCGAATAACGTCACAATCTTCTTCAGCACCTTTCTTTTCGATAGCGTCAGCAATACGTTCGCATTCATTTCTGCCAACGCGACCATTGGTGCTTTGACAGTTTTGATACTTGAGGAGAATAACTTTCGCGTCCTCAACTCCAGCCATTGCCGAGTTATAGGCCGACTGGGATAGGCTGTAGTTTGTTGTTAATTGCGACTCAGAAAGCATAATACGCACGAAGCTGAGTGCAATAATACTTAGGAGCATCGCCGTGAACATGACGATATACATCGATGTTGCTCCTCGTTTGGTTTTTACTTTGGTTATCATATACCTCCTCTACCTTGAACCATAGCTGTTAACATCTTCTGATTCGCCCGCTTGGCGAACAACGAAATCGAACTTATTAACTGCACAATAGTTAAAATCTGTCGTACTATATTCATTTTCTGCATTTTCTATCTCGGTCGGTTTTGGTTTACCCGTACAGAAATCACCATTCCCTAGAATGTTAATACCACCCGTTCTCGTAGCTAAGATGAAGCTAATTGGATACATGGCGTGACCAGTCGTATCGCTTTGGGTGGCCGGGAGAACCGTAAAGTCATAGATAGCTAAATCAGATTCGTCGTCATTAATAAGGCCAACCACTAAATCATCGTCGGATATTTCTATATTGCGGCTAGTTAAAGTACCATCAGTGTTTTCGCAATAAGTGCGGTGGCTATCTGGAACACGTACAAATTTGTATAAATTCGTACCGGTTGGAGTTGTAATAGTAATACCATCTCCAGAATTTCCGTTTAAGGTCTGCGCGGTATTCCAGACATACGTATAAGATCCGGTGCAAAATACGCCAGAACCTTGCATGCTAGAATTCGAAGTTGCTGGTACGGTCACAAAGTATTCGTTGCGCTTCGCAATAATCTTTTCAATTGTAATATCGTGAACAGCGCCGGTTGGCAAATCAGGGTTAAGAGAGCGCTGAATAGGAGAACTTTGGACTGTCTTTGAAATATCGTCGATTATTTCCCTACCAACTGCATTGACGGCGCGAATCGATAAACCTTTTTGATAGATGCCAGTAATACGAACTGTTAGGATGGCAATCATCAATAACATGGTGGAAAGTAGCGCCATTGCTAGAGTAAATTCAATAATTGTGAATGCTTTTTTCTTCATTACTCAATCATCTCCGGATTATATAAGCGCACGATAGTCGTGATTGTGGATGGCGTATGTAGACCAGCCGCATCCCAACAAGTACGAATGTAAAAATCATAGTATTCTGAACGATCTTTGTTTCTATCGTTACTATAGACGACGAGATTCCAGACACCCTCTGCGCGAAGAGCACGCTGGTAAATGCCGGCCTCTTTTAATAAGTGGTCCGTATCTACCGTATTAGTGCCGTAAACGATGCGTGGATGCAGCGTGCTTGGTACGAGTTTGCCAGATAGCTCTCCACTATCGACGCCGCCAATAATGATATTCGGTAAAATCTGCGTCTGATAGTCGGCGCCACTATAACGAATGGAGTTGCCATAGTCTGGGATAATGTAGCGTGGATTAACTACAAAACCTTTATACTGTTTGACTTGGCTTGGGTGACCAGTTTCGCCATTATATACACCCTCACAAGATGTGTAATCATTAACGTCAAAGCTAGCAACATTGTCGCCAACCCTAATATCACGTGGATTGCGAGAAATAGCCTTAAGCTCCTGCCAAATGCGCTGGAACTGAGAAGTATTATCTGCAAAGTTGCGTTCTGCTAGGAAGTTATTATGGATAAAGCGTAAGGCCTCTGACTGAGAATCAATCGTATTGCGAGCCATAGTAGTTTCTAGCGTACGCTGAATATTATTGAGCCCACTATTCATCATATTGACCGAGAAAATTGCCACTGCAGCAAACACCGCAAAGGCAAATGCTACCTCAATAATTGTGTCGCCGTGTTTAAATGATTTTAGTGATTGCATTCGTTTGCGTCCTCGTCATCCATATCTATTAAAGCGACTGCCGATGAGCTGTGACCGCCCTTCGAGATTTTTATCATGCGTAAGCGACCATCATATACTCCAGTATCGCCACTATCGATGCAGATATTTAGATCTTTCTCTACAAATCTGTCGCCATCGATTAGATGGTTAATCCCGTAAGTGCCCATTACTGATGCGGCTTCAGAGCAAGCATGAGTTTCCCTGCTGAAATCGTCATAATTAACTGGGTCGGTGCCAACTTTTGGTACTTCATCCATAACGTATGTCCGGATTGCGCCACTTCTTGGTGAACGGAAGACCAGAATTGAAGCCTCTAATTCTTCACCATCAGTATTGAGTAGTCTGGTTTCCCAGCGAGAATCAAAGCTCTCTAGCAGATTAACTAGACTGATGCTGTCGCAATCTCCGCTTGAGTTTGCGCGGGCTACAACATTATTAGCCTGCGTTTTCTTGAGCACATCTATCTCATGCATAGTATCAATATCGATGCTTTCGTCCTTTTCAAGTTCTTTACGAACAATACCATAGTCTTTGCCGATAATTTCGGTAAATTCTATATGGCTATGAGCAATTGTGGCTAGGACTCCGTAAACAACGCATTCGCTTCGACCGCGACCAGTGTTACCCTTATTCTTTATTAACCCGGCCTCCTCTACAGAACCAGGGGTCAGACCATAGCATGCGGAATCGTTATCGCGTTTATAAACTTGTGTATCTACGACAAAAGAGTACATACGACGAAAGCCGTCGGCGTCATCTTGGACGGCATCTTTATAGCGTTGTCGCGCCAAGCTTGAAGTCATGCCGCCCATAAGGCCAATAAACAGAAAGCCCGTAATCGCTAGGACGAGCATAACCTCAATAATCGTGAAGCCGTTAGCTACATCCCTACCACCATTTTTTCTCATACTATTATTATACATTAGCACTTTCGTTTTTTGAATGAACCTTTAGTTTAATAACGTGTCGGCATCTCCTGAGTAAAGACAGTCGTTAGAATACCATTGCGTTGAGCTTGGTAATAACCCCACAAATACACATCGGAGCGGAGGTTAAAGATTTCGCCACGCTGCGAGTAGTATTCTTGGACAACATCCAGCGACTGCTCGTATGCCTCGAATTCGCTAAGCACGTGCGTGCCGCCACCAGCCGTACGATTAAGAATCATATTCTTCGCAAAGACTGGGCCGTTGAACATTATTGAGCGATCGCAAATCTTTGCATGGAGAATACTGTGGCTACCCGGATCTTTAATATATTGGCCATTAACGAAAGTATTGTAGTTGTCGTAAGCGCAAGTATTGATTGTCCCGTTTGTACCATCAGCAATCAGCCAAGCATCAATACGAGACACTCGCGAAGTGATATAGATTCTATCGGCGATAAGTATAATCTGAGGTATTTGCTGAATATCATCAAAGATATCAACAATATGATTGTTGCCGGCTACTTTATAGTTACGATCTGTCACAAAATTCGTATCAATGACCAATGTTCCTTTAACGTGGAATATTTGGGTCTGATTACGATAGGTCTCTTGGCCGTCGGGGTTTACGAGATCATCTACATAGTTTACGTACTGATTATGGAAGTAATTCGCGCTCCTACCGCCAATATATGCGTTGCTGTTAACGTAATAATACTTTGCGCCATTTGGCAAACAGTAAAATGGTGCTATGCGTGTTCCGTCAGCTTTCTCGCCCCTTTGAGCATCAGCTGCATTTGGCGTATAGAAGCCAAGATCTTCGTCATAACCACAAGCATAGGTCGTACGAGGCGTTAGATCATAGTAGTTTTTGCCGCCGATTGTCATCTTTGTCGTATAACGAGTGCCGGTAGAGTCATAAACATACTTTAGGTTACTGAAGCTATCGATGCCAGCTTCTTGATGATAAGTTGCGCCAGTTTTACGAGTATAGACATCACGCACTCTATCTAGAATATTGTTTATATTTGCGGCTGTCGCAATAGTAGATGCGTTACCTGGGCTCGCGCATGCGCCGTTGCTGAGATAAGTTTGCGCAGTGTATAGACAAACACTTGAACCAACCTTGGTGCCAGCGTTGGTCGTTGGGCGATTAGCGTAATCTGCGCCACGGATATATTTCGTTCCGTTAGTAATTAACGATTGTGCGCTAATATAAGCACTTGCGGCGCCCGAAGCCATATTTTTGGCCGTTCCGCCAGCGAGAAGGCCATATTCAACCCATGAATCATAATAACGGTCAACGTATTTATTACGAGATGTTTCCACGTTTCCAGCAACCGTAAGTTGTGACCCCTCTACGCTCATGATAGGATTTTTTGCAACAGTAGTACACAGAGGAGCGGAAACTACCCACTTTGCGCCACTTCCAGCATTAGAGCTCAATGCAATATTCTGATTATTATTATCAACAGTTTTAGCTAGACCTATATTATGGCTGTCGCTCGGCCAAGCGGCGACGGCAATACATATTTTATCGCCAATGCGAGTGCCACTTTCAGGAACTTTGACATTAACCTCAGTAACGAATGATCCGCTTCTAGAAATAACAGTGTCGCTATTATTGGTTGCGATAGTTGAATAAATGCCCGTCTCGGTAGACTCTGAGTCGCCAGTACCATCCAATTGGTTCTTAGTGGAAGCGTTTAGTATATAATTTTTATTTATCGTATCGTTACCAGATTTATCGTTCTGGATAGAGCAAGAACCCCTAATAACAGTACCAGTGCCTTTCACGATATCGCAAAGGCTTGTAGCGATTGTGCCATTATTACTCGCTAAATATGAAGCACTGCTGTTTGGCGTACCCTCGCGTAATATAAACGAAACTACTTGAATCTTGGTTGGTTTCGTATGGGTTGCATACGTTTCGCCGACCTGTTTGTTCTCGCGTTTCATGACTGGGACGTACACGTTGGCGTGTAGGCTACTGCCAGGCGTTACCGTCTGAGTAATATTACCGTTGCCTACGCTCGCATAAGGATGGATGTAATAGTTATATGGGACATTTACTTCGCCAGTAATTGAGGCTTTGTTGCGACCATTATGCGACGTATTTACGGTATCGCCCGCAATCCATAAGTCCGTCCATTCAAGTTTTTGGGTAAACTTTTTACCAACGTCTGAACCGATAGCATATTCAGTGGAACCACTCGGGATAGTCTTCGCATATGAATTACATTTAGCTGTTCCAGAGGATAGGGTCGATGTCTGGCCAACGTTCGATGTAATCTGATAATAATTGCTTTTGGCCTTATGGTCATTGTCATAATAGCCGCCCTCACAAGCATACATCGTACCAGAATTTAGGCTTGGCGAACGATAGGTCTTCGTATATGTTCCACCATTAAATGGGCCAGTGCCGGCAGTAGCGTTAGTTGTACCTATAGTGGCCGACGTTCCCGTAAATGGATCCGTGCCAATAGTCTTACCAAATAAGTAACCAGCTTTATTTGCAGCGACAGTATACGTTGTCGTTACGCCTTTACTATTAAACTGGTTCGCCAAATCTGCCGCTGCGCATGACTCGTGGCGGAAGTTGATATTATCACCAGGTTTAGCCCAAGTCGTAATAGTATGGTTGCCCGTATCTTTTACGCCTGATGCGTTAGAAATATCCGCACCGTCATTAACGTTCTTGAAGATAGTTAAGCTACCATAGTTCCTACCGTCATGTACACCATACTGGCTAGTAGCACCATCCGTACAAGTGGCCTTGTCCATATGTAGAGTAACACACACTCTATCGGGTGAAGTCGTATCTCTATCTGAACCCCAAATTCGATAGACGTAGGTCATCTGCTGGCATATTGTAATGGTTTGATCCGGGTAAATCTTTACGTTTATTGTCTGCTCATATTTTTCGGTACGATCGTCATCAGTACCGGTACGCGGCAAGCCTCTTGTCTCGGTAGATGTCCTTGAGTTTCCGCAAGGATCGCCGGAGCGACACCCAGTTGTGCCGGAAGTCGAGACTGCAATAGCAGAAGTTTTATCACCGGGCGCCGATGGTGGAGTATCCTCTTGAACACGGGTGACTTTGTGTGTAAATACTACAGGTACAGTAGTTGGTACTGATGAACCAGTTATAGTCACTTCGTTAGATGTTGGAGTAGTGCCGTTAACAGTCACAGTAGTCGAGCCAGTGAAGGTAGTTTTATAGCGCTTTAGTGTTACGCAGGCGGATTTTTCCGTATTAGTGTTATACGTGTTCGTATCAGACCAGTTAACACTCTCGCGAACATAGCGCCAGAAGTTTAGGGTTTGGCAATAGGTGGAGCCACTATCGTTCTTCGCTACATCAGCTGAGTTTGGAGAACCGCTATTTCTCTGAGTAAACCAAGTATTGTTTACATTTATGGACGTATTGCCCCAGTCGGCTTGTATGCCAAAATTATTGTTAATAGCTGGGTTTTTACTAGTTTTATAACGTGTCTGAACATTAGCGGTAGTTTTGCGCTGTAATTGATGCACGAACTGGAGATTTGCCGTATTCCCATCAATCCAAGTTGTGCTACCGTCGGTTTTATCTGTGCTGTTAACTTTCGGTACAACTCGACCATCAAATTCATACCAGTAGTAACGATGAACTGTAACGCAGCCCTCTCTTGTCTGCCATGAATCCCAGCCATCATTAGTAATCTTCTGATAGAAGCCCATTATTTCGCAGAATGTATTATCGCCATAATCAAGGTTTGCCGTGTATGAGTTCGTATTTACAGTTTGCCAACCGGTGTTTGGCGCCCAAGTCGGAGAGCCACTATTATACCAAGAGGCACCATTGGTGTTTGAGGACCACCAGTATCCAGTTACGGCATCACTTGGACCATTATTGTCACGCGCAAATTGATGCGTAAATGTTATTGTAGCCGTAGAGTCATTGGTATATGTAACATTTGAGGATGCAACGACCCTGCCAGAGAAGGTAGTTTCCCAGCTATTATCTGCAAAGCGAATATACAGATACATAGGGTTGGTACTACATGTACCAGTGACGCTAGTACCGTTATTAGACCAACAACGATATTGATATAGAGTAACTCGATAGAAGTTATCCCAAATTTCAGTTTTTTCAACACTATCCCATTTTTCTTGAAGCTTAACGCCATTTATGACTGCATAACCGCTGGTATGATATGGCGCAGTCCAGCCACCATAATAGTCATGCGGCTGATTACTAGAGTTCATCCTCGTAACAGAGCTAGAAAAGCTTGATACAACGCCTCCCGCCTTTTTGCCGCTGCTACAACTAGACGTAAGACAGTAGCCGATATTAACAGCGTAGACGCTTCCCGTCTGATTATGCACCATACCCATAGCGATTGTTCTGTTATATGTGCTGGTTAAATCAACTTCAGTATCAGGGTCGATTGTGTAATACCTACCACCATCATGAGTAACCGAGCCAGCAAAGAACATAATAGCGCGATCGTCGAGCGGTTTTTCGCACGCCCATGCACCGCCACCATAGAGTGAGCCGCCCGCCAAATCTCCAACCCTGGTTAAGCTCCATGACACGACGCTAATGTAACCGCCGCCAGTCAAACAACTATTTTTCGTATATCTGCCATTAGCATAAGCCGCAAAGGCTGGCTTGGTAAAGAATATACCGGCGCCGATGGCGGCGAACGCCATAGCTATTATCGCTATTATGATAAACGATGTTTTTTTCATACTAACCTTCCCCCTCCATATCGTCGCCCTCTACTGTGGTTTGCCATTGGGCCTCTAAGGCATCCCTCTTTTTTTCGAATTCTTCGACTTTTTTCTTGTCTCCACGGCGATCATAAACCGTAATAAGCCAGTCGATAGTCATAGGAGAGTCTGGAACTAAGCGGTACGCAGCCAAGGCGTCGTTCAACACGCGTTCTGGCTCTAGATCATACATTAAGTCATAGGTAGTTTGAGATTTTCTCAAATATATTTCAGCTTTTAATCCATCATTCGATGCCATCGAAAGCGCTTTGTCGTATATTTCATCTACTTTTTGCAGATTGAAGCTTCTAAAATCTTCGTCGGCAGAATCTAGCAGCGTACTAATAACATAATCTTCATCATTTTCGAGCTGCTTCATTATTTCCTCTTCTTCTTTAGCCTGCTGCTCTGCGCGGAGTTTTGCGTAGCGTGCATCTTCTATTGGGACAACAATGAACCAAATCACTACGGCGGCAGTCAAAAGAACTATGCCCGCAGTTATGAATTTATGCCCACCCTCAAAAAGAAGTGATGTGATTCTTTTACGGCGAGCTTGACATTTTGCGCGGCGAATTTCTTTTTTACGAGCGGCCGCCTTTTGTTTCAGCTCATTAATGACGCGATTATCTTCGGCCGTAGCTCTTTTTTTGGCCTCCGCTGCCTTTTTATTTGCGGCAGCTTGAGCGGCGCGAGCTTTCTCTTCGGCCTCCCTCGCTTTTTCTTCCGCTTCGCGCTTTGCCTCGAGGGCTTCGTCGCGAATGCGTTTTTCTTCATTGCGCTTGCGCTCTTCGGCGCCTTCGACGTTAACGAAATATTCAGTTTTACCTTTTTTCTTAATATCGGCAGCCTTAAACTTCAATTCCTTTTCGTCAATAGGAATACCATCAATGTCAACAGTCTCAGCCTTTTTACGCTCGGCCGCAGCTTTATCTTTTTTTTTCTGTTCTTCGTCCGTGACGCTTTCGAAATTTGGAGACTCAAAATTAGGGGATTTTTCGATTGCATCCAACTCTGAAGTCACCTCACCCGAGGACTTCGCATTATTAGCGCTCATGGTTATATTTTATCATTGATTCAAGAGCTACGTAAATAAATAATTAGTATCTGGTCGGCAATTCGTGCGTGAAGACTGTGGTAAGAATGCCACTACGTTGAGCTTGATAATAGCCCCAGAGATAAGCATCGGAACGGAGGTTAAAGATTTCACCACGCTGCGAATAGCTACTTCCGTCAATGTAAAGATTAGGCATGCCGTAGCCCCAATATTGATTTGCGCCCAATGTCTGCGTTCCAGCACCGGCCGTACGGTTAAGAATCATATTCTTTGCAAAGACGGGGCCATTAAATAGTATGGAGCGATCGCAAATCTTCGCGTTCAAGATACTATGGCTACCAGGATCCTTAATGTATTGGCCGCCAGTAAAGCCAGAGTAACCATCATATGCACAAGTATTGATAGTTCCATGCGCACCATCAGCAATGAGCCATGCATCAATACGAGTGACGCGAGAGCTTACGTAAATGCGATCCGCCATAATAATTACCTGCGGTATCTGTTGAATGTCATCAAATATATCAGCGAGGATATTGCCGCTGCCAGGATTATAATTACGGCCAACGATCAAATTCGTATCAATGATTAAGTCTCCCTTTATATGATATATCTGCGTTTGGTTACGATATGTCTCCTGCCCTTCTTCGTTCGTGAGATCGTCGACAAATAGGAATAGCTGATTGTAATTATCATTGCGCGAGCCAAGGTATGCATTTCCGTTCACATAACGATATTTGGCGCCATTGCTCAAGCAATAATACGGAGCCGTGCTTCTACCATCAATTCTGAGGCCTTTGTTAGCATCATTAGCATGAGGCACATAGAAGCCAAGTTCTTCGTCGTATAAACAGGCGTATCCTGTGCCGGGTGTAACATCATAATAATTCTTTGACCCAATGGTCATCTTCGTTTTTACGTAATTTGTCCCATCGTAAATACCGTCAAGTTTCGTAAAGTCGTCTAGACCGGCCTCTGCATGATATGTCGTATTGGCCTTACGAGTATAAACATCGCGAACCCGAGTCAAAATATCATTTATGTTATTCGCAGTTGCGACAGATGAAGCGTTACCTGGTTTAGCACAATCACCGCCGCTTAGGTACGTCTGAGCAGTATATAGACAAGCGGACGAACCAACTTTAGTGCCAGCGCTAGTGGTTGGCATATTAACGTTATTTAAGTAAGAGGCATAAGATACCGTGCTATTAGTGATTAATGATTGAGCGCTTATATACGCGCTCGCGGCGCCGGAGGCCATATTCTTAACTGTGCCACCAGAAAGAAGTCCATATTCCGACCAAGAATCATAATATCTACCGCCATATTTGCTACGCGATGTCTTAACATCCTTGGCAGAAACTAGCTGTGAACCTTCTACGCTAAAAGTGGGTTTTTTGGCGATTGTGACGCAGTTTGGAGCCGACACGCCCCACATGGCGCCAGTTCCAGCCGCGCTGGTTAACGCAGCGCCCTGATTAGTTGAATCTACTGTTTTATTAAATCCGATATTATGACTGTCGCTTGGCCACGTGGCTATGGCAACACAGATTTTATCGCCAATATAAATATTGTTTTCTGGCACTGCTACTGAAACGGAAGTTACGAATGAACCACCTTTGGCATACATCAGACTTCCGATTTTAGTACTGTTGTCCTTAATAGAGCTAGTATCTGAAGCTGTGCCTTCCAACTGGCCAGTCGCAGAGCTGTTTAAAATATAGTCGTTATTGCCAAGATTAGTAGTTATTTCATTACAAGAGACTACGGAACCACTCGCGACAGCATATGAGCAAAGCGTGGAGGCGCTAACATTGTTTGCGCCAGCGTGAGTAGTAGAAGAATTGGCCGGTAGCCCAGAATGTAAGGTAAATGAAACTATGCGGATCTTAGTGGCTTTTGTATGGGTGGCATACGCGCTGCCGCCTACTTGTTTATTATCGCGAGTACCAACAGCTACATATGTATTAACCGCCAAACTGCCGCCTGGAGAAACGGTTTGGTTATTACCGCTTTTTGCCACGTAAGGAATAGTAATGTAATTATATGGAATATAAGCGTTTGCCTTTGCGGTAAATATTACACCGTTGTGAGAGGATGATACGTATGGGGTAACATCACGGGAGCCGATTACTTCTACATCATTCCAAGACATTGTTTGCGTGATTGTGTTACCCACATCAGATGCTCTAGTGTAAGTCGCAGATGCACAGTTATTGGTGCTAGATAGG
>JAEEGL011413813.1_pt1 | contig 29971 bp, 23 predicted proteins | sample 9134231 | NCBI WGS metagenome assembly JAEEGL01 (sample SAMN16246548, study PRJNA631951) | gut metagenome | biome: gut microbiome; feature: rumen; material: fiber-attached | host: Bos | place: Iran: Karaj | collected 2018-10 | reverse complement strand
GGGTGCCGCCGCTCGTCGAGCTTCTGAGGCTCGCAGCGCTCGATAGCGGTCCTCTCGTCACTCTTACCCTCAGGGAGCAGGTCGATGGCAATCTAAACCATAGCAGCACCTGTGCGCTTACCGTTACGGGTCTGCAGGAACCACAGCTTACCTTCCTGAACGGTGAATTCCATGTCTTGCATATCGCGATAATGCTCCTCGAGCTTGTTCTGGATAGCATCGAGCTCTGCGTAGATTTCGGGCATGGCTTCCTCCATTGAGGGATACTTAGCCACGCGCTCTTCCTCGCTGATGCCAGCGCGCTCAGCCCAGCGCTGAGAGCCGATCTTGGTGATCTGCTGAGGAGTGCGAATACCAGCTACGACGTCTTCACCCTGTGCGTTGACGAGGTACTCACCGTTGAAGAGGTTCTCACCATTGGCAGCGTCACGACTGAAGCAAACACCTGTAGCAGAGGTGTCGCCCATGTTGCCGAATACCATGGCCATAACGCTGACGGCCGTTCCCCACTCATCGGGAATTCCTTCCATCTTACGATAGAGGATTGCACGCTCGTTCATCCAGCTGCGGAACACAGCACAGATAGCGCCCCACAGCTGCTCGATAGGATCGTTGGGGAAGTCCTTGCCGGTGCGCTCCTTGATGGCTTTCTTGAAGCGGGCTACAAGTTCCTTGAGCTCGTCGACGCTGAGATCTTTGTCGAGCTTCACACCACGGATGGCCTTTACCTGTTCAATAATCTCCTCGAAGGGGTCAATGTCGGTCTTATTAACGGGCTTCATCTCAAGCACCACATCGCCGTACATTTGCACAAAGCGGCGGTAGCTGTCGTATACGAAGTGAGGATTGTTGGTCTTTTTGACCATACCTTCAGCCACCTCGTCGTTCAGACCGAGGTTGAGGATAGTATCCATCATACCGGGCATCGAAGCACGAGCGCCGGAACGCACACTGACGAGCAGCGGGTTCTGTGCATCGCCGAACTTGGAGTTCATGAGCGTCTCGATGTGCTTGACAGCAGCCATGACGTCGTCGTTGAGCAGCTCCATGATCTTCTCCTGACCAACCTCGTAGTACTCGTTGCACACGTCGGTGGTGATGGTGAAGCCCGGAGGAACGGGAACGCCAATGAGATTCATCTCGGCCAGGTTAGCGCCCTTGCCACCCAGCTGTTCGCGCATCTGCGCATTACCTTCAGCCTTACCGTTACCGAAGGTGTAAACACGTTTTTGACTCATTAGTTAAAATAATAATTAAAGAATGAAAATGATTTTTCTTTTTGGTGCGCAAAAGTAATCTTTTTTTTGAACATCTCCAAAGGAAATAAAGAAAACCTTTTGATAAACGTGTTTTTTTATCGTGAAAGGTCATGGTATGCGATGAATATCGCCGCAAAAACGTTGTATTCTTGAAAAAATTTGCACAAGTCAGATAAAGTATTTACCTTTGCGCCGCAAATAAAAAACTGAAGATGAGTTTTACTCAAATAGGAATACTTTTGTTCATCGTGGCATTCGTTGTCACGCTGGCTGTATATCCATTTGTTCTGGGGTTTGCGCGCCGTCATCATATAGTTGATAATCCCGATGCACGCAAACTTCAACGTTTCCCTGTGCCCGTGATGGGCGGTACGGCGGTGTTCGCAGGCATCTTGTTTGCGACCTTTGTTGCCACATTCTTTTTTAGCTTCGAATTGTTAGGTCCCTGCCTATTGGCAATGGCATTCATGTATGTTGTCGGTACTTGGGACGACATCAGTGAGTTGCGTGCTCAGACACGTTTTCTGTTGGAGATCATACTTGTCTGGGGTATCATCATCAGTACGCGTCATTACATTGACCATTTCTTTGGTTTGTGGCACTTGAATGTCATGAGCGGCGTCTATGGTGTGCCGTTGTCCATCTTAGCGGGAGTAGGCATCATCAATGCAGTCAACTTGATAGATGGTGTCGATGGCTATTCACCCGCTTTCGGAATGATGGCCTGTAGTTGCTTTGCGTACTGCTTCTATGCCGCTGGCGATACGACCATGGGCAGCCTTTCGATTATTTGCGCTGGTGCTTTGATGCCATTCTTTCTTCATAATGTGTTCGGTCGAAGGTCGAAAATGTTCATTGGCGATGGCGGCACGCTGATGTTAGGAACAGCCATGACGATATTCGTGTTCAACGTGCTCTCGACAGAAGGCCATTGTGCTCATTTCGAAAAGGATGGCATGGGATTGATTCCATTCGCATTGGCCGTTATGTCTGTACCCGTTTTCGACACTTTGCGTGTGATGTCCACCCGCATGTATCGTGGCTTGTCACCTTTCCATGCTGATCGTACACATTTACATCATTTATATATAGAGATGGGATTCTCCCATGTAGGAGCAGCCATTTCCATTGTTACTACTAACCTTCTTACAGTGATGCTTTGGTTGCTCTCATGGAAGCTGGGTGCAAGTATCGATACGCAATTCTATATTGTTGTATTCTTAAGTTTTATGTCGACCTTTGGATTCTATTGGTTTATCAAATGGAACAAAAAGCATGATACCCGCTTTTACGCCTTCTGTTGCCGGATGGGTGAGCATACACATCTTGAGCGTAAGGGTTCCTGGCTTTTTATCCAGCGAATGGTGGACATGAATGTGTTTGGCATCGGTAAAAAGACGGAGTAACCGAAGGGGTGCATACTTCCTCGCCCCCAGACGCTATAGACCTTAGCGTTTATAATTATCGAGGTGGTTATTATTCTGATAAACACGTACGTAATCAACCTCATAGAGCATCGGGAACGCTAATTCATCGACTTCGCCACCACTGCTACCTATAGCTAAGTTAAGCAAAATGTACTGTCCGAACCCTTCAACATCATTGGCGAATGGATTCACATCATGCTGACGACCTCCGCCTTTTGCCGCTTGTTCTGTAAGAATTTCGTTGAGCAATTCATCATCCAGGTAAAGCCGTATTGCTTCAGGTGTCCAGTCCATTCGCCAGATATGAAACCGCGAAGCCCAGTCAACATCGTGCTCGGTGAAGTGGGAGAGGGGTATTCGCCCCGTATCCCATGCATCGCGCCCATCCTCACCATGCCAGCATGCATTGGCGAGAATGATTGGAAGCGTTCGAGCGCGGTCAGCTTGTGTGTGGTGAATGCCCATAGAGGCAGGAGGCACACGGTAGAACTCCATCACGTCGACCTCGCCACAAGCGGGCCATCCCCAGCGATTGCCTAATGTCCATATTGCTGGCCATGCGCCTGAAGCTATGGGAATTCGAGCTCTAACCTCCAGTCGGCCATAACGAAAATGGAAGCGTCCCATACTGCGCAGACAAGCACTAGTGTAGTTTGCCTGTTGACGATTGCGTCGCCAATCGCGACTGTTGGGCTCATAGCGTGGGTTGTTGACTTGCTCCAATCGGCCTGTTATTTGCAAGACGCCGTCTATGACCCGGGCGTTCTGAGGTTGATACCATTGTAATTCCTGATTGCGTACAAAACCATGCTCGAACGACCAACGCGTGGAATCTGGGGAACCTGCAACGTCAAATTCGTCGTGCCATACAAGCGTGAGGTTGTCAAGATAGTCGGAGGATGTCACTTGAGCAATAACAAGGATAGGCATAGATGCCAGAAGGAGAAGGAGTCGATGTTTCATGTTCATTTCATTGTATTTGTGCCGCAAAGATAGTTAAAGATGTTGGAATAGATGCCTACGTTAAATGTTTTTAGCAATAAAGTTGCAATGAAAGTGTACATTCTCCAAAGTTTTTTGTACTTTTGTGCCGTCGAAAAGCAAAACACACATTATTATATAAAATAGCGATATGAATCTGAAGATAAGACTTACGCTTCTCAATTTTATTGAGTTTGCCGTTTGGGGCGCCTATTTGACGTCTATGGGAACGTATTTGGCAGGTGTTGGACTGGCCTCGAATATCGGTTGGTTCTATTCGGTGCAAGGCATCGTGAGCATTTTCATGCCTGCACTAATGGGCATTGTTGCCGACCGCTGGATTGAGGGACAGAAAGTGCTAAGCCTTTGTCATGCGTTGGCAGGTCTTTTCATGATAGTTGCCTCAGCTTATGCTTACAATGCCGGCGATGCCGTCCAGTTCGCTCCGCTATTTTCACTTTACACATTATCTGTCGCCTTTTTCATGCCCACCATTGCTTTAGGCTATTCAGTTGCTTATGCTGCACTAGAAGGCGCAGGCTATGATTCCGTAAAAGCCTTTCCTCCTATCCGCGTATGGGGAACGGTTGGTTTCATCGTTACGATGTGGGTAGTAGATTTATGTGGTCTTCAGTCTACGCCAGGACAATGGATGGTCAGTGGTTGCTTGAGTATCGTAATGGCACTATATTCACTGACGATGCCTCGTATGCGCATAGAGAAAGGAGCCGCTAAAAAGTCTCTGGCAGAAGCACTTGGACTCAATGCTTTCAAGTTGTTCTTGAACCCTCGGATGGCCATGTTTTTCTGTTTCGCCATGCTCTTGGGGGTCTGCCTACAGATCACGAATGGTTTTGCCAATCCTTTCATCACGTCTTTCGGTTCCATCCCCGAATATGCAGACACATTCGGTGTTCAACATGCCAACATCCTCATCTCGTTGTCGCAAATGAGCGAGACGCTCTGCATTCTTCTCATTCCTTTCTTCCTGTCTAAGTTTGGCATCAAGCGCGTCGTGCTTATCGCCTTACTGGCATGGGTGCTTCGTTTTGCCTTTTTTGGACTCGGCAATCCAGGTGGAGGCGTATGGTTGTTCATCCTTTCGATGATTGTATATGGTGTAGCTTTTGACTTCTTCAACATCTCGGGTTCGTTGTTTGTCAACCAAGAGACGGATGAAAGCATCCGCTCGAGCGCACAGGGGTTGTTTATGATGATGACCAATGGCCTTGGTGCTTTCATTGGCACCATTATAGCCCAACAGATTATCAATCACTATGTCTTCTATCCTCAAGCTGCAGGTGCCACGGGTGCTGAAACCATTGCAGGTTGGCAGACTTGCTGGTTCATCTTCGCTGCCTATGCGCTAGTGGTAGCCGTCCTCTTTGCTATTTTCTTTAAGGATAGTAAAAAAGCTTAATGTAAGTTCGTAACTCTTCATGCTGGTTGAATTAAAGATACATGCAGTAGCGAGGATCGCCTCAGATGCCAATCGCTCGATGATCCTTCTCAAAGAAAAGGGCGGAGAGCGGATTCTGCCTGTCCTAATGTCTACACGTCGAGCGTCGAAACTCTCTATTCGTGCAGGCATACCCCTCACCAGCCCAGCTGCAATCTCTCTTCCTGACGCATTCCATGTCATGATGATGATGTATGACATTAAGATTGTACAAGTCCAACTCGTAGGCATCACGGATGGCGCGTTCTTCTGTAATGTGACGTGTGAACGAGAGGGCGTAGAGAAACGAATGAACTACTGTTCGGCTCCTGATGCCTTGGTGATTGCAGCCACGGCTCAATGCCCAATAGTCATTGAGGAGGAATTATTAGAGGCTCAATACATGCATAAAGTGGGTGACAACTCGTTTGCCTTACATGTTAATTCGCTTACACGCAAGATGCTCGAGGATGCCCTGCAACACGCTGTCGAATCGGAAAGCTATGAGCTTGCTTCCCGCCTGCGTGATGAAATTGCTAAACGTGCTCCTGACGATGAACTATGAAAGAAGTTAGATTCTTCTATACGCCCTCGCCATTGAAGGGTGAGTTGCCTTCCGACGAGGCTCAGCATGCCCTACGTGTTTTGCGGATGGGAATTGGTGATGAATTGTATTTGATGGACGGTCAAGGTTGTTTCCATAGAGCTATCATTACAGAAGCAGACAACCATCATTGTCGATATCGCATCGAAGAAAGCATTGAGCAACAACCTGAATGGCATGGCAGCATTCATCTTGCCGTGGCTCCCACGAAGCACATGGACCGGATGGAATGGCTGGCCGAGAAAGCCACTGAAGTTGGCTGGGACTGTCTGACGCTACTGAATTGCCGTTTCTCTGAACGTAAGGTGGTTAAGACTGATCGCTTAGAGAAAATCGTCATTGCAGCTATGAAACAAAGTCATAAGGCTTGGAAGCCTCAAGTCGAAGAGACGGAGTCGTTCAAGCAATTCATCACTCGCAAGGATCTTCCTGAGCAACGCTTCATCGCTCATTGTTACAACGAAGCGGAACTCTCTGGCGGTTCGAAACCATTCCTATTAGATGTCCTGTTATCCCAACAGCCAGCTCTTGTGCTCGTAGGTCCTGAAGGTGATTTCAGCGTTGATGAAGTAAAAGCTGCTGAGGTAAATGGTTTTCGTCCAGTCTCTCTCGGGAGCAGTCGACTACGCACAGAGACTGCCGCGCTTGTGGCTGTTCATTTGATGCGATTGGCTAATCGTTAAACAAAAAGACAATAATGAATAAGAAAATACTATCTATCATCGCAGGTGCAGCGCTCTTCGTTGCTGCAGGTATCACCGTGTTCTCGTTGGTGCGTTCACACAAGGATACTGCGCTGATTAGTGTCCCCAAGAATGCCACCGCAATTGCTCGGATAGATGTCATGACATTCTTGCATGACGCTGATTTCAGCAGTAAAGAAGGGAAACAACTCATCCAGCAAATCATGCAGACTGGGAACATTACGGAGCTGGGCCTCGACCTAAACAGTCCCATGTATGGGTTCATTACAGAGTCTGGTGACCTCGGGATGTCTGCAGCTGTCGATGATGTTGATGCGTTAATTGAAAATTGTCATCACTTGATGCAACAAGGGCGCGCAACAGAAATCGAGAAACAGCGAGGTTACCATTGGAGCCTCATCGAACAGAAATGGCTGATGTGTTTCGACAACGATAAAGCTTTGTTGATGGGGCCTTCAGTAGGTGCCGCTCAAGACGCCTTACGCACCCAGATGGTTGGTCTGATGCAACAAAGCCATAAGGAAAGTGCTATCAACTCTCCTTTGTATACATACCTCAAGGAGAAACATGAACCAATAGCAGCTATGGCAGAAGCCGATGTCCTACCTAATGATTTTCGTGAGATGTTGATGAAGCAGTTAAAGGTGAAATCGTTGGATGGTATTCAGTTAGCTCTAGGACTCGGTTCTGACAAGGACGATTTACGTATTGATGCCGACCTCATTACTGAACAGGTTGAGCTCAAACAGCGTCTCGAAGGACTAAATTCCATCTTCCGTCCTATCAAAGGCGATCTTGTCAGCCGTGCTGATGAGAGTTCATTGCTGTGGACTACCTTTAACGTCAAGGGCGAACAGCTGTTGGCACTTTTACGAAAGTCTCCCGACCTAAGAACGGTTCTCATCGGACTGAATACCATAGTAGATTTAGACCTGATGTTAAAGGCTATCGATGGCGATGTGACGGCTGAATGTACGAGCCTTTCGTTCATCTTGGGTTTTCGACGTCAGTTGCCGGTCCGCCTGTTAGCACGCCTTGACAATGATGATTTTCTTACTCAATCCGACTATTGGATAAAGAGTGCGGCAGCCAACCCTTCCTATGAACTGATGGCATCATCGCCTCATGACTTCGTAGCTGTTTTCAACGACAAGCAGGCTTGGTTTGGAGTGAAGGACAAAACGCTCTATCTGACGGGGTCATCATCTCTTGCCAATGCTGAGAAGGCTGCTACACCCAACGCTTATCTCATGGCCGAGCGTAGTCACATCAAGGGACTGCGTTTCTATGCATCGTTGGATATTCAACCGTTAACTGTGCTTATCAGCACGTTCGCTGGCTCATCTCCACTCGACCGATTACTGTTGTTCCAACGTATCAACTTAGAGATGGGCGATGTCGGCCATTTCACCCTCAAGTTGGTTGCACCAGAGGGGTCTGACGTTGTGAAGAAAATCATCCTTGGCAAGTAAGTACCATCCTTGAGTGCAGCTTATACTGCCAACCTAATTCACTACCATATATTTATTCATCTTTTGGAAACAATCACTCTTCAACATACACTCCCGCAAGTGTTTGCAGGCCGAACGGACATCCATTCTGAAGTGTGGAATGAGTACGTTCAAATGGAGCGCGGCAAACTCTATCTGATTGAGGCCGCATCAGGAACGGGAAAGTCGTCGCTCTGCAGTTACCTCATCGGTTATCGTCGCGATTATCAAGGGAAAATTTGCTTCGATAATCGTGACATAAGCACTTTCAAAGCCTCCGATTGGACTGCCTTGCGGCAACATTCGCTTAGCCATGTATTTCAAGAACTTCGCCTCTTCCCTGAACTTACTGCGTGGGAGAATGTACAAATCAAGAACCAATTGACTCGTCATAAGAGTGATGCCGAAATCACTTCTTGGTTCGAAGTTCTTGGCATTGCCGATAAACGCGATGCGCAGTTGGCTCTCATGAGTTTTGGCCAGCAACAACGTGTGGCCATGATTCGTGCACTCTGCCAACCTTTTGATTTCTTATTGGCTGATGAACCTGTGAGTCACCTTGATGACGACAATAGTAGAGTGATGGGCGAACTGATGCTGGCCGAAGCCCGTCGTCAGGGTGCCGCCGTCGTAGTCACAAGTATTGGCCATCACATGGATTTGCCTTACGATAAAGTCTTTAAACTATGAAACTCATTTGGAAACTACTCCGACGTCATGTCAGTATAGGGCAGTTCGTAGGCTTCTTCTTTGCTAACCTATTGGGTATGCTCATCGTGCTATTGTCGTTGCAATTCTACGAAGACATCATCCCTGCTTTATCGGGGGAAGACGGTGTTATGAAGAATACGTATATCATTGTCTCCAAGCATATTGCTGCCATCTCGGGCATTAAGGGTGAAGCACAATCGTTCAGCGACTCCGACATCCGCGAGTTGGAAGCACAATCCTTTGCTCGTCGTGTCGGAGTTTTCACAGCCTCGCAGTACCAAGTTTATGGTTCGCTGTCTATGGGTGGTGCTGGAATGGGAACCGACATGTTCTTCGAGAGTGTCCCTGATGCTTTCGTCGATGTGAAATGGCCTGCCCATCTGCCAGCTGATGAGGTTCCTATTATTCTTCCTCGTTCCTATCTGGCCCTTTACAATTTTGGATTTGCTCAGACTAAGAACCTTCCTAAATTATCCGAGGGTGTTGTCTCCATGATAGCCATGGACATCCGCCTGCGAGGTGAGGGTGGGGCAGAGCGTCTGCTGAAAGGGCGTGTCGTGGGGTTCAGCACCCGATTGAATACCGTGCTCGTACCAGAATCCTTCATGCAACAGAGCAATAAAGAGTTGGCTCCTCATGCTCAGGCCAAGCCGACGCGTCTCATCGTGGAAGTGGCCAATCCCGCAGATGACGCTATTGCTTCCTACATTCAAGCGAAAGGCTACGAACTCGAGGACAACAGTCTCGATGCTGGACGGGCCACATACTTCCTTAAAATTGTAGCTGCGATTGTGATGGTTGTGGGACTACTCATCAGCGCCCTTTCATTCTATATACTGATGCTCTCAATCTATCTGCTCGTCCAGAAGAACGCCGACAAGTTGCAGAACCTGCGCCTTATAGGCTATTCGCCTGCTCGCGTCTCATTGCCTTATCAACTGCTGACAGTTGGCATGAACGCGCTGGTGCTTGTGCTGGCTTTAGTGCTTGTGTTCTGGATTCGTAGTCACTATCTTGAACGCCTATGGCAGATGTTCCCAACCCTGCAGGAAGGTTCAACATCCTTGACCATTTTGTTGGGTGTAGCTCTTTTCGTCTTCGTCTCTTTTTTCAATATCATTGCGATTCGTCGTAAGATAGCAACGCTTTAACGACCATGCAACTTCTCATAAACCTCTATACATCTTTCACGGGGAGCGCACCCAAGACCATTGAGCAGATTGTGGGTTCGGGCTCCAACCGCCAGTATGTCCGTTTCACTTCGTCTGATGGCAAGAGTATCATTGGTGTCATCGGCACCTCGCTCGATGAGAACCATGCTTTCATCTACCTCGCACGCCATTTCGCATCAAAGCATCTGCCTGTGCCTCACGTCCTTGCTGTCTCCGACGATGGCTTTCGTTATTTGCAGGAGGACTTAGGCTCCCGTTCGCTCTTCGATGCGTTGAAAGGTGGGCGTGATGCTGGCGGGCGTTACAACGAGGCCGAGAAGCAGCTCCTTCGTCAGACCATAGCCGAGTTGCCCCGAATGCAGATTCTTGGTGCCGAGGGGCTTGACTTCACACAATGCTATCCCCAGGACGAGATGGACACGACGAGCGTCCTTTTCGACCTCAATTATTTCAAGTACTGCTTCCTCAAAGCTACTGGTATTGACTTCCACGAATTAAGACTCGAGGCTACTTTCAAACTTTTCGCCAAAGACTTGACGTCCGATGCTTCGATGGCATTCCTTTATCGTGATTTTCAAGCGCGCAATGTGATGCTTGATGCCGATGGCAAGCCACACTTCATTGATTTCCAAGGAGGCCGTCGTGGACCTGTGCAGTACGATGTAGCCAGTTTCCTTTGGCAAGCATCAGCCCGCTATAGCACGGAGCTCCGCGAGGAATTGATAGATTTATATGTCGAGCACCTCAAGCATTATGTTGAGGTGGACGAGAAACGGTTCCGTAGCCGCTTGCGTCTGTTTGTGCTCTTCCGCATCCTTCAGGTCCTAGGGGCATATGGGTTCCGTGGTTATTTCGAACGCAAGAAGCATTTTCTCGAGAGCATACCTCCTGCTATGTCCAACTTGAGCGAGCTGCTCAGCTGCGAGTCGGCGTGTCCTTATCCCTACTTGCGAGAGTTGCTTACACGACTTCTTCAACTCCCTCAGTTCCAACCCGAACAGCAGCCACCGATACGCCGAAAGGATGGATTCCGAACAACCGAGGACAATGTCTACAAGTCTCACCCTGCCGATGGACCTGCTACGTTCTCCAAGTTCGACGGCAAAGGACCGTTGCGCGTACGAGTGTTCTCCTTCTCTTACCGAAAAGGTATCCCCGATGACGAGAGTGGCAATGGTGGAGGCTATGTTTTTGATTGTCGTTCGACCCACAATCCAGGGCGTTACGAACCCTATAAGCAGCTTACGGGCCTCGATGAGCCTGTCATTCGTTTCCTTGAGGACGATGGCGAGATACTCACCTTCCTAGACAGCGTCTATCGCTTGGCCGATGCCCATGTCGAGCGCTACCTCCAACGAGGATTCACCGACTTGATGTTCTCCTTCGGCTGCACTGGCGGGCAGCACCGCTCTGTCTATAGCGCACAGCATTTAGCAGAGCATCTGCATAAGAAATACGGCATCGAAGTGGACATCAATCATCGCGAGCAAGGTATTCACAGCGTGCTCCGATGAGTCGGGCGTCAAATGAATACTTCGTTATTCCTTCAAAAGTCAGCGAATAAACCTTTAAAAAGCATGATATTTCATGGGCAGAAGGGTACAAATGCATCTTTCTGCCTCTTTTTTTTGGTCGGACGACGAATAATGTATATCTTTGCACGCAAAGTAACCTAAAAAACCTCAAATATGAAACGTATTCTTATTGCTTTTTCCTTCCTCATGACGATGACTGGCGGGCTTTGGGCTCAGCGCCTTCCACAAATCACTTTGAAGGACATTAGTGGCAAGAGCATCCGTGTTGACACGCTCGCCAATGACGGCAAACCGTTCATCATCGATTTCTTTGCTACGTGGTGCAAGCCCTGCAATCGTGAACTCGACGCCATTGCAGAGGTCTACGAGGAATGGCAGGAGGAGACGGGCGTTAAGCTTTTCGCTGTTAGTATCGACCGAGCACAAAATATCAACAAGGTCAAGCCCCTCGTCGACAACCACGGCTGGACCTACGAAGTTCTGCTCGATCCCAATAGCGAGCTCCGTCGCACATTCGGCGGTGAGCTGATTCCATATGTCGTCATCTGCGATGGCAAAGGTAATGTCGTCTATAAGCACAACGGCTACACCGATGGCGCTGAAGAGGAGCTCATTGAGAAGGTGCGCGAACTCGTGGCTCAAGACAAGCCTCAAGACAAGAAATAAGCCTAGTCCATGAATGATTTCTTGATCAAGTCGTCTACGCATAGCCAGCTCTTTCGCTCGATCTTGGCTATCTTCCTTCTCCTTGGAGTGGGTGATTCTACTATGTATGCCCAAGACGAGCGCGACCATGCCACCCTCAGCGGTAGCATTCAGGCCGATGTCCTTGTGCCGCAAGAAGACAAGACGATTGGCGCCGAGAAGTACGATGAGTGGGCTCTTGCCAACACCTATGCCGACCTTCGTCTGCAAAGTCGTTATGTAGATGCTGGGGCTCGTATTGAATGGAATGAATATCCCTTGCCCGGTTATGAGCTTGATTTCGATGGTTGGGGCTTGGCCCATTTCTACACGAAGGCTCATTGGAAGAATGGTGCTGTCACATTGGGAGACTTCTACGAGCAGTTCGGTTCGGGTTTCATCCTTCGAACCTACGAAGAGCGCAGTCTCGGCATCGACAACTCTCTTAGAGGTGCTCATGTCGCTTGGAATCCATTCCAAGGTGTTGCATTAAAGGTCCTTAGTGGCCGTCAACGTCACTATTGGCAACATAATGAATCGTGGGTAAGTGGTGCCGATGCCGAGTTCAGTCTCGATGAGTGGATTCCTGCACTATCGAAGCATGGCTCTTTCCTTACAGTCGGCGGCTCATACGTCAATAAATATGAGGAAGATGAGGATATCTTCGCTGATGTTACCCACCGTCTGAATCTGCCGACAATGGTTCATGCTTTCGATTTCCGAGCACGTTTTCAGTCGGGTGGTTGGAATCTTCTGGCCGAGTATGCTCACAAGTCGCAAGACCCGTGCTTTGATAACGTATATATTTATCGCCCTGGATATGTGGCCATGCTCTCTGGAAGTTACTCCAAGCGTGGACTGAGCCTCTTGCTGCAAGCTAAGCGCAGCGATAACATGTCGTTCCGCAGTAGCCGAGAAGTTCTTGGCACATCGTCGATGATCAACCACTTGCCAGCCTTCACCCTAGACCACACCTATGCACTTGCTGCTCTCTATCCCTACGCTACCAATCCCGATGGTGAATGGGCTTATCAGGCGGAGTTTGGCTACAACTTCAAGCGTCATACACCTCTTGGTGGCAAGTATGGTACGACCTTGAAAGTCAATTTCTCGCACGTTCATGCCATTGAAACCCATGAACAACCCCTTGATGGCTATGTTATGGGCAGTAATGGCTATGGTTCACCTTTTTGGAAGTGGGGTGACGAGACCTACTATCAGGACTTGAATGTACAGTTGGACAAGAAGCTCACTGCCGACTGGAAACTCAACCTGATGTATATGTACCAGCGCTACAATAAGACTGCCGTAGAAGGTGAGGGGGGAATGGTCAACAGCCACATCGTCGTAGGTGAAGCCAAATGGCGCATCAATAAGACATTGACTTTACGTGGCGAAGGGCAATACCTCTTCACCCCAGACGATGAAGGCGACTGGGCTTTTGGCCTGCTTGAACTTAGCATGAACCCTCATTGGATGTTCACGGTCAGCGACATGTACAATGTCGGTACTACACACAACCATTACTATCAGTTCGGAGCTACCTACAATGTTGGAGCCCATCGCCTTCAGGCTGCTTATGGGCGCACGCGTGCTGGCTTCAACTGCACAGGAGGTGTCTGCCGGTGGATTCCTGCCACGCGAGGATTCACGCTTTCTTATAACTATAATTTCTGAATGCCCATGCTCCACCTCAATACCTTCACGAACAAATTCTGGTCCTTATTGGCGTTATTACTCCTTTGCCATTCCCGTCTTCTGCGGCGTCCCGTCACTTCGCTCCGTGACTTGCACAAGCCGATGGCTGCACCCGTGCGCTTTCCGAGAACACTCAGTTCTCTGAAATACTCCGCGTTAGCGTTTTCGTTAACGTTATTTTCCTGCAGTACCATCGATGAGGGTGAGCGTTACATCTACGTTCCGCCTGTGGCCAGTACGCGTGCTGTTCTCATCGAGGACTTCACGGGACAGCGCTGCATCAACTGCCCGAATGCAGCTCTTGAAATAGAGAAGCTCAAGGAGCAATATGGAGCTGATACCATTATTGCCGTTGGCATCCACTCAGGCCCTCTGGCCGTCTATTCTCGTGGCAATGTACTCGGCTTGCGTACAGAGGAAGGCGATGCTTACTACGACCATTGGAAGATTGAGCAAGAGCCTATGGGCTACATCAATCGTCGCGGCGAGATAGCCACTCTCGACCATTGGACTACTATGGTGCGCGAAGCCATACAAGTCCCAACAGACATATCCATGAGGATTGATTCACGGTACGAGAGCGCTGATAACAAGTTACATATCGACCTTGTCATCGTAGTAGGTGAGCCATTCGTAGGCCAGCTACAATTGTGGGTCACAGAGAGCAATATCGTCGCTATGCAGATGATGCCAGACGGCTCGGCGAATCCGTCCTACGTCCACAACCACGTTTTCCGTCGCTCCGTCAACGGCACATGGGGTACCCCTTTCACAGCCACTCAGGGGCAGATCCAAGAACTCTCTTTTGACTGCGACTTTGACGATTCATGGCAACTCGACAACCTTTCCATAGTGGGCTTCCTCTATAATGACAACGGCGTCCATCAAGTGGTCGAATGTCCTGCTGAATTGTTCCTATCAGAAACGATAAACGATTAAAAAAACTAATAACCATTGCTTATGAAAAGAATCTTTACTTCATTACTCCTCCTTTGCGCCACTTTCGTGGCAGCCCATGCTCAGGACGCTGAGTTCCGCTATCATGGACAGTCACTTGCCGATGGTGCAACTGTCACGATTGCGGGTGAGTTAGACCCCGTCTGGGGCGACATCGAGTGCAACACCAACCCGGCCTCCGATGCCATCAACGGACTCGTCTTCGTCAACAAAAGCGCACAAGAGATGAAATGCTCTGCCTTACTCACCATCGATTCCAACACGATGGCCCCCTCGCAGATCCAATGGTGCATGGGCGGGCAATGCACGCTCGTCACTGGCAACTCACTCACGAAGGATTTCACCACCAAAGCAGGCGGAGTCACTATGGTGCAGTTCGACTGCCTACCCAGTCTGGAAGGCGAGCTCGTGGCAACCATTAAGGTAACGGCTAACCTGAAGGCCTACACCGTCAAGGTGCGTTTCACCAACGACCCATCAAACGTCAATTCAGTCGAGGCTACGCACCCCATCGCGGTTGCCTACTATTCCATCGATGGCCGCCGCGTATCCGAGCTGCCTAAAGGCGTCGCCCTCGTGCGCTACAACGATGGCAAGGTCCGCAAGGTTTATAACACCAAGCGCTAATTGATTACCGTCAACCGCTGATTCATTACCACCCATTGTGCCCCGCGATTCTGTCGCGGGGTTCTTTATTTATACACAACGCCACGCTATTTTAGTCGCAAGGTAAATCACCTTTAAATGAAACACCCAGCAGGCACAATAAAATGGATTACCCGTTCGTTATATAGTCGTGAAACGACACCTATTTTGCCTACTCTTTCTTTCCAGCTGCCTCTGGGCGATGGCTCAGGAGGTGACTGACGTTAATACGGATAGCCCCGACACCATCAAGAGCACGCCGAGGGCCATGTGTACGTTGCGTGGACGCATTACCGATGAGAGCGGCAAGGCGTTACCTTTTGTTGCGGTGAAAGCCGAGGGGCAGGTTGCAGGCACCTTTTCCAATCCGCAAGGCGAGTACTCCTTTGATTTCGCTACGGATGACAGCGTCGTCGTCAGCTATTCGATGATGGGCTTTGAACGCAAGCAGAAAGTGTTTCTCCGGCCTCAAGGCCGCCTCGTATGGAACGTGCAGATGCGCAGTTCCGGCACTGAGATGAGCGAAGTCACCGTCAGCGAGGTACGTCGTCAGATGGGCTCTACGCAAGAGCTTACGACCAAGGATTTGCGTCGCATGCCCTCCACAACAGGCAACGCAGTCGAGGAGATGGTGGCTACGCAGGCAGGGGTGTCATCCCACAACGAGCTGTCTTCGCAGTACAATGTCCGCGGAGGATCGTTCGACGAGAACTGTGTTTATGTCAATGGCATGGAGGTATATCGCCCGCTGCTCATTTCCAGCGGCCAGCAAGAAGGGCTCTCCGTAATCAATTCCGATTTGGTTGAGCGAGTTCAGTTCTCTGCTGGCGGTTTCGAGGCCAAGTATGGTGACCGCATGTCCAGCGTCCTCGACATCACTTATAAGAAACCTGAACGCCACGAGGGCGCTGTAGGAGCCAGTCTGCTCGGTGCCAGCGTCTACGACGGACTTCGCTTAGGCAAACTCTCGCTCTCACAAGGACTTCGTTTCAAGAGCAACCGCTATATGCTCGGCTCACTCGAGACGAATGGCGAGTACGACCCCACATTCCTCGACTATCAGGCCTACCTTTCGTGGTCACCGTCCAAAAATTGGACCTTCGATGCCATTGGCTATATTTCACGCAACCGCTACCATTTCCGACCTAAGAATCGTACGACCAATTTCGGTACGATGGAAGATGTCAAAAGCTTCACCGTCTCCTTCGATGGCGAAGAGCAGGACCTCTTCCGCACGCTCTTTGGCTCTTTTGCTATCACGCGCCGATTGGGCAACCGGTCCTCGATTACTCTTGGCGCTTCGGCTTTCACCACCAAGGAACGTGAGACCTATGACATACAGGGACAGTACTGGCTCGATGACACCAATACCAGCGAACAGCTGGGCGTAGGTACTTATATGGAACATGCTCGAAATCTGCTCACTTCGAGCACTCAGACTGCCCGCGCCAATTACGACTGGCACTCCGCCGAGCACCACCTTCAGGCTGGTCTGCTTTTTAAGCATGAACGAATTCATGAGAATACGCGCGAGTGGGAGTTCCGCGACTCTGCAGGTTTCTCCATGCCTCATTCAGCCGACCACTTGGAACTCATCTACAACCTTAAGAGCAAGCAGGAAATCTCTTCCAATCGCATAGAAGCGTTTATTCAAGACACGTGGCGTAAGGAATTGAATGCTGGCATCTTGTCGCTCAATTATGGTGCACGCCTCAGCCATTGGTCGTGGAATGGCGAGACGCTCTTCTCGCCCCGTGCCAGCATCGGCTTTGTACCTGCAGCCAACGATAACTTCACTTTGCGATTAGCCACGGGCATGTACTATCAAGCACCTTTCTATAAGGAACTGCGTGACACTGTGACGGCTGATGGAGCCACCGTCGTGCGTCTCAACAACGATATTAAGTCGCAACGCTCCTTCCAGGTAGTTCTCGGGGGCGAGTACAAGTTCCGCGTAGCCGACCGCCCCTTCAAGTTCACTTCAGAACTATACTACAAAGCCCAAAGCCGCCTCAACCCCTACAATGTCGACAACGTCAAGATTGTCTACTATGGCCGCAACGAGGGTAGTGGTTATGTAGCTGGACTCGACTTGAAGGTTTATGGCGAGTTCGTTCCTGGTACCGATTCATGGATCTCCTTCTCGTTGATGAAGGCATCGATGAAGCTGCATGGCAAGACCATCCCTCAGCCAACCGACCAGCGGTGGAACCTCAACATGTTCTTCAGCGACTACTTTCCTGGTACAGACCGGTGGAAGATGACGTTGAAGATGGCTTTTGCTGACGGACTGCCTTTCGGCGCTCCCCACTCAGGATTGGAAAGGCACTACTGGCGTGCTACGCCCTATCGTCGTGTGGACATCGGCATGAACTACCGTCTGCTCAATAACGAGGATGGTCATCGACGCAGTGGCTTCGGACAACACCTGCGTAACGTGTGGCTCGGTCTCGACTGCTTTAACGTCTTCGGGCTAAACAACGTAGCCTCTTACCTTTGGATTACCGACATCACCAACCAACAGTACGCCGTTCCCAACTACCTCACAGGCCGCATGCTCAATGCACGTTTCCTCATCGAATTTTAAATTCCCCCTCTTTGTGTGAGGAGTGAATAACATGGAGAGATTAGGGCTTGGCATGCCATATAAGCGAAAAGTCAGTCAAAGAACATCCATGCCCCTGCATACGGCGCATATGAGCCGCAGACTTCAAAAAGTGCTATGACAATCGACGTCATGGCACGTTTTTTGCAGAGAAGTGGGCAAACAATAATTTATTACTATTATGAAAGACGAACAGAAAGATAAAGAAGAGATCCTTGTGGACGGAATGGACACAGAGGACAACGAGAAGAATGTTGGTGCCGAGAATGATAGTGCTAAGAAAGCTGATGGCACAGTGAACGTTGAAAGCGCTGAAAATGAAGACGCGGAAAAGGGCAGTACTGCAGACGAGGCTGACGCAGACGAGCAGACACCCGAACAGTTGTTGACTTTGGCACGTGCCGAAATCGAGGAGTTGAAGACGCAGGCACTGTACAAACAAGCTGAGTTCGAGAACTACCGCCGCCGCACCATCAAGGAGAAGGCAGACCTCGTGCTAAACGGCTCTAAGTCAGCCGTCATGGCGCTGCTGCCTATTGTCGATGACCTGGAGCGCGCGCTGCCCTCGATGAAGGCTGCCGAGGATGTAGCAGCAGTTGCCGAAGGCGTAGAGCTCATCTACCAAAAGTTCCTAAAAGCGCTGGCAGGCCTCGGGGTAAAGCAGATAGAGACCGAGGGTAAGGATTTCGATGTCGACCTTCACGAGGCTATCGCCCAAGTGCCGGGCGTGCCCGACGAGCAGAAGGGACGTGTCATTGACTGCGTTGAGAAAGGCTACACGCTGAACGATCATGTCATCCGTCACGCCAAAGTGGCAGTCGGAATGTGACATGATTGACAAAATTTCTATTTATCGAGATTGGAAATGGCAGTCCTTGTCATGACAAGGAAGCCATAGCCTAAATCGAAGAGTCAAAAAAGAATCATTCAAATCGCAAGATACCATTATGGCTGATCAGAAACGAGATTACTATGAGGTACTTGGCGTCGCTAAGAATGCTACCGAACAGGAGATCAAAGCGGCGTACAAGAAGATGGCCATCAAATATCACCCCGACCGCCAAGGCGACAAGTCAGAAGCGGAGAAGAAAGAGGCTGAAGCTAAGTTCAAGGAAGCAGCCGAGGCCTACGATGTTCTGCACGACCCGCAGAAACGTCAGCGCTACGACCAGTTCGGCTTTGCCGGCGTAGGAGGAGCTGCAGGTGGTGGCTACCAGAACATGTCGATGGACGACATTTTCTCGCAGTTCGGCGACATCTTCTCCGACCTGTTCGGAGGCGGTGCTTCGTTCGGCGGAGGCTTTGGTGGCTTCGGAGGCTTTGGCGGTGGAGGCCGTGGCCAGCGCAAGCCCGTTCATAAAGGTGGCGACCTGCGCTTGAAGGTGCGCCTAACGTTGAAGGAGTGCGCCACGGGCGTCACCAAGAAATTCAAAGTCAAGAAGAAAGTCACTTGCAACCATTGCCACGGCAGCGGTACAGAGAACGGTAGCGGCGACACTCAAACGTGCTCGACGTGCCACGGAACAGGTTATGTCCTGCGTTCCCAGCGCTCTGTTTTCGGCATGATGCAGACTCAGAGCGTCTGCCCCGATTGCCAAGGCGAAGGCACCATCATCAAGAACAAATGTCATCTCTGCGGCGGCACGGGCGTTGTCACGGGCGAGGAAGTCGTCGAAGTGAAGATTCCTGCTGGTGTACAGGATGGCATGGTACTCAACGTGCCTGGAAAAGGCGACGCAGCTATCCGCAATGGAGTGCCCGGAGACATTCAAGTATTCATCGAGGTGGAGCAAGACAAGAACTTCATCCGTCAAGACAACGATCTTATTTACAACCTGCTCATCGACGTGCCCACGGCAGCCCTCGGTGGTACGGTTGAGGTGCCAACCCTCGACGGCAAGGTGAAGATGAAGATTGAACCCGGCACACAGCCAGGAAAGGTACTGCGCCTGCGCGGCAAGGGTTTCCCTGCGCTTCAAGGTTATGGCTACGGTATGGGCGACCTGATTGTCAATATCTCCGTCTACATCCCCGAAACGCTTACACGCGAAGAGAAACAGGCTCTCGAGACGTTGCAGAAAAGCGACAACTTCCACCCGAGCCAGAGTTCCAAGAACAATTTCTTCAACCGCTTCAAGCAGATGTTTGGCTAATGGATTACACATCAGTTATTTCATACCTCTATCACGCAGCCCCAATGTTCTCGAACATCGGGGCTGGCGCCTATAAGGAGGGCCTCTCAACCACGTTAGCTCTCGACGAACATTTCGGCCATCCGCATCGCCGCTACCGCACCATTCACGTAGCAGGCACTAATGGGAAAGGTAGTGTCAGTTCGACGTTGGCTGCTATTCTGCAGTCAGCAGGCTTGCGAGTAGGGCTCTACACCTCGCCGCATCTGGTGGATTTTCGCGAACGCATACGTGTGGACGGCGAAATGATATCCGAGCAGCGCGTCATTGATTTCGTGGAACAAGAGCGTGCCTTCTTCGAACCGCTCTGCCCCTCGTTCTTCGAACTAACTACTGCCCTCGCTTTCAAGTACTTTTCCGAGCAGGAGGTGGACGTAGCTGTCGTAGAAGTAGGCCTCGGTGGGCGCCTCGATTGCACCAACATTATCACACCCGACCTCGCAGTCATCACCAACATCAGCTTCGACCACCAGCAGTTCTTGGGCGATACGCGGCCTCAGATAGCTGCCGAGAAAGCGGGTATTATCAAAAAAGGCATACCCGTAGTTATCGGTGAAACCAACGGTCATGCCGATGTACGCGACGTATTTCTCCGAACCTTCAAGACCGTCAATTCTAAACATTCCTTCGCAGCTACAGCGCCCGATGAGAGCATCAAAGCGCCTGCCTATAGTCGCATTCCCCGAAATGACAATGCTACAGCTATCGGCGATTCTATCGCCGAGTCCCTTTGCCCCTCCCTCCGTTTTGCTGACGAAGAAACATTCGCGCCCATCCCCTTCCAACTGAAAGGCGAGTATCAACACGCCAACCTGCAGACGGTTCTGTGCGCCCTGTCCGAACTCCGTAAACAGCCCTATTATGCCGAGACCCTCACTGACGAGGCCATCGCTTACGGTGCGGCTCATGTGATGGAACTGACAGGACTTCGAGGCCGTTGGCAACTGTTATGCGAACAGCCTGTTATGGTTTGCGATGCAGGTCACAACGCAGCAGGCATCACGTATGTTGCCCATCAACTGCAGAGTGAACTGGAGCGTCTTCGTCAGGAGGGGAATGGACATATGCGTATCGTCTTCGGGATGGTAGGCGACAAGGACTATCGTCGAGCAGCCCAGTTGTTGGGCACTCTACAGGGCGATGTCGTTTACTACTTGACGCAGCCCTCGTGTGCACGCGCATTAGATAAAGAGGTCTTAGCGGCAGAGTTTTCTGCATTTGGGTGCGAATGCGCCTGCTATGCATCGGTTATGGAAGCTGTCAAAGCTGCCCGGAAGAACGCTTCGCCCAAGGACTTCATCTTCGTTGGAGGCTCATGCTACGTTGTGGCAGACTTGTTAGCGGGGATGGAAGAGCAGAAATCGAAAAACAGCTGAATAAAGGTTGCGGTAAAATCGCAACAAAATGAGTTAACGACAAGAAAACAACGGTCGGCGTGCGATTACAAGTGCTGACCGTCTGCTTTTCAGAAAAGGAAGGGTATCTCGCCGGCTAAAGCTTCGTCGTAACCATAGAAGTCAGGGTAGAACTCTACTTGTCCGCTGGTTGGGTTGGGATATGCCGTGAAATAAGTAATGAATACAGGCACGTTGGGCTTCACTCCGTGGTAGTTAATAAGACGGAAGGGCCGAGGCTCATCAGCATGTTCCTCCAGATACTCGAGTCCTTGATCGGTCATTGGAGCAAGGTCCATTGAGATTCGCAATTTGTCCATCGTCCACTCGTCGGCATCAGGAAGCAGAAATTTTGCCAACTCAAAGGGCTTCTCAACGCGAACACATCCATGCGAGAGTGCTCGCCGCTCTCGCTGGAAAGCAGCGCGGTTAGATGTATCGTGAAGGAAAACGGCAAATTCATTGGGGAAGCGGAAAATGATGCGCCCTAACGAGTTGCGTGCTCCTCCCGCCTGGCTGATACGAAGGCGCCCCGACGATAGTTGTTCTGCCGACACCGACGCCGCTCGAAGGGTGTCGCCCGTAGCGCGATTAATGATGGAGTAGCGATTGCGTGCGAAGTAAGAAGCATCGCCAGCATGGCGGACGATGTCTGAACGGATGATGTTCTGCGGAATGACCCATGCAGGATTGACGTTGAAATGGGTGATAGCACTGTGCAGGAGAGGCGTCTTCGTGGCCGTGGAACCGAAACAAATGCGCATGTTCAAGATTGTGTCTGAACTAATAGCCCAGAGTTGCTGGGCTGGCAGGTTGACGATAACCCGTCGGCCCTCTTCAGCGGGTTGAGCTATTTGCCAACGACAACGTTCGAGGTTAATGGCCAAAGTGTGACGCTGTTGTGAATCCGTTGTCGTGACGAGGCGCTCTCGCAGTTGATTATAAACTTTGGATTGAGGCACGGAAGTGTAGGCAAACGTCATCCTGTCATCCGACATTAAGGCATTAACTGATTGGTTATAATCGGGCGCTTTCACCTCGTAATCAAAAAGTCGCAGATAGCCTCGTTCCTCTCTGTACTCAAGGCGATTCAGCAGCTTGTCAGGACGCACGAATCCATAGCGCATGCCAGTGGTGAAACGAACGTATGCCTTGGAGAGATGGTAGTCAAGGCGGACAAGGACCTCATTGATGTCGACGCCCAATGAATCAAACGCCAGTTTGCGCACGATATTGAGGTCATTAGCGATGGTTGGCACGAAGAAAGCTGTGCTGTCAAGACCTCCGGCAGGCACCTCACGACGCAGTAAGGCCAACAGCGAATCGGCATCTGCACTCACTCCCAAACGCGTGAACCATAAAGGGATGTCGGCAAAGCGCGACTCGTCGGCATAGCGATGACGTACCTTAGACTCAGCCAACCAATGAGAGGTGTCGGCAGCGAGCGCCTGACGCAAACAACGCTCCATACGTGCCGTGTCGAGCGCGTAGATAAAACGGCCAAACTCTGACAGATCGGCCTCGGAAGGTCCTTGCTCACCACAACCAACAAGCGACGAAGCGCATACGCAACAAGCAACGGCTGCGCCAAGAAGAGGCTTCAGCGACTGTCTAGATTTCCCCAAAAGCCGAAGCATGGAGTGGTAAAGTGCGGTGAATGTCATCCGTCAGAAAGATTTCTGCTGCAAAATTAGTTAGAAACGGCCTTTTATGCAAATTTATCTGCAAAAAAATTCTATCCTTTTCAGCAAATAGCAGCTGAACACTTGTCAGCCGAAACCGACGAAGTGGCGGTTTAACACGCTTTGGCACAGCTTTTGCAAGGCATAGGCAGATTCAAATCCTAATTAAACGATTCAAACAAAAACATACAACTATGCAAAAAGGTAACATTGGAGTAACGACTGAGAACATCTTCCCAGTCATCAAGAAATTCCTGTATTCAGATCATGAGATCTTTATCCGCGAGATTGTCTCGAACGCCGTAGATGCTACGCAGAAGCTGAAGACGCTCGCCGGGAAAGGTGACTTCAAAGGCGAGTTGGGCGAACTGAAAGTCGAGGTGAAGGTGGACAAAGATGCAGGCACCATCACCGTCAGCGACCGAGGCATCGGAATGACAGCGGAGGAGATTGACAAGTATATCAATCAGATAGCATTCTCGGGCGCCAACGATTTCCTGGATAAATACAAAGAGGACGCCAACGCGATTATCGGTCATTTCGGACTTGGCTTCTACAGTTCGTTCATGGTGAGCGACCGTGTGGACATCATCACGAAGAGCTATCAGGAGGGAGCGCAAGCCGTGAAGTGGAGCTGCGATGGAAGTCCCGAATTCACGCTCGAAGATGACAACCGTGAGGACCGCGGCACAGACATTGTCATGCACCTCTCTGAGGATTGCAAGGAATTCCTCGAGAAAGACAAACTCGAAGGCCTGCTTAAGAAGTACTGCCACTTCTTGCCCGTGCCAGTCGTTTTCGGCAAAAAGCAGGAGTGGAAGGACGGTAAGATGCAGGACACCGACGAGGACAATCAGGTGAACGACACCACGCCACTATGGACGCGCAAACCCGCCGACCTGAAAGACGAAGACTACAAAGCGTTCTATCGCCAGCTTTATCCTATGGCCGATGAGCCGCTGTTCTGGATTCACCTGAACGTAGACTACCCGTTCAACCTCACGGGCATCCTCTATTTCCCAAAAATCAAGAACAACCTCGACTTGCAGCGCAACAAGATTCAACTCTATTGCAATCAAGTGTTTGTCACCGATCAGGTGGAGGGCATCGTCCCCGACTTCCTCACGCTGCTGCACGGCACCATCGACTCGCCCGACATCCCTTTGAACGTCAGCCGTTCTTATCTGCAGAGCGATGCTAACGTCAAGAAAATCAGCGGATACATCACCAAGAAAGTAGCCGACCGCCTCAGCTCGCTCTTCAAGAACGACCGCAAGGACTTCGAGGCCAAATGGGACGACATCAAGATCTTTATCTCCTACGGAATGCTCACCGAGGACGATTTCTACGAGAAAGCCAAATCGTTCTACCTCGTCAAGGACACCGAGGGCAAATACTATACGCTCGATGAGTATCAAACGCTCACAAAGGACGCTCAGACCAACAAGGACGGACAACTCGTCTACCTCTACGCTGCCGACCGCGAAGCCCAGTACACCTATATCGATAGTGCGCACGCGAAAGGTTATAACGTTCTGCTGCTTGACGGTCAGCTGGACACGCCTGTTGTGCAGATGCTGGAACGCAAGTTGGAGAAGACCACTTTCACACGCGTCGACTCCGACACCATCGACCGTCTCATCGCGAAAGATGAGCCGAAGGGTGAAGAATTGTCAGCCGAACGCTCTGCCAATCTGTCAGCCGTCTTTGAGACGCAGATGCCGAAGAACGACAAGATGACGTTCCACGTAGAGACACAGCCCATGGGCGAGGAGGCCATGCCTGTCGTCATTACGCAGAGCGAGTATATGCGCCGCATGAAGGACATGGCCAAGATCCAGCCCGGCATGGGCTTCTATGGCGAGATGGCCGATATGTACAGTCTTGTGCTGAACACCGACAATCGCCTCGTCAAGGAGGTGCTCGAACAGAGCGAAGCCGCCACAGCCGAAGCCTTGAAACCCATTGAGGCTGAACTGCGCGGACTCAACGCTCGCAAGAGCGTACTCCAAGCCGAGCAGGACAAGAAGAAGTACGACGAGATCACCGACGCCGAGCGTGACGACATGAACAAGTGTCGCCAGGATATCGAGGCACAGGAACAGAAGCGACGCGAAGTGCTCGCCGCGTATGCCCAGAACAACGAGCGCGTACATCAACTCATCGACCTGGCTCTGCTGCAGAACGGGCTACTCTCTGGCGAGGCCCTAACACGCTTCGTGAAACGCTCTGTCGACTTGCTTTAAAAATTTTCCCTCAAAAAGTTTGCATAGTTCGCAGAAATGCCCTACCTTTGCAAACGTTTTGAGGGAACAATGAGGCTCCTTAGCTCAACTGAATAGAGCATCTGACTACGGATCAGAAGGTTATAGGTTTGAATCCTATAGGAGTCACTCATGAAGGAAAAAGCAATCGGCGCTCTGAGGCGAGGTTGCTTTTTTCATCACAAAGGATAAATGAACATTGTTGAAGTTAAGAAGTGAAGAAATTTAGAAGCTTAGGAGTTAAGAAGTTTAGACGATACTATGATGACCATGCTATTCCTATCAGATTTCTGCGAACTAAGCTTTTATCATCGCTCTTTCGCTCCTTTAACTTAAAGAACTCCCCATCAAGCGTAGCTTGGATATTTAAAGTAGAAAGATTATGGAGAACAGACTCTCACCCAAAATAGCTGAAATACTGAACTTTGGCAAGGAAGAGGCGGTGCGACTGCATTCACGTTTTGTCGAGCCCGCTCACTTGCTTCTTGCCCTCATGCGCGAGGTCGACTGCACCGCCACGGCCATCCTCCGTCAGATGGGTGCCGACTTGATGCTGCTGCGTGCACACTTGGAGAACGCCGTTCACGGCTCGTCGGACAATCGCGATCCGATGCTGAGCGAGACAGCCAGTCGCGTCGTCAAGCTCATGCTCCTCGAGGCACGCTCAATGAAAGTGGAGGTTGCCGACACCGAGCATCTGCTGCTAGCGCTCCTGCGCGACGCTCACGAGGTCACTTGCCAAGAGCTCAACACCATTGGCATTGACTACCAGACCGTCAAGAACGCGCTCACCCAGAAGCAAGACCCAACAGCAGGATTCGGCTTCCCCGACGAAGACGAGGACGATGATGACGACAACGATGACGACCTGCACAACGTAGGACGGCCCGGCCACGCTTCGGCACAACAGGCTACAGCGCGCAAACAGGATGGACGAGGTTCGGGCACACCCGCCCTCGACACCTTCGGCACCGACCTGACCAAAGCCGCTCAGGAAGGATTGCTCGACCCCGTTGTCGGGCGCGAACGCGAGATACAGCGCGTAGCACAAATCCTGTGCCGACGTAAGAAGAACAATCCCATACTCATCGGACTGCCCGGAGTGGGCAAGAGCGCTATCGTCGAGGGGCTTGCTCTGCGTATTGTGCAACATAAAGTGGCTCGGATCTTGTTCGACAAGCGCGTCATCGTGCTCGACCTCGCTGGCGTAGTAGCCGGCACCAAGTACCGCGGTCAGTTCGAGGAACGCCTGAAGGCGATCATCAACGAGCTGCAGGCGCACAAGGAGATCATTCTCTTCATCGACGAGATTCACACCATCATCGGTGCCGGTTCGGCTGCAGGCACTATGGACGCTGCCAACATGTTGAAACCGGCGCTCGCGCGTGGCGAGGTACAATGTATCGGCGCAACAACCATCGATGAGTACAAAAAGAGCATCGAGAAAGATGGTGCACTCGAACGGCGTTTCCAGAAGGTGATGGTCGAACCGACCACAGTCGACGAGACCATTGCCATACTCGAGAACATCAAGGACCGCTATGAGGACCACCACAACGTCCGCTATTCGGCCGAGGCCCTGCGCGCTTGCGTCGTGCTGACTGACCGCTACATGTCTGACCGTTGTCTGCCCGACAAAGCCATCGATGCGATGGACGAGGCTGGCTCGCGGGCTCATCTGATCAACATCCCTGTCAGCGAGGACATTACGCGCAAGGAGGAACTCTGTCAGCACTTGAAGGCGTTGAAGGACCAAGCCGTCGGGCGGCAGAACTTCGAGTTGGCTGCCGAGTATCGCGACCAGTTGGCTAATGAGCAGGAACGCCTCGAACAGATGAAGAAGGACTGGGAACACCAGCTCAAGGAAGTTCGCGAAGAGATTGGCGAACAACAGATAGCCGATGTCGTCTCGATGATGACCGGCATTCCCGTGCAGCGCGTAGGCGAGAGCGAGAACGAACGTCTGCGCAACCTCGGTCAGACGCTCAAAGGCTCCGTCATCGGTCAGGACGAGGCTGTCGATAAGCTTGTGCGCGCCATCCAGCGTTCGCGCGTCGGACTCAAGGATCCCGCCAAACCCATCGGCACATTCATGTTCCTCGGCCCTACGGGAGTTGGCAAGACCTATCTCACCAAACGGCTCGCGGTAGCGCTCTTTGGCAGCGAGGATGCACTTATTCGCGTCGACATGAGCGAGTACATGGAGAAGCACACCGTCAGCCGTATGGTTGGTGCACCTCCGGGCTATGTCGGATATGAAGAAGGCGGCCAGCTCACCGATCGTGTGCGCCGCAAACCCTATTCCATCGTGCTGCTCGACGAGATCGAGAAGGCTCATGCCGATGTCTTCAACATCTTGCTCCAAGTTATGGACGAAGGGCGTCTCACTGATGGCAATGGCACCACGGTCGACTTCCGCAACACGGTGATCGTCATGACGTCGAACAGCGGCACGCGCCAGCTGAAGGAGTTCGGCCGTGGAGTGGGCTTCACCCTCGGAGGCGACACGCAGAACCGAGAGCTCGCACGGAGTATCATCCAGAAGACGCTGCAACGCCAGTTCTCGCCGGAGTTCCTCAACCGTCTGGACGACATCATCTTCTTCGACCAACTCTCCAAAGAGAGTCTCCATCAGATTGTTGACATTGAGATGCGGCCTTTAGCCAAGCGCATCGAGGAGATGGGCTATCACATCCGTCTGACGGATGCCGCCCGCACCTGGCTGTCCGACAAGGGCTACGACGTACAATTCGGTGCCCGTCCGCTGAAGCGACTCATCCAAACCTCTGTTGAGGATGCTTTCTGCCAACTGATGCTCGATGGCAAGCTCACGGATGGACAAACGGTAGAGGTAGATGCCGAAAGTCCTGATGCCAACGAGCTGACGCTGAAGGCTATCTGACGGGCGTAACCGTCGAATGATTCCATGCCGAATTGTTTCTGGTGTTCGTGAGTAGTAGTAGACACAACAAGATAGTTGAACATGCCCTTCATGTCGTTACGCCCAATTACGATATGAAGGCCAAGATTGAAGTTTAAGTTCCCGAAAAACCCTCCATTGACATTCATGAGATGGGAGCCCCGCGGTTGGGAAAGTGAGCCGCAGTGGCAATAGATATAAGCAAGCCGAAATCGGGCGAGGATGTACACAACGCATCCTCGCCCGATTTCGGTTTAGACAGGATGCCCTGAAAGATTCTCGCGAATAGACAAATTGAGCTTGAATTGAAAAAAATCGCATTCCTGCTTTACATTTTCTCCGCCTGAACTGTATTATTAATGTATGACACGAAAAGAAGTTGAAAGTCTGTTCAAGACACACTACACGCAGATGTATCATCTGGCACTCACGCTGCTCTTTGATGAAGCAGAGAGCAAGGACGTGGTGAGCGAGGTCTTCGCCAGTCTGCTTAGCGGTAGCACCATCATAAGAGTAGACAACGCACAAGCGTTCCTCTTGGCGAGTGTACGCCACCGCTGTCTAAATGTGTTGCAGCACAAACAGGTGCAAGAACGCTTTGCACGCCTGCTTACAGCAGACAGCGATACACTCGTCAGCAATGATACAATAGAAGAGCAAATGCAGATGGAAGAACTAATGCGCTACTTGCAAGACTGCCTACCTCCTTTGAGTCAGGAGATATTCCGACTGCGTTACCTAAAGGAGATGACCTGCCTGGAGGTGGCCGAAGCGCTGAACATCAGCCGCCAGACCGTCCACACCCACCTGAAGCAGTCTGTAGAGAAAATCAGAAAGTATTTCAATTCAAACTCAAAAGCAATATGATGACTGAAGATAAGCGTATTGAGTGGCTTCTGGAATTACAGGAACACCCTGAGCAGCTGACCGACGAGCAGTTGCAGCAGATACTCGCCGACGACGAGATGCGCCAGCTTGTGCAGCAGCTTGGATTTGCCAAGCGTGCCTTCAAGCACGATGAACTGACGAACGAGCGAGGGCAGAGTGATGCTTGCATCAACTCTGCCGAGAGAGGAGGAAGAAGGCGAAGCCAACTTACAAACGAACACCCCGATGTGGAGGCCGAATGGGATAAGTTTGCAGCCAGCCATGCAAATGAATTGGATGCCCTCAACGAAGGAGAACGTAAGCCCCGTTTCGCTTTACGCCTCGCACCCCACAAGATAGCGGCATCCTTCATTGGCGTACTCCTGGCTTCTGGCATTGCCTTTGCTGCCATCCAAATCGTGCGCAATATCAACACTTCAAAGCCGCAACTGCCCACGACGGAGCAAACGGCCGACATCGAGCCAGTCACTTATCTGCCCGCAGATACGGTTAATACCGACACCATATCCACCGAGCCTTGCGTCTTCAACAATGTACCGCTTGACTCCATGCTCACTGCTATTGCTATAGCCCACGGGGTCGGCGTGGAGTTTGAGAATGAAGCGGTTCGCCAACTCCGTTTCCACTTTGTTTGGAAGCGTGAAGACAGTCTCTCGCGTGTCGTAGAAAAGTTGAACACCTTCGAGGCCGTGAACATCGGCATGGAAGACAAAACATTGGT
>JAEEGL016737167.1_pt1 | contig 29972 bp, 21 predicted proteins | sample 9134231 | NCBI WGS metagenome assembly JAEEGL01 (sample SAMN16246548, study PRJNA631951) | gut metagenome | biome: gut microbiome; feature: rumen; material: fiber-attached | host: Bos | place: Iran: Karaj | collected 2018-10 | reverse complement strand
AGAAAAGATTTGAAAAAGACATTAGATTTCAAACCCAAATTCTTTTCGGCCATCAAGAACTACGACCGTAAGACCTTCGTAGCCGACTTGATGGCCGGACTGATTGTTGGTATCGTTGCACTGCCGTTGGCTATTGCCTTTGGCATTGCCAGCGGTGTAAGCCCTGAGAAGGGCATCATCACCGCCATCGTTGCCGGATTGTTCATCTCATTGTTCGGTGGTAGTAAAGTTCAGATTGGTGGACCTACAGGTGCCTTCATCGTCATCGTCTATGGTATCATTCAACAATATGGTATTCAAGGACTGACCATTGCCACGTTGATGGCCGGTGTTTTCCTCATCATGTTGGGTGTGCTACGCCTAGGTACCATCATCAAGTACATTCCTTACCCCATCGTGGTAGGTTTTACCAGCGGTATTGCCGTCACAATCTTCACCACACAGGTAAAAGACCTGCTGGGCATGTCGATTGACGGTGCCATTCCTAGCGACTTCATTGAGAAGTGGGGAGTATACCTATATAATATAGGGAATATAGATCCGTGGAGTGCATTGGTTGGCATCATCTCTGTCGCTATTATTGCTGCATGGCCCATGCTGGCACGTTTGTTCCATTTGTCACCACTCAAGGCACTTCCTGGTTCGTTGGTTGCCATTATCGTAATGACCGTAGTCGTTTTGCTGCTCAAGCAGTATGCTGGTGTAACGAGTGTCGAAACCATTGGTGACCGCTTCAGCATTAACTCTACGTTGCCAGGTGCCGTTGTCCCTGAACTCTCATGGGAAACCATAAAGGGTCTTGTAGGTCCTGCTGTTACCATCGCCGTCTTGGGTGCTATCGAATCCCTGCTGTCAGCCACCGTTGCTGATGGTGTCATTGGTGACCACCACAACTCAAACACGGAACTGATTGGTCAGGGTATTGCTAATCTGGCATCGCCCATTTTCGGTGGTATTCCTGCTACAGGAGCTATCGCCCGTACCATGACCAATATCAACAACGGCGGACGCACACCTGTAGCTGGTATTATTCATGCTGCAGTACTCATGCTCATCTTCCTGTTCCTCATGCCTCTGGCGCAGTATATCCCCATGGCCTGTCTGGCTGGCGTATTGGTTGTCGTTTCATACGGCATGAGTGGTTGGCGCTCGTTCCTGGCGATGACTCGCAATCCGAAGAGCGATGTCACCGTGCTCTTGCTGACATTCTTCCTGACCATCATCTTCGACCTCACCATTGCCATCGAGTTCGGTCTTATCTGCGCTTGTCTGCTCTTCATGCGTCGTATGTCGGAAACTACCGATGTCAAGGCCATCTACGACGAGATTGACCTCAACGAGGACGCCGACATGCAGGCAGGCAACCTAGAGCACCTGACCATCCCCGAGGGTGTTGAGGTCTACGAGATCAATGGACCTTACTTCTTTGGAGCAGGTAACCGTTTCGAGGATATCATGGCACGCTATGGTAATCGTCCGAAAGTGCGCATCATCCGCATGCGTAAGGTTCCGTTCATTGACTCTACAGGTCTTCACAACTTGGAGAACATGTGTCTAATGAGTCAAAAAGAAGGCATAACAATAGTTCTTTCAGGTGTTAATCCGAAAGTTGAGTCCGTACTGATGCGTAACAATTTCCATCAGTTATTAGGCGAAGAGAACATCTGTAACCACATTGACCTCGCCCTCTCCAGAGCGCGCGAGATTATTGAGAAATAAGTGATTATTTTCGGATGATGGTGACCTCACCATCTTCCCTTAGACGAATGATGCTGGACGGCTGATGGGGCTGATGCTCCTGACGCCGTGACCAGCATATATAATCTACGGCCTCCAGAATACGCGGATCAATGTCAGCATAGTTCTGAGCAGCAGGTTCACCACTGATATTGGCAGAAGTTGACACCAACGCCTTTTGGAAACGATAGCACAACTCTTTCGAGAACGGTTCCTGCGTAATGCGTAGAGCAATACTTCCATCCTCTGCGATAAGGTTGGAAGCTAAATTGACAGCACCATCAAGAATGAGCGTGGTAGGTTTACTACCACTGTCCTGCAGGCTGTCAATAAGTTGCCATGCCACCTCAGGAACTTTCCTGACATAGCGTTGTAGACGAGCATCGCTATCAACTAAACAGATAAGCGCTTTCGAATCGTCACGCTGCTTAATGTCATAGACTCGTTTCACAGCATCGGCATTGGTGGCATCACAGCCGATACCCCACACTGTATCTGTAGGATAGAGGATAACCCCCCCCTTGCGGAGCACCTCTACAGCATTCTTGATATCTTGTTCGCGTGTCATTAGAACTCTGATGTAAAGTGAAACTTAATGTGTTCGAAATCCTGCTGAGCCATAGAGAGCACATAACCTGAGTCCGCAAGGAACACATCACGTCCCTCCTTGTCCTTCGCCATGTACTGGTATTTACGTTTTTTAAAATTCTCAAGTTCTTTCTCGTCATCACTCTCAATCCAACAGGCCTTGTAAAGATGAACGGGTTCCCAACGACACTTTGCATTGTATTCATTCTCCAAACGATACTGAATAACTTCAAATTGCAATTGTCCTACAGTACCTATAATTTTCCGGTTATTAAACTGATTGACGAACAATTGGGCGACACCCTCGTCCATCAATTGGTCAATACCTTTCTGAAGTTGTTTCGACTTCATAGGATCATCGTTCTCAATATACTTAAAGAGCTCTGGTGAAAACGATGGCAAGCCGCGGAAGTGAAGTTGTTCACCCTCAGTAATGGTATCGCCAATCTTGAACATACCTCCTGTATCAGGCAGGCCTACAATATCACCTGGCCAAGCCTCATCAATGGTCGACTTGCGCTGGGCCATAAACTGAGTTGGCGAAGAGAAACGCAACGTTTTACCTTGACGCACATGAAGATAAGGCTGATTGCGCTGGAATTTACCACTACAAACTTTGCAGAATGCAATACATGAACGGTGGTTGGGGTCAATGTTTGCAGTAATCTTAAAGATAAAACCAGTAAACTTAGGTTCTTCGGGCTGCACATCACGCTCCTCAGCTTTTGTAGGTTTGGGAGATGGGGCAATCTCAACAAAGCAATCTAACAGTTCTTGCACACCGAAGTTATTAAGAGCCGAGCCAAAGAATACGGGGGCAACCTCAGCAGAACGATAGGTATCGACCTCAAAGTCGGGATATACGCCACTAACCAGTTCAAGGTCTTCACGCAATTTCTCAGCATCCTGCTCACCTACTCTTTCATCGAGTTCAGGGCTGTCGATATCTACTGCGACTTTCTCAGTTACGCGTTGCTTATCAGGTGTAAAAAGGTTGAGCTGCTGTTCGTAAATATTATACACGCCCTTGAACTTGGCCCCCTGGTTGATGGGCCACGATAATGGGCGAACATGTATTTCAAGTTCTTTCTCCAGCTCATCAAGCAAATCAAAGGGGTCACGACCCTCACGGTCCATTTTGTTGATGAAAATGATGACAGGGGTGTTACGCATACGACAAACATTCATCAACTTACGCGTCTGCGTCTCAACACCTTTTGCGCCATCAACCACAATAATCGCCGAGTCCACCGCTGTCAGCGTACGGTAGGTATCTTCGGCAAAATCCTGGTGACCGGGGGTATCCAGAATGTTAACCTTATATTCTATATCCTTACCATCTGGGGTATAATCAAACTCCATCACAGAGGTCGATACCGAGATACCACGTTGTTTCTCAATATCCATCCAGTCAGATGTGGCAGTCTTCTTGATTTTATTACTCTTCACGGCGCCAGCTACCTGAATCTGTCCGCCAAAAAGCAGGAACTTCTCTGTCAGCGTAGTCTTACCTGCGTCTGGGTGCGAGATAATCGCAAAGGTTCTTCTTCTTTCTATTTCTTGATTCATAATCTGTCAATACAATCTTTTAATGACTCTTCCCAATAAGGGATTTCAATACCATAGGTCTTTTTCATCTTCGTTTTGTCAAGCACGCTGTAATGTGGGCGTTTTGCAGGCGTGGGATATTCAGCTGTATGCAGCGGACGTACATGACAGGTATTGATGCCTGCTAAACGATGAATGGCCTTAGCGAAGTCGTACCACGATATGACTCCCTCGTTAGAGAAATGGTAGATGCCCGGCACAATGCCTTGTTCAATGGCTGTCATAACGACCCTGGCAAGGTCGCGGGCATAAGTAGGTGTACCTATCTGATCGAAGATGACTCCAAGTTCCGGCTTTTCATTACCCAATCGAATCATCGTCTTCACGAAATTATTACCGAATGTGGAATACAACCATGCCGTACGGATAATCATCGATTTCTCACACAATTTCTGAACGTTGAATTCGCCCACCAACTTGGTCTTGCCATAGACGCTATTGGGGCAAGTATCATCATCCTCTGTATATGGTGTATGATTAGTACCATCAAAGACATAGTCTGTAGAAATCTGGATTATCCATCCGCCACGCTGCCCTATAGCATGGGCCAGAAACGCAGGAGCCTCAGCATTCAGTTTCTGGCAGAGTGCCTCGTTGTCTTCAGCTTTATCAACTGCTGTATAAGCAGCACAGTTCACAATGCCGTCAATCTGATGCTCTCTGACAAAGGTTTCAATAGCTTGCTGATTGGTAATGTCTAGTTCTGCCACATCTGTATTAAAATAGGTATGCTGGGGATAGCTTTTCTCCAGCAATTGCATTTCATTACCTAATTGGCCATTACAGCCCGTTATCAATATATTCATCTTATTCGAATTTCAGCCCTTCTTCCTTGTCCTTTTTGTAATAGTCGCTAAGCATACCCAAAAAAGTAGTAATCTCCTTGACTGCATGCTGAGTATTAGGAGTTATTTCCTTTTTCTGCAGACGCAGCAGCATTACACCGTATAAAGAATTGAAACATGTCTCAATCTCGTTTTCCTCTTTGTCAGCGCCATGATTACGCAACTCGACGATATATGGAAGCACCTTATAATACTCAGCATTATAGAAAGGGAACTTTGTTGATGAAAGCAATTGGGCATGTAGTTCTACCAACTGCATCATCACAACCTTATTAATCTGAAGATGTCCTTGCTCACGGCAATCTTCCGAATTCATCATTCTAATAAGATTACCAAACCAGTCGGTCTCTTCTTCTTTTTGTTCATCGCTATAATCAAAGCGATTGATATATTCTCTACGAATGCGACCAATGGAACAGCCAAACGCACGGATGGTATCCTCCACCTGCCACATATACAACAAGTATTCTGCAATATTGTTCTTACGTAATTCTTGGGCAATAAACATCTTTGTTATTCTAAATCCTTTTTACCTTTAAAAGAAACGGAACAGATTGGTTACAGTACCAAACAGTGATATGAAAGAGAAAATGATCACCACAGCTCCAATGACACGATTAATAATCCTAATACCTTGGGCATCGAATATGGTTCGTACTTTATCAACCAGCCACGACAAGCCATACCACCACAAAAGAGCTCCTCCAACAATGCTCGCAAAGCCAATGACCATCTCAAACGGATGATCGGGAATGACAAAAGCGAACTGGGCAAACAGCGCCATGAACAAGAACACAATCAGCGGGTTTGAGAATGTCACCAAAAAAGCTGTCCACGTATTATACCAGAATGTACCACGCTGCATGCCCGACTTACGCATATTTTTCGTAGGGTCACTAATCCACGTATAGACACCAAAGCCTAACAGCAGTACAGAGCCAATAATCTGTAGATAGAACTTATTCTGTTCGTTGTTGATAAAATCCATCACAAAGGCCATACCGAAACCCGTGATGCCGGCATAGATGATATCACTGACAGCAGCCCCTATACCAGTGACAAAACCATACAGGCGCCCTTTGTTCAATGTACGCTGTACACATAGGATGCCTACTGGTCCCATTGGTGCTGAGGCGACCATGCCTATCAGCATGCCTTTAAACACCAAATCTACTATATTAATATGTATAGGAAATATCATATTCGGTGCAAAGGTACAACTTTTTATTATTATTTGTCTTTGGACAACGTTAAAGGGAGTTAAACCGCATAAGTTTTCTTGGGAAATGACTATCTTTGCAACGCGAATGCAGAAAAATTTATAAAAATATTACTATGTACGAACAACAAGGAATTAAGCCGTATGTTATCGGCCTAGACTTAGGCGGTACCAATGCCGTTTTCGGGATTGTGGACCAGCGTGGTGAAATCAAAGCTACTACAGCCATTAAAACTCAACAGTACGATACTGCTGAGGCATTTATCGAAGCATCTGTCAATGCCCTCCAGCCCATCATTGAGCAGGTAGGAGGCATGGAAAAGATAAAAGCGATGGGAGTCGGTGCCCCCAATGGAAATTATTACAAAGGTACAATAGAGATTGCTCCCAATATCAAGTGGGCACATGACTGCATCGTTCCATTGGGTCAGATGTTCAGTGAGAAACTGGAAGGCATTCCCGTTGCCGTCACCAATGATGCCAACGCAGCAGCTATCGGTGAGATGGTATATGGTGTTGCTCGTGGCATGAAGAACTTTATCGTCATTACCCTTGGTACAGGTGTAGGTTCTGGCATCGTGGTTAATGGCCAGTTGGTATATGGCAGTGACGGCTTTGCAGGAGAACTGGGGCACGTCACGATGGTACGTGGTGAAGAAGGACGCCCATGCGGTTGCGGCCGTACAGGTTGTCTGGAAGCCTATTGCTCTGCAACCGGTGTGGCACGTACTGCCCGCGAGCTGTTGCAGAAGACCAAACGCCCTTCTCTTCTGCGTGACATTAAACCTGAAGACATCACATCTCTCGAAGTTTCTATCGCAGCAGGCAAAGGCGATGAGCTGGCCAAAGAGATTTATGAGTTCACTGGTAAGATGCTGGGTGAGGCCTGCGCTGACTTTGCAACTTTCTGCTCACCTGAAGCATTTATCTTCTTCGGAGGCATGACAAAAGCCGGTGACCTGATTATGGAGCCCATCAAAAGAGCTTACGATAAGCATGTCATGAACGTCTACAAGGGTAAAGCCCAGTTCTTAGTGAGTGGTCTTGATGGTGCTTCAGCAGCTGTGCTGGGTGCTTCGGCCATTGGTTGGGAAGTATAAATAGGTTATAAAAAGAGGTTGGTGCAGGACGCTACCAACCTCAACCTATGAAGTATGATAAGTGACGTGGCAATAGCCTACGTAAGGCTTATCGGGGGCAAATTTAGACAATAATCAGAAAAAAAACAAATTTTTCGCTATTTTTTTTCGATTTTTCTCATTTTCCCCACTTTAGCCACACGACTCTTCTGGGTTCATAGGTACTGCAACCTGTTTCCTAAACCCCATACCAGTCACAAGACAAATCAAACGACCCTCCTGGTTGGTGACTTTCACCTCCACGGAGGGTATTTTATGGTGGTCACATACGCTGAAAGCCTCTGCGGTAAGCTCATCACCCACTCGTGCACTCGACACAAACATAATACTATTATGTATGCCAAATGTCAGTTGTCCTTGATAATTCATCAAAGCAGCAATCGCCAAATCGGCCAACGTAAACAGAGCACCGCCCTGACAAACATTTCCGCCATTCAGATGCTGCTCTGTTACTATCATCTGCGCCACAGCATGCTGAGCATCAGCAGCGACAATCCGGCAACCCGCCTGAGCAGCAAAACGATCTGTTTTATTGAGTAATTCCTGTATATTCATAACATCAAATAACCTTTTTGATTGCAAAATTACACTTTTTCTATCAAATCATTAAAAAAAACGCCGAAAAGTTTGCATATCAAAAGAAAAACATGTACTTTTGTGGCGAAAATTTAAAAAACAAAACTAGATGCAGTATTCAATGAACTATACATGGTGGTGGCGTAACTCGAGATTAAAATAGTCGCGAGGTACGAAGCCGTATAGTATCAGGAATTGGATAAAGTGAGGCTCGTCGTTTACGCGACGGGCCTCTTTTCAGTTTCAAGCAAATGAATAATAAAATAATAAAGTATTAACATTATGAGTTACTTAGTAGATGACAAAGGGTTTTACGGTGAGTTTGGAGGTGCTTATGTGCCTGAGATTCTCTATGCCACAGTCAAGAAGTTGCAGGAGGAGTATCTGCCTATCATCGAGTCGGAAGAGTTTCAACGCGAGTACATGCAGCTGCTGCGTGACTATGTAGGTCGTCCTTCACCTCTTTATTATGCCCATCGCATGAGTGAGCGTTACGGTTGTCATTTGTATCTGAAGCGTGAAGATCTCAACCACACGGGAGCTCACAAGATCAACAACACCATCGGACAGATTCTGCTGGCAAAGAAAATGGGAAAGAAGCGCATCATTGCCGAGACTGGAGCCGGTCAACATGGTGTAGCTACTGCTACGGTATGTGCCCTCATGGATATGCCCTGCGTTGTTTATCAGGGAGCACTCGACGTTGAGCGCCAGCATGTAAACGTAGAACGTATGAAGATGTTGGGTGCAGAGGTACGTCCTGTTAAGACTGGTAACTGGACACTTAAGGATGCTACCAACGAGGCCATTCGCGACTGGTGCTGTCACCCTGCAGATACCTTTTATATTATTGGTAGCACTGTAGGTCCTCATCCCTATCCCGACATGGTGGCTCGACTTCAAAGTGTCATTTCCAAGGAGATTAAGGAACAGCTGCAAGAGAAGATCGGCCGCGACTATCCTGACATTCTGATGGCATGCGTAGGTGGTGGCAGCAATGCTGCCGGCACCATCTACCATTATATCGATGACGAGCGTGTGCGCATCATTCTGGCTGAGGCCGGTGGTAAAGGCGCAGACACCGGTCACACAGCGGCGACCATCCATGCTGGACGTTTGGGTATTCTGCATGGTTCCAAGACGTTAGTCATGCAGACTCCTGACGGTCAGATTATCGAAGCTGAGAGCATCTCTGCAGGTCTCGACTATCCAGGTATCGGTCCTATGCATGCCAATCTGGCCACTCAGCATCGTGCCACAGTATACAGCATTAACGACGACGAGGCTGTCCGCGCAGCATTTGAAATGACACGCCTGGAAGGAATCATTCCCGCCCTTGAGTCAGCCCATGCCGTTGCTGCCCTTGAGAAAATACAGTTCAAGCCCGACGATGTTGTCGTACTAACGGTAAGCGGTCGTGGCGATAAAGACATAGAAACCTATCTGAACTTCAAACTATGAATACCTATCATTTTACAACTACCAGCAAGACCATCCTAGGCGACCTCTATACACCCGTTGCAGCCTACATGCGACTGCGCGATATTTATCCTCAGAGTGCACTGATGGAGAGTAGCGACTACCACGATGCCAGCAACTCACGCTCGTTTATCGGCATCCATCCTATAGCTTCTGTAGCCGTCAGCCACGGAGTGGCGACTGTCACTTTTCCTGATGGGAACAATGAGAATCATGAGATTACAAAGAACTATGGCACCGCCGAGGCCATTCATACGCTCATTGACCGTATTCACATCGAAGGTGACGACGCCAGTCTTTGTGGTCTTCTCGGTTACACCAGTTTCAATGCGGTGCGCTATTTTGAGCAGATAGCCGTAAAGGATGAGACGCAAGAGCGCAACGATGCTCCCGACATTCTGTATATTCTTTATCAAGTGATGATAGTCTTCGACCATCACAATAACCAACTGAAGGTAGTAAGCCTCTCGGGAAACGACGAGGTATCAGAGGTACTGAAAGCCATGAACCGCTCCAATGTCCAGTCATATGCTTTCCATCCTGTCGGCGATGTGAAGTCGACGCTGACTGACGAGGAGCATAAGGACAATATCCGTCGCGGCATCCAGCATTGTCTGCGTGGCGATGTTTTCCAGATTGTTCTCTCACGTCGTTTTATTCAGCGCTATGAAGGCGACGATTTCAAACTTTACCGTGCCCTGCGCAGCATCAATCCCTCACCCTATCTGTTTTACTTTGATTTCGGTGGTTTCCGTATCTTTGGTTCTTCACCCGAAACCCATTGTCGCATAGAGGGCAAAAAAGCATATATCGACCCGATTGCCGGTACAACCAAGCGTACTGGCGATGCTGAGGCTGACAGACGTGGTGCTGAATATCTGCGCAATGATCCAAAAGAGAATGCCGAGCATGTGATGTTGGTTGATTTGGCTCGCAATGACCTCAGCCGTAACTGCCATGGCGTCAAGGTCGATTTTTACAAGGACCTGCAATACTATTCTCACGTCATCCACCTCGTGTCACGCGTTAGTGGCGAGCTCGACGAGGGCGCAGATCCCATCAAGGCATTTATCGACACGTTCCCTGCTGGCACACTGAGTGGAGCGCCTAAGGTGCGTGCCATGCAACTCATCAGTGAGTACGAGCCGCACAACCGTGGAGCCTATGGCGGTTGCATCGGCATCATAGGCCTCGATGGCTCACTCAATCAGGCCATCACCATTCGTACCTTTGTATCGCGCAACGGCGAGCTATGGTTCCAAGCTGGCGGCGGCATCGTTGCCAAGAGTGATGTAGAGTATGAGTTACAGGAAGTGAATAACAAACTGGGGGCCCTACGTAAGGCCATCGAAAAAGCAGCAGTATTATGAAAATAGTCATCATAGACAACTACGACTCGTTTACATATAATCTGAGTCATTTAGTGAAAGATTTGGGCGCAGAGGTCACCGTCGTGCGCAATGACCAGTTCGAACTCAACGACCTGGAAGGTTTTAGCAAGATTATTCTCTCGCCAGGCCCCGGAATTCCCAGCGAGGCAGGTCTCTTGCTCGACGTAATCAAGACCTATGCCGGAAAAAAGCCCATTCTAGGCGTCTGCCTGGGCCATCAAGCCATCGGCGAAGCGTTTGGTGGACAACTAGAGAACCTGAGCGATGTCTTCCACGGAGTGGCTACTCCATGCCATATCATTGCCGACGACCCCATCTTCAGTGGCATCGAGCGTAACATCACCATTGGTCGCTACCATTCGTGGGTGGTTGCAAAGGAAGGATTGCCCGATTGTCTGGAGGTCACTGCCGTTAGTGACGAAGGCCAGATTATGGCAATGCGTCATCGCGAACTGAACGTCCGCGGCATCCAGTTCCACCCTGAGAGTGTACTCACCCCTGACGGCAAGAAAATGCTGCAAAATTGGATGTTCTTATGAATCTTCGAAATATCGAAACATCGGAACATCATAATAACGAAATAACAATAATAAAAATAATAAATTATGGAACAGACCATGAAAGGCTATCTCTTCCGCCTGTTAAACCACGAAGAGCTCTCCCGCGAGGAGATGAAAAACATATTGATTGGCATCACACAGAGTGAATACCCCAACGAACAGATTACCGCCCTCCTGACCTGTCTGCAGATGCGTGGTGTGACCGTTGAAGAGTTGCTGGGGTTCCGCGACGGTATCCTGGAAACAGGTGTTCCTGTGCCCCTGCAGTGCGACCGATATATCGATGTGGTTGGTACTGGCGGCGATCGCAAGAACACATTTAATATCTCGACGACATCGTGTTTCGTCATTGCTGGTGCCGGATATAAGGTGGCCAAGCACGGCAACTATGCTGCAACATCTACCAGTGGAGCCTCTAACGTTATTGCCCAGCATGGTGTCAAGTTCACCGATGACCTCGATAAGCTAAACCGTTGCATGGAAGAGGCCGGTATCGTTTACCTCCATGCTCAGCTCTTTGCAAAGGCCATGAAGTTTGTAGGTCCCATCCGCAAAGCACTACCCTTCCCCACTATCTTCAACCTGCTGGGTCCGTTGGTCAACCCCTCACAACCAAGTTGTCAGCTGCTAGGCGTTGCCAACCTCGACCAAATGCGTCTCTACCATCAGGTGTACCAACGGTTAGGCATTGACTACGGCATCGTCAACTCGATTGACGGTTATGACGAAATATCATTAACAGGCGACTTCAAGGTGACCACCAAGCAGTATGAGCGCATCTTTACGCCTGCAGACCTGGGCTTTGCCAATGCCAAGCCCGAGGAGTTGGTGGCCGGTGCTACCGAACTGGAAGCCAAGGACATCTTTGATAGTGTTCTGGAGAACCGTGCACTCCCCGCACAGAAGAACATTGTGCTGGCCAATGCCGCTTTTGGCATCCAGGTTCTGGAGAAAGGGCAGAAGGATATCCACGAGTGTATCGAGATTGCTCGTGAGAGCATCGACAGCGGTGCCGCTCTGAGTACCTTCAAGAAGTTTGTGGTTCTCAACAGCTAAGTCGTAACAACGTGCTAACGATATAACGTAATAACGAAGTTTATGCAAGATATACTACAAGACATCATCGCTCACAAGCATCAAGAACTGGAGGTGCTCTACCGCCCTAAACCCTCTCTGCGTCAGACACTGTTGGATTCCGATAGTGGTATCATTGCTGAGTTCAAGCGTCGCTCGCCATCGAAGGGATGGATTAAGGAAGATGGTCGCGCCGACCAGATTCCCCTCTCCTATCAGCAGAATGGAGCCTCAGCACTGAGCATCCTGACTGACGAGCATTACTTTGGCGGCAGCGACGCCTTCATCCGCATAGCACGCCAGAGCGGTGTCAATCTACCTATTCTTTATAAGAACTTCATCATAGATGAGATGCAGCTCTATGCCGCTGCCCTTTGCGGAGCCAGCGCCGCGCTACTCATCGCAGCCTGCCTCACCAAACAGCAGTGCAAGACATTGATGAACAAAGCCCACGATTTGGGTTTAGAGGTACTGTTGGAGATGCACTCTGAGGTCGAACTGGAATACGCTGAATTAGGTCCTGACCTCTGTGGCATCAACAATCGCAACCTTGGTTCCTTTGTCACTGACGTTGAGAACTCATTCCGTCTGGCCGAACTCCTGCCGAAAGAGGCTGTGAAGGTCAGTGAGAGCGGCATCTCGAATCCAGAGACAGTCAGACAACTACGTCAGGCTGGTTTCCGCGGTTTCCTCATCGGCGAGAACTTCATGAAGGCCAATGACCCGGGCGCATCTCTACGAGAGTTTATCAGCGGTGTCATCTCGTAATATCGAAGCATCGAAATATCGTAACATCGAAATATCGAAGAAAAATGCTAGTAAAAGTCTGTGGCATGCGTGATGCTGATAACATTCGCTCGGTCGAAGAGTTGTCTATCGATCTTATGGGCTTCATCTTCTGGCCCAAGTCGAGCCGCTATGTCAGCGAACCGCCCGCCTATCTGCCAACAAAGTGCAAACGAGTCGGTGTATTTGTCGATGCTGCTATTGATGACATTCTCCAGCACATCGACGACTATCGTCTCGACTATGTCCAGCTGCACGGGCACGAAAGTCCCGACTTTCTGCACCAGCTCCGCACGGCATGTAGTAACAACATCGCCATCATCAAAGCTTTCAACATCGCCACCAAGGACGACTTAGAAGCCACAAAGCCTTACAAGGACATCGCGGAGTATTTCCTCTTCGACACTAAAGGCAAAGCCGTGGGCGGCAATGGCGAGAAGTTCGACTGGAGCGTACTTGCCTATTACGACGGTAGGACCCCATTTCTACTGAGCGGTGGCATCGGTCCCGATGATGCCGAGCGTCTGAAGGCACTCTCGACAGCTAGCGGTTTCCCCGCAGACAGATGCGTTGGCATCGATCTCAACTCACGCTTTGAATCAGCCCCAGGCTTGAAAGATATTGTAAAATTAAAAACATTTTTGAACTATGAATAAAATCAATGAACTTTTCGCAAATAGCAAGGATAGGAAGCTTCTTTCGCTCTATTTTTGTGCCGGTGCCCCCACACTCGACGGCACTGCCGATGTCATCCAGACCCTTCAACAGCGTGGTATCAGCATGATTGAAGTTGGCATTCCTTTCAGCGATCCCATGGCCGACGGCCCCGTCATTCAGGATGCCGCCACCACAGCACTGAAGAATGGCATGACCCTGCAAATGCTATTCGACCAGCTGAAGGCCATCAAAGAGCAGGTACACATCCCACTCGTCCTCATGGGTTATCTGAACCCCATCATGCAATATGGCATCGAGAGGTTCTGTCAAGCCTGCGTCGACAGTGGTGTCAGTGGCATGATCATCCCTGACCTACCCTTCGATGACTACCTGAAAAGCGTTAAACCTGCTGCCGACAAGTACGACCTCCGCGTTATCATGCTCATCACACCGGAAACCAGCGAGGAGCGCATCCGCTTTATCGATGACCATACCGACGGTTTTATTTATATGGTAAGCTCTGCCGCCATCACGGGAGCCCAGAAGTCATTCGACGAACAGAAGCAGGAATACTTCCGTCACATCAATGCCATGCAGCTGCGTAATCCCCGTATGATAGGCTTTGGAATCTCCAACAAACAGACTCTCCAGGCCGCACAGGACAATGCTGCCGGAGCCATTATCGGCTCTAAGTTCGTCTCCCTTCTCAGCGAAGCAGGTGGTGATGCCAACCTAGCCCTTGACAGGCTGTTTGAGGCACTTGCACAATAACGTCGATATTATTACGTAATCGTTATAGTTAAAAAATACAAGGAAAAGGGCGTTGTATCGCCCTTTTTTCGTATCTTTGCACTCAGTAACTACTTAAAAACATAATAATGAAAAGATTGCTACATGCCGTACTATTTTGTACCCTCGCTGTGCTGACTATCCAAGCTCAAGGCTGGAACGAGCAGCAATACCGAGAGATTGAGCAAAGTATCCGCGTTCCACAATTTGCTGACCGCACTTTCCCTATCACCCAATTTGGTGCTAAGGCTACGAACGATGCAGCGAAGAACCAGAAAGCCATCCAGAAGGCCATTGACAAGTGCGCCAAGAAGGGCGGCGGTCGCGTCGTTGTACCTGCAGGCCAAAAGTTCCTAACGGGAGCCATTCAGCTGAAATCGGGTGTTAATCTCGTCGTCGAGGCGGATGCTGTGTTGGAGTTTGCGTTCCTGCCTGACCTATACCCTCTCGTCCCCACCCGTTGGGAGGGGCTTGACTGCTGGAACCTTTCACCGCTCATCTATGCCTATCAGGCGAGAGATATAGCCATCACTGGAAGCGGCACTATCGACGGTGGTGGCTCAAACGAGACCTGGTGGCCTTGGAATGGTCGTGAGCGTTTCGGATGGAACAAGAGTATCAAAAGCCACCAACTAAACGGCTCACGCGACCGACTGTTAAAATCCGCAGAGGATGGTATTCCCATGGATGAGCGCCGCTTCACCAAGGAGGATGGTCTGCGTCCTCAGCTCATCAACTTCAACCAGTGTGAAGGTATCCTCATCGAGGATGTTACCTTGCTGCGTTCTCCCTTCTGGGTGATTCACCCACTGCTATCAACTGATATCACCGTACGTGGCGTAAAAATCAACAATGATGGTCCTAATGGTGACGGTTGTGACCCCGAGTCGTGCGACCGTGTGCTCATTGAGAACTGTTACTTCAATACCGGTGATGACTGCATCGCCATCAAATCAGGTCGTAACAACGATGGTCGTGAAGGTGGCCAGGGTGCCTTTGTCGGTCGTCCGTCGAAGAACATCATCATCCGTAATTGTAAGATGAATAATGGTCACGGTGGTGTGGTCATTGGTTCGGAAATCAGTGGTGGTTGCCAGAATGTCTATGCCCACGACTGCGAGATGGACTCTCCCAATCTGGATCGTGTGCTGCGCATCAAGACTAACTCTTGTCGTGGTGGTATCATCGAAAATATCAACATGCGAAATGTTACCGTCGGCCAGTGCAAGGAAGCTGTGCTGAAAATCAATACCGACTACGAGCCAAAGGAGGTATGCTGCCGCGGTTTCTATCCCACCGTGCGCAATGTCACGATGGAGAACGTCACTTGTAAGAAGTCGAAATATGGCGTCATGATCGTGGGCTACAATGACCCTAAACTGGCATATACCGTTAACAACATCACCGTTCGTAACTGCCAGTTCGACGGCGTCACCAGCAAGCCCATCCACCAGATTGGTCTGGCAGAGAACGTAAAATACGAAAACCTCCTCATCAACGGTTCGTTGGTACTCCAAGAGAAGCCCTACAAACACTACTCAGAGTGGCTCGCCTACTCTGAGATGCAGCGCACGCCAAAGAGCTATCTGCTCGACTTCTCGAACAAGCCACGTTGGAACTACGTGATGGGTATTGAACTGGAGGGCATGCTCGACACCTATCTGCGCTATGGTGGAGAACAAATCCGCAACTACTGCAAGGAGTACACCGACACGATGATTCGTCCCGACGGCACCATCCGCGGCTACGATATCAAGGAGTATAATCTTGACAACATCCGTACCGGCCATTTCGTCACCCGCATGTACCAGCAGTGGCCAGAGGAGAAGAACCTCAAGGCCATGCAAATGCTGATGAGCCAACTTCAGGACCAGCCGCGTACAAAGGCCGACAAGGTGTATTGGCACAAGGCCATCTACGCCTATCAGGTTTGGCTCGACGGCATCTTTATGGGACTGCCTTTCCGATGCCTCACTGCCCCCATTACCCAGAAGGCCACTAAGACCAACAAGGGTAAAAAGGGTAAAAAGAGCAATAAGGCCAATTTGGTCACAGCCATCTACGATGATGCTGTCAACCAACTGAAGATTACCTACGATCGCACCCTCGACCCCAAGACAGGTCTGAACCGTCATGCCTACGACGAGACACGCAACACATTCTGGGCCGACCGCGAGACAGGTCTTTCACAGCACTGTTGGGCACGTGCCCAGGGCTGGTACTCAATGGCCCTTATCGAGGTGCTCGACGCCCTGCCAGAAGACTATGCCCGTCGTGCTGAAGTCATAGAGCTTCTGCGCAAAGACCTTGATGCTGTTCTGAAGTGGCAGGACAAGAAAACGGGCACATGGTATCAGGTAATGGACTCTCCTAAACGTAAAGGTAACTATCTGGAAGCCACTGCATCCAGCATGTTCGCTTACGTACTGCTGAAAGCCGCTCGCAAGGGCTATGTCGGAACAGTATATCGCGATGCCGGCAAGCGAGCCTACCAAGGAATTATCGATAATATGATACGCATCAATGCCGACCGCACCATATCGCTGACCAACTGCTGTTCGGTAGCTGGTTTAGGTCCTGCTGCCACCCCTGAGGTCGAGGCAGCGATGAAGATGATTAATCCGAAAGGAACGGTCAAGGAGAACCGTCGCCGTGATGGTTCCTACGACTACTATCTCTCTGAACCTATCCGCGACAACGACGCCAAGGGTGTCGGTCCGTTCCTGTGGGCATCACTGGAAATGGAGTCATTGGGCTATACTACAGAAAGTAAAAAGTGAATAATTTGATACCGCTATGAAATCTTTGTTGACACTATTAGCATTGACAGCTACACTAACAGTAGCTGCGCAAGAACAGTCTGAATATGACCTGAACAGTCCCTTTGGCTTCTGCACCCGTTCGTCACGCACGGATGCTAGCAGTACCTATAACATCACGGGTGGTGGTTGTTATACCTATCCCATTCCTGAAGGATTCACAGGTACCGTTAAAGTCTTGAAGTCCAATGGACAGGACATGAAGGGTACCATAGAGAATGTCATCAAGCAGAACGACGTGGTCATCCTTGACGGCTCTGACGGTGACTTCATCGTATCGAGAAATGTAGGTATTACAGCCTCCAACAAAACCATCATTGGTATCAACAAAGCCCGCATCCGCACCCAATGGTATCTGACTGACGAAATCAAAGCCGCACTTGACGAAGCCGGCGTTCCCAGTATGAGTACTAGCGGCGGCGGTGGCACTCTACCTAATGGGGAGAAAGTTAGTGAAGAGGCAGAATACAACACGCGTAGAATCATTATTGAACAGACGAAGGACAACGACGAGAGTTACCGTAATGCAGGTATTATATCACTCAGCAATTGCAGTAATGTCATCATCCGCAACATCACGTTCCAAGGCCCAGGTTCTGTCGATGTGGGTGGTAGCGACCTGGTTTCTGCGACCGGCGCCAAGCACTGCTGGATAGACCACTGCACGTTCATGGATGGTCAGGACGGCAATTTCGACATCACAAAGTCTGCAGATTTTAACACCGTTAGCTGGTGCATCTTCAAATATACTGACCGTTCGTATATGCACCAGAATACCAACCTCATTGGCAGCAGCGACAGCGAGGCAACGGGCTATCTCAACACCACCTTTGCATTCAACTGGTGGGGCAATGGTTGCAAGCAGCGTATGCCTATGGCACGTGTCGGCAAGATTCACATGCTGAACAACTATTTCAGCAGCACCACAGCCAGCAACTGCATCAACCCCCGCATAAACTCCGAGTTCCTCATCGAGGGTAATTATTTTGCATCAGGGGTCAAAAGATTCTATGAATCAAACAATGCTACAGCAGTCACTTGGGCCAATAGCAATTACAGTGTAGAGAGCAACGCTATGGGAACACCAACTTCCTTTGGCGCCACCGTTACAGTCCCCTATACCTATACTGTAGCTTCCTACAGCAATGTTCCCTCGAATGTCAAGGACTATGCCGGTGCCACGTTGAAATATGGCGACAGCAGTGGCGAACAGGTAGGCACTAAAGGTAGTATTTTCTGGTCACTATCTTCTGATACCAATGCTTCTGTAAATGAAGCCATTGCCGAGAACATTGTTTCCACAGCAGTAAAGACAGGTAGCAACCTGATCTTACGCGACCATGGGACCTACGGCAACATTCGTTTCTCGCTATTCCAAGCACAAAGCATACAGACCAAAGCGGATGACACCAACGCTGTCACTTTCTCATTTTCGACGAACGCTGGCTATCAGTTCAAGGCAACAAACATTGAATTATACGCTAGTAAGATCGGTACAAACAACGGCACCATTGATATTGCATGGAGAGACGCCGGCGGCAAGACAACAATCTTAGAGGCACAATCGCCCAACCGCAACAAAGCTGAGAGCAACTATTTCTCCCTCTATTCTGAAAACATTGACGACATCTCAACAGCCACAGAAGGAAACTGTGAGTTAATTGTCAATATCTATAATGTTGGAGCCATGAGTGATGAGACTTTACAAAAGAAGGACATCGGACTGGCCCAGGTTATCATCAAGGGTGCAATTATCTCCCCCGCTGGCATTAGCACTCCTATCTTCATCAAGGGAGATGGCACCATCTACAACCTCGCTGGTCAGAAGGTTGACAAGTACTATCGTGGCATCGTCATCAAGAACGGTAGAAAGGTATTACAATAGAAAGACATTAAGAGGACGGAGCACCCCACAGGTGTTCCGTCCTTTTTCTATGCTTTTTCCTCTGCATGACATCCTAAATATGTTAAATAAGCGCTTTTTCGTAAACGTTTGCAAGGAAAAAGCATCAGAATATTTTGCTCCTTTAGGTTTTTTTAGTAATTTTGCCACAAATATCAATAAATATTTGTTTAACTACTTTTTTAAAACTACTAATTTTATGTCAATTTACATGAAGTTATCGCGAAGTGCTCTTGTGCTGGCATTCCTGCTTTTTGTAGGTAGCATTAGTGCACAGACCGTCAAGGTCACCGTGAAAGACTCTCAGGGCGAGGCAGTCATTGGCGCCAGCGTTATTGAACAAGGTACGCGCAATGGTGGTGTGACTGACTTCGACGGAAATTTCACAATCAATTTAACAGCTGGCAAACCCATCGTCATCAGCTACATTGGTATGAAGACGAAGACAGTTAATGCCAAGGGCAAGTCAGAAGTTAATGTTGTCCTCGAGGACGATGCTACCACGCTGAATGACGTGGTTGTTATCGGTTACGGTACCATGAGAAAGAAGGACCTGACCGGTTCTGTAGCCACCGTCAATAGTGATGCCCTGCAGGCTGTTCCTGTTGCATCTGCAACCGAGGCTCTGGCCGGTAAGATGGCTGGTGTGAACATTACGACAAGTGAAGGTTCTCCCGACGCTGACGTGAAGATTCGCGTTCGTGGTGGCGGTTCTATCACAGGTGACAACACCCCATTGTTCATCGTCGATGGTTTCCCTGTAGAAAGTATCAGCGATATCCCCGCAAGCGATATTGAGGACATGACCGTGCTGAAGGACGCTTCTTCTACCGCTATCTATGGTAGCCGTGGTGCAAATGGTGTTATCCTGATTACTACAAAGAGTGGTAAAGAGGGTAAAGTGAATGTCACCTACAATGCCTACTATTCTTGGAAGAAGATGGCCAAGAAACTTGACGTACTCAGCGGTCGCGATTATGTGAATTGGCAGTATGAGTATGCTAAGCTCCACTCTGGCAAGGACGACAAGGCAGACACTTATGAGTCACTCTTTGGTAATTACCAGGATGTCGCTCTTTATGACAATGCTCCCACCAACGACTGGCAGGACGTTGTATTTGGTCGCACAGGCCATACATTTAACCACAACTTGAACATTAGCGGTGGTAATGATAAGACTAAGTTCTCATTTGGCTATGCGTATATGGATGATAAGGCCATCATGGTTGGTTCAAGTTTCCGCCGTGACAACCTTTCTCTGAAACTCAATCACAAAGCCAATAAGAACATTACTCTTGACTTCTCTGTCCGTTATTCAAACACGAAAGTACGTGGTGCAGGTGCCAATGAGTCAAAGAAAGAAGTTTCGTCTGCTGACTCTCGAATGAAGAACGTAATGATTTACACCCCGTTCAACTTTATTGACCTGTCAGAAGGCTACGATCCAGAGTTCCAGTTGACCAACCCGCTAATCTCGGTCTATGACAACGACCGCAAGCAGCAGCGTCAGACCTTCGACCTGAACGGAAGTATAACTTGGGAAATCTTCAAGAACTTTAAGTTTAAGTCTGAATTTGGTTTGCAGCACTACTACAACGAAGACCTCCGTTTCTATGGCGTTACCACTTACAATGCTCGTGAAAATGGCGCAGGTAACCCTATGGCAAACTTTGCAGACACTCGTCGTAAGACTTTCCGTAATACCAACACGATTAACTACGACTTTAAGAAGATTTTTGGCAAAGACAGTCCTCACAAGTTGAATGTTCTGGTTGGTGAAGAGACCATCATGAAGAACAGCAACGACAACACGGATATCATGTACAATTATCCGGCAGACTTTAGTGCTGAACAGGCTTGGGCTATGTCAAGCTTGGCACAGGCAAAGTCGATTAACAAATACTACAACGCTGACGACAATCTGCTTTCGTTCTTTGGACGTGTTAACTATGATTACAAAGGCAAATATCTCGTAAGCGCTACACTGCGTGCCGATGGCAGTTCGAAGTTTGCCGAAGGAAAACGTTGGGGCTACTTCCCCTCTGCAGCTATCGCATGGCGTATTTCTGACGAAGCATTCATGGAGAAAACGCGTTCATGGCTCGACGACTTGAAGCTCCGTTTCAGCTATGGTACTGCTGGTAACAACAACATCCCCGTCGGCCAGAATAGCCGTATTTGGGAGGCTGGTTCGGGCAATTCAGTTTCTTGGATTAGCGGACAGTCAAGTTATTTCACTACCGGTTCGCACATGGCTAACCCCGATTTAACTTGGGAGACTACTATTACCCGTAACATCGGTTTGGACTTCACACTGTTTGGTGGCAAGTTTAATGGTACTGCTGAATACTACTGGAACACCACGAAAGACCTGCTCATCGAATTCCCCGTATCTGGTTCGGGTTATAACTATCAGTACCAAAACCTCGGTGAGACCGAGAACAAGGGTTTCGAGTTCTCGTTCACCTACCATATTGTTGACAAAAAAGATTGGGGAATTGACGTAACCGGTAATATTGGTTTCAACAAGAATAAGGTTAAGGACCTCGGTTCGCTCCAGACCTATAACGCTTCTGCAGGTTGGGCCTCAACACAAATCCAGAGCGACTATCGCGTAGTTGTAGGCGAAGCTGTTGGACAGATTTACGGTTATAGAAATGCTGGCCGTTATGAGGTAAGCGACTTTGACATAGCCGCATCAAAGGCTGCTGGCGAATGGGTACTGAAAGAAGGTGTTCCCAGCGATGCTTCCGTAATCGGTAACAAGTACCTGCGTCCTGGTGCTCTGAAACTGGTTGATATCAATGGTGATGGTGTCGTCAACGACAACGACCGCGAGATTATTGGTGATACGAACCCGAAGGCTACTGGTGGTTTCGCCATCAACGGACGCTATAAGGGCTTCGACCTCTCTGCAAACTTTACTTATTCTATCGGCAACGATGTCTATAATGCCAACAAGATTGAATACACCTCTTCTTATCAGTATAAGTATCGCAACCTCATCACTGAAATGGAACAGGGCAAACGTTGGACCAACATCAACGCTGATGGTAAACTGCTTGACTGGAACGATGCTTCAGAATTGGCAGCCATTAATGCCAATACTTCGATGTGGAGTCCGTTCACCAGCTATGTACTTAGCGACTGGGCTATCGAGAACGGTTCGTTCCTTCGCTTGTCAACAATCACCTTGGGCTACACCCTGCCCCAACAGCTGACCAAGCGCGCACACATCAATTCTCTACGTTTCTACTTCACTTGCCACAATGTATTCTGCATCACAGGTTACAGCGGCTTTGATCCTGAAGTATCTACCCGTAACAAGACCGCTCTGACTCCGGGCGTTGACTACTCTGCATATCCTAAGAGCCGTCAGTTCGTAGTTGGTCTTAATCTGAACTTCTAATCATAATCTACAAGAGACAATGAAAAAAATTAGCATAAAATCATTCGCGTTTCTCGCTCTTGCAATGGCCACAGCCTCATGCAGTGACTATTTCGACCAGAAGTCTGAATCGTCAATGGACGATCAGAACATCTTCTCCAGTGCAGAATTGGCAGCAGGAGCTGTAGACAACATCTATGTCTATTTCGGAGAGACCAACTACCGAGGTCGTGTGATGTGGTATGGATATAACACTGATATTGAATACTACAACAGTTCTAATGCTGCTGACGGAAAGGCTGATCTGGCAACATATAACACTCAAATTAGTAACGATCAGATGAACACCACCTCAAATGCTACGCTCTATGCTTGCATGTACAGTGGCATTGAGAAGGCTAATCTGGCTATCGAAGGCCTTGAGAAGTATGGTGACATGAACAAACCCGCAATGGCTCATTTACTGGGTGAGGCTCTGGCTATGCGTGCAATGACTTACCTTGACCTTATTAATATGTGGGGAGACATTCCTGCACGTTGGGTACCTATCACTTCAGACCAAATCTATGCAGCAAAAGCTGATCGCGACGACATCTATGAGCACATCATTGCCGACATGGAGCGCGCTATCGAATTATGTGCATGGCCTAATGCTCTCGACAGAACAAAGACCAACACTCGCATCAACAAAGCTTTTGCTATTGGCCTTTATGCCCGCATCTGTATGCAGGCAGCTGGTTTCTCGATGCGTGCTGACGGTCAGAACCGTTTGAGCTCACGCGCCACTTTAAGCAAAGACGTGCTCTATCCCAAAGCACTTGAGCAGTTAAAGAAACTTTATCATACTGAGTATGCTTCGCTGAAGAGTAACTTTGCTGACGTTTTCAACTACAACGGTATATCTGGTGACGTTGTAACTGCAGGTAGCGAGTCACTGTTCGAAGTTCCTTATGCTGAGGGTACTGTAAATCGTGGTCGTATCATGTACACTTTTGGTGTCAAGCACAACGATGCTGATGGTTTCACCTCCATGCTTCAAGGCTCACAGGTTGGTCCTACTATGAACTTATTCTTTGACTATTCAGAGAATGACCAGCGCCGAGACATTACATGCTGTCCATTCCAATGGTCAAAGGGTGTTCAGACCGTACAAGCTCTTAACAAGTGGTCATTTGGAAAACTGCGCTATGAATGGGCAAACCGCTTCATTAAGACCGGAAACGACGACGGTATCAACAAGTGCTACATGCGTTATTCTGACGTTCTTTTGATGATGGCTGAGCTTGCCAACTACATTGATGGTCCTGCCGCAGCTCTACCTTATATTAAGGAAGTACGACAGCGTGCATTTGATGCTTCACTTAAGGCTTCAGAAGTTGACAACTATCTTGCCAAGGGTGACACAAAAGAGAAGATGCAGCAACTCATTGAAGACGAGCGTGCCTTCGAGTTGGCTGGCGAGTTCGTACGTAAAGCCGACCTCATTCGCTGGGGAAAGCTGAAGTCTGCACTTGATGAAGCTAAGGAGCGTATGGAAGCGCTCATTCAGAAAGAGGCATACACCAGCAGCAATCCTCTAGGAACAAAGTATGAATACAATAAGCTCTCTGGAAAGCTGTATTATAAGTACGAGGACTACACCGACTATAACACAGCCGTATTTGGAAGTGAAGCAGGAAAGAATGCCAAACTTGTATTCTATGGACTCAACAAGGGTGAAACAGCTACGCCTGGCACTGACTACACATCATACAAAGATTCAAAGGGTGCAGACACCGATTGGATTAAAGATGGTGATGGCGTTCGCGAGACCATCGAGGCCCTTTACACCCGTGATCCAGAAAAATATATGTACTGGCCGTTCTTCAATGTGAACATTAACGACAATCCTCTGCTTGAGAACTTCAGCTGGTATTAATTGCAAATTATAACAGAAAACAACAATGAAGAAAAATATTTTATCCGCAATAGCGCTGTCAGCCTTAGTAGGAATGAGCATGGTAAGCACATCCTGCAGCAATGCTGACGACGTGAAAGACCTCACGCTGAGCCAGACGTTGTCTGCCACAAACCTCAGCATGACGGCAAACGCAAATCTGTCTGTCATAGTGACATGGGATCAGATGTTCAATGCCAGTTCATACGAGCTTACCGTTAGTCAGGATGAAACCTTTGCAGATGTTTCGCAGCAAGTCTATAAAGAGATTATCACTGCAGCATACAGTAAAGGAGGCAGTTGTTCAGTAACTCTTCCGAAGTTAGATCCTGAGACGAAGTATTTCGCACGCCTGAAGGCTATGGGAAATGCTCCAGAATCAAAATTTGTCTATGCCAACGTAACGACCGTCGCAGAGCAGATTCTCAGTCCTATCGCAAAGGCAGATATTACTTCGAATAGTGTGGTGATTAATTGGACACCAGGCGAAGTTGTCAAGGCTGTTGAGGTTATCAATGCTAATGGAGATATTGTGAACACACTTACTCCGACTGACACTAACAACCAAAATGGTCAAATGACTATCGATGGACTGACGGCACATACATCCTACACCATCCGTCTGGTCAGCAACACTGACAAGACCCGTGGTCATCGTATGTTTACTACGCTGCTCGACCTTTCAAATGCTATTACGATTCCAGCATCAGCTGCTGCAGACGGATCATGGGTAGCAACATTAGAAGCAGGAACATCTGGACAAGTGTTTGCACTCGAGGATGCAGAGTATCTCCTTCCAGAAGGAGGAAAGTATATCAAGATTAAGAGTGACATTGTGATTGCTGCTAAGGATATCACTAAGATGCCTACACTCCACGGTGCTTTCCAGATTGAAAACGCTGCATCACCCTACTTCTATTATCTCAAGTTGACGCTTTCTGATAATGAAACAGCAGCTCCTCTTAATATCACAGACCAATGCATCAACTACACTGCTGAAGGAACTGCAGCCTCTCTTGACATTGAAGGATGCGAAATCAGCGGTTATATTAAGGGCTTGGTTTATATCAATAAGGCCTGCAAGATCAATGAGATTAATATTAAGGAGAACTTCATCCACAACGTCATCTGCAACGGTGGTGACTTCATCGATGCACGCGTAGCTGGTGGTGGTTGGAACACACTCAATTTCAAGGACAACACGGTTGTTGGCTGCTTCACTGCTCGCGATTTCATCCGTAATGACAAGGATGGTTGTATCAACAACATTGAGAACAACACTTTCTATAACTGTGGTAACAGTGAGGCAAACTATCGTCTGTTCTACACAAGAGGTGCTGGTTCAGTCCATACATTTACTAGCAACATTGTTTCTGGCTTCAACAATAAGCGTGGTTTCTACAACAATGCGACATGGGGTACCATAACTACTCAGGACAATGTTTACTTCGACTGTAAGAACCTTACAGAACTTGCAGAAGGCAACACGGAGAATTTACCATTCTTCGATGAAAACGGACAGGTTCTTAGCTCTACTCCATTTGTTGATGCTGAGAAGGGAGATTTCCGTCTGACAGACCCGAACCTCCGCTTGAAACAGGTTGGTCCATCCTATTGGTATGAACAAGATGTTGAGGAATAAGACAATTAATTAATAACTTTTAGACTAAGCAACAATGAAAAGATATTTCTTTATATTAGCTTCTATTATCACCTTTGCTACAGCCTTTACGGGCTGCAGCAAAGATGATAACGAGACGGTTCCAACACCGACTCCTACTCCTGTGGAGCCCTCGGACGTGATTGATTTGGGACTGCCCAGTGGAACATTGTGGGCTGCGGCAAACTTAGGTGCAACCGAAGCAAGTGCTGTTGGTAATCTTTATGCATGGGGTGAGACCTACGTAAAAGACACATATAGCGCATCGAATTACTTTGATGCAAAAAGCAATATTGTAACCAGCAATATTATTGGCACTCAATATGATGCTGCAGCAGCATTAGGTGATGGTTGGCAGATGCCTTCAAAGGCTCAGTTCCAAGAACTCTTTGAGCAGTGCAAAGTCAAATTAGACAAGGATGCTAAAACCATTACGCTGACAGGTCCTAATGAAAAGCAGATGGTTCTTCCTTATACTTCTACCAGTGCCACACTCTATGACAACTGGATTAACAAGAAGGAAGAGACAAGCTATGCAAAGTTCGAGAATGTTTATGCAGCTTATTGGACTGGCGAAATCTCTGCAATTTCAGATCCCCTCAATGCTAATCAATATGCAGTACAGGCTCTTTATGTTGAGCATGCGAAGAATGCAGTCAAAGAAGGAGGTGCTGAACAGTATGCCAACGTATTCTATGATCGTTCACGCATGGTAGGTGCTCCTATTCGTCCTGTCAAGGCTACTGGTGGTACACCTGTTGCCAACTATGTTAACATTAAGGGCACTTGGGCTCAGTCAGATGCTTCTGGTAATGCGCTGCCACTCAGCGACGCTCCAAGCTACATGACATTCACTGGCACTAACTTCACTGGTAAAGGAATCAATGTTGTCTATGGCCAGAGCATTAATGAGTATAACTACTCACGTGACATCAACAAGGTTAGCATCACTATTGGTGATGAAACGAAAGTGGCTACTGTCGCTGAGGTTATTGCTGCCAACCCGGATGATGCTTCTGTCAAGCGTGTTATCTCATTTACTGAGGAGGGCGGCCAGCCAATGTATTTCGTTGAGGCTACTGAGACATTCGCAGTACCAGCCAGCAAACTTATTGGTAAGTGGAACTTCCAGCAAGGTACAGAAACCATTACACTGAATATCATTAATGAAGAGAACTGCACTGTAAAGAAGGGCGACAACAAGGTTGGCTCTACTTACAAATACCGTTTCGGAACTTTCAGTGTAGCTAACGAGAACTTCTCAGGCACATTCGGCGTAGAGGCAACTAACGTGGAGGCAACACCATTCAAGTTCGTTAGTGATGCAAGTACTATTACCTTCGTAGTAGCACCAAAGGAATATCAGACCATCTTCTCATGGAATGGTTCAACAGATACTGAGGCTCCTTCTATCTTTACGCTGAATGGCAACAACAAGTTTATCAACGATCCTGGCGATGGTTCTAAGATTAAGACGGATATGATGAATATGGAGGGAACCTCCAACTATCCTTATGCTATTCAACTGAATAAGAGTGTAGCCTCCACCACGGTCGGAGAAAAGAGCACACAAGCTGCTGACATTGCTACTCTTGCAGCTCTTGTAACATACAACTTCAAGACGGGAGACCGGATCCGAATTAGAGGATTCTTTAACAAGGATAATACGACAGGCTCATTTAAGATTTTCGACACTAACGGCATTTTCCTTGGCACAGGCGATCCTAGTTTGGCAAACTATAAAAATGTTAAGAATGTCAGTGAATCTATCTTCACCTTTGCTGCAGACACAAAGAATATTTACATCTCACGTCAAGCAGGCACCGGTACCTTCGTTTGTGAGTTCTACATCGATCGTGAAGTTGAAGATTAATTCAAGATTCAAATATCTCTAAATATTATGGGGATGGCCCTTGTGGTCATCCCCATATTATCCTCCTTTGTTTCTCTTCTGCTAAGACTCATCAGAAGTGCTGTCGCATCAAGCTATCGACACTACAGTTAAGAAGCAAAAAATAGAATATACAAACCTACTAAAATGATTGAGAATATGAAGATACTCAAAATGGCCTTCTTTTTATTGCTGATCATGGCTCCAATAACATCGTGTGGAGGCAGTGACGACAATGGGAATACTTCTGGTGATGACACTCCGAAGACCACGACATTGAAGGCGTACACGCCAGCACGTACGCTGGCATTCCCTGGTGCTGACGGAGGGGCCAGTACTACAGCTACTGGTGGTGCTGCTGGCGATGTGTATGTGGTCACCAGTCTGGCGGATGATTATCAGCAAGGTACATTACGTTCTGCTGTCAGCAGTGGCAAGCGCACCATCGTTTTTGCGGTATCAGGCCAGATTGACTTGCAGAGCAAGTTGACCATCAGCAAGTCGGACATTACCATTGCGGGACAGTCGGCACCTGGCGATGGCATCACTATTGCGGGCTATCCTGTCTATATCAGTGGCAGCAACATCATCCTGCGCTACCTACGCTTCCGCATGGGCGACCAGAATATCGACAAGAGTAACTTCGATGCTGACGATGGCGACGCACTGGGTGGCAAGGGTGGTAAGAATATCATCATCGACCACTGCTCCGTCTCGTGGAGCACTGATGAGTGTGCTTCTTTCTCGCGTGTCGAGAACTTCACCATGCAGTATTGCATCATCTCCGAAAGTCTGAAGCTTTCAGGTCACAGCAAGGGCAATCACGGCTATGGTGGCATCTGGGGAGGCCGCAATGCTGCCTACCACCACAACCTGCTGGCACACCACGACTCGCGCAATCCACGCTTCGATCACCAGTATGTCGGCCATGAGTTTCTTGGCCCTATCGACTATGTCAATAATGTCGTCTATGACTGGGGCGGCAACAGTACCTATGGTGGCGAGACTGCCTCAGAGTCCAACTTGTTCCACATCAACATGATGGGCAACTACTATAAGGCAGGTCCCAGCACTGGCAGTGGCAGCAAGAACCGACTGATGCAGCTGACATCCCTCTGTGAGAACTGCAACAAGTATGTTGGCCAGTCGGGTAAGAACGCCTACCCTGCCAAGCTGTTTCTTGACGACAACAAGGTGAATGCAGCAGCTGCCACATGGAATAATATCCATCAGGACTCCAAAGAGACACGAGACACCAAGTCGATGAGTAAGCTCGACAGCCGCTGGACGGAAGGACTGACTGTGGTATCGTTCGTAGAGTCTTCAGACAATGCCTATAACAGCGTGCTAAGCTATGCTGGAGCATCACTGAAGCGCGATGCCGTTGACCAGCGCATCATCAACAATGTCAAGAATGGCACAGGCAGTCTGATCAATGCCGTCAGCGACACACCTGGCTACCCCACCCTCAATGCAGGTACGGCTATCACTGATACAGACAAGGACGGTATGCCCGACGAATGGGAACTGGAACAGATGAAGGCACTGGGTGTCGACAATATCGTCTATGCCTTCAAGCCCAACGCCTATAACCTATCTGCTAAATACACCAACCTCGAAGTCTATCTCAACAGTCTGGTCAGCAACACCTTCCCCACAGGTGCCAAGGCCACAGAGATACGATGAACAAATCTAGGATTTGTCATTGATAAATCTAGGACTTGTGGTCTTTAAATCCTGACCCTAAAGTGACATACTTTTCGCAACTCGTCGTGTCTCGAACAGTAACTCGTCGTTTCTCGAGCAGTAACTGGTCGTTTCTCGATGAGCGAGAAGCCTTTTCTCTGATAGTAACTCTACTTCTCGCTGATAGTAACTAGGCATGTTACTCTGGCATAACCCTGATTTTTGTTGACTGCGCGATTTT
>JAEEGL012985979.1_pt1 | contig 29973 bp, 26 predicted proteins | sample 9134231 | NCBI WGS metagenome assembly JAEEGL01 (sample SAMN16246548, study PRJNA631951) | gut metagenome | biome: gut microbiome; feature: rumen; material: fiber-attached | host: Bos | place: Iran: Karaj | collected 2018-10 | reverse complement strand
TTGACTTTAGGAGCTCGGCAGGGGTGAATCGAGCAAAACGATCCAGTGGATCGTTTTGCCGAGAGGGGGAGCCTGCGATAGAGGCTCCCCCTAGGCGAATCGCCCTGCGATTCGCGATCTCTGGACTTTAGCGACAGACTGTGCCCCGGTACGTGCTGTACCGGGGCATTGTTATTGCTGATCAATCTCAGTCGGTAGAGGGCTCAAGCAGCGCGTAGTCATCATCGACACGGCGGTAAACAATGTTGATCGAGCCGTTCTCGGCATTCTGGAACACGAAGAAGGAGTGCCCGAGCATGTTCATCTGAAGGATCGCTTCCTCAATGGTCATCGGCTGCACGCGGAATGCTTTGCGGCGGATGAGATTGTACTCGGTCTGTTCCTCGACGGTATCCGTGAAGGCATCGGGGGAGAGTGCGCTTGCCTTGATGCGCTTGCCGAGCTTGGTCTTGTTGCGGCGGATCTTGCGGATGATCTTGTCGATCGCGGCTTCCAGCGCATCGTTCTTATCGACAGCGCTCTGCTCAGCGCGGTAGATCATGCTGCCTGCACGGACAGTCAGCTCGCAGACGACCTGCCCGCGGAGCTCGTTGAGCGTGATCTTCGCTTCTGCCTCATCCTCAAAAAACTTATCCAGCCGCTGACTGAGACGCTTCTCTGCATGCTCGTTAAAGCTGGGACCGATCTGAATTTTCTTTGCCATAATATTGATTTTCTTCATGTGCGTTCCTCCTTTTGTGCCGACGCCCCGGAAGGCATCGGTTCATGTGCTTATATTATAGCATATCTCAATAAAAAATGTCAAGTCTTTTTTCGATTATTATGCCATTTTGCTCCAATTTGTCAGAATTCTGCTGCCATTTGTCAGGATCCGGCGCTCCATTGTATCTTCTGCTTGCTTTTTCAGGCGAAATATGCTATACTTATTGTGTATATACGCAACCTGAGAAAAGGAGAGAAAACATATGCAGCTTGATGCAAAAACACTGGATACGCTGGCTTGGCTGTCCAGACTGGACATTCCCGCTGAGGAAACAGAGGCACTCTCGCAGAGCATCGCCGACATGCTGACCTATTTCGGGCAGCTCAGCGATCTCGACACGGAGGGCGTGGAGCCGACGGCACATATCGCGCCGCTGCAAAATGTCCTGCGGGAGGACGAACCCTTCTCCCCGCGCCTCGACCGTGATCTGCTGCTCTCGGGCACAGAATCCGAGGACGGGCTGATTACACTGCCGAAGGTTGTCGGCTGAGAAAGGGGGAGACGAGATGGCAACGGAAACAATGAATATTGCAGGAATGCGTGCGCTGCTCGAACGCGGCGAGGTGACGGCTGTGCAGCTCGCGGAGGATGCCCTCAGCGCAATCGCTGCGGATACCGTCAACGGTGCGTATCTGACGGTCTGCCGCGAGGAGGCGCTCGCACAGGCTGCGGCTGCCGATGCGCTGCGCCGTGACGGAAAAGCCGGCGCACTGACGGGCATTCCCTTTGCGATGAAGGACAATATCTGCACGAAGGGTGTGCGCACGACCTGCGCCTCTAAAATGCTGGAAAACTGGATCCCGGTCTATGACGCCTGCGTGACAGAGCGGCTGAAGGCTGCCGGTGCGGTCATGCTCGGCAAGACCAACATGGATGAATTTGCGATGGGCTCCTCGTCGGAGTCCTCTGCGCTGGGACTGACGCGCAATCCTGCGGCGCCTGACTATGTGCCGGGCGGCTCCTCGGGCGGCTCTGCGGCAGCGGTTGCAGCGAACGAATGCGCTTTTGCAATCGGCTCCGATACGGGCGGCTCGATCCGTCAGCCGGCGTCGTTCTGCGGCGTGGTCGGCATGAAGCCCACCTACGGCACAGTCTCGCGCTACGGTCTTGTCGCATATGCATCGAGCTTCGATCAGATCGGACCGATCACCAAGACGGTCGCCGACAATGCAGAGGTGCTGACGGCGATCTCCTGCCATGACCGCCGCGACTCGACCTCTCTGCCGGAATTCGATACCGATTACAGCAAGCTGATCGGGCAGGATCTCAAGGGCATGCGCATCGGTCTCCCGAAGGAATATTTCGGTGAGGGTATCCACAAGGATGTGGCGGCGCTTGTGAAGCAGGCGGCTGCAAAGCTCGAGGCAGCAGGCGCTGTCATCGAGGAGTGCTCGCTCCCCGCTGTGAACTATGCGCTTCCGGCATATTATGTGCTGTGCTGCGCGGAGGCATCCTCCAATCTTGCGCGCTTTGACGGCATCCGCTACGGCTTCCGTGCGGAGGGCATCGAGGATCTCGAGGGGCTCTACCGCAAGACCCGCACGCAGGGCTTCGGGCGCGAGGTGCGCAGACGCATTCTGCTCGGAAACTATGTGCTTTCCGCGGGCTATTACGATGCCTATTACAAGAAGGCGCAGCAGGCAAGAACGCTGCTGATCCGCGCCTTCCGTGATCTTTACGAGACCTATGACATGCTGCTCACGCCGGTCGCGCCGACGCCTGCTTACAAGATCGGCGAGAAGGCGAGTGACCCGATGGAAATGGCGCTCGGCGACATCTGCACGGTGCCTGTGAATCTCGGCGGTCTCCCGGCAATCTCCGTGCCCTGCGGCTTCTCGGAAGCGGCAGACGGCGCAAAGCTGCCCGTCGGCTTCCAGCTCATCGGCCCGGCGTTCTCCGAGGCAAAGCTGTATCAGGCGGCGGCGGCGTATGAGAATGCGGAGTAATCGGCTGCGCTGTATAGTTCTTTTTATTGATATGATCAGAAAGAATTAATGGGGAGAGATTTGCAATGATAATCTGTCCGTATTGCAATCAAGGTCAGGTGTTACAAGCAAGATTAAAGCCGAATATAGGTATATATTCTGACAGTCAGCTTGTACGTTTTTGTGATGAGTGTGATGCCTTATGGAAAGAAACTGAAACGATTTCCGAACATACAGGTACAAGTTTCCGCATGCTTGCCAAAATGCTTTCAATACCGGAAACTGCTTTGTGGGAGGATATGGAAGTAATATCTTAAATTCGGATTTGTTGCAATACTTTTTCATGATACCTTTTTACAGATATATTATGCTCTTTGCGGCTTGCGGTTTCATTCCGCATTCCGCATTCCGCATTCCGCATTCATAAGAGCAGCAAGGAGTAAAAAATGGCAAAATACGAATGTGTCATCGGTCTTGAAGTACACATCGAGCTGCGTACCAAGACCAAGATTTTCTGCGACTGCCCTGCCGATCACGGCGGGGAGCCGAATACGCGCTGCTGCCCCGTGTGCATGGGCATGCCCGGCACACTGCCCGTCCTGAACCGCGAGGTCGTGAACTATGCGGCGCGTGCGGGCATGATGCTCGGCTGCGAGATCGCACATTTCTCGAAGATGGACAGAAAAAACTATTTCTATCCCGATCTCCCGAAGGCATATCAGATTTCTCAGCTTGACCATCCGCTCTGTGAGCACGGGCACATTGATGTCACCGTGAACGGCGTCGAGAAGCGCATCGGCATCACGCGCATCCACATCGAGGAGGATGCCGGCAAGCTCGTTCACACCGACAGCGGCTCCGGCGCTGACTGCAACCGCTGCGGCGTCCCGCTCATCGAGATCGTTTCCGAGCCGGATATCCGTTCGGCGGCAGAGGCAAGGGCATATCTTGAGCGCTTGCGTGAGCTGATCCGCTGGGTCGATGTTTCCGACTGCCAGATGGAGACCGGCTCCATGCGCTGCGATGTCAACCTCTCGATCCGTCCCGTCGGCGACACGAATCTCTATACCCGCACCGAGATCAAGAATCTCAACAGCTTAAAGCACATCGTTGCGGCGATTGACGCGGAAAAGGCGCGGCACATCGACGAGACCGAAGCAGGCAGAGAGATCGTGCAGGAGACCCGCCGCTATGACCCCGAGAAGGACAAAACCTATTCGATGCGCGTGAAGGAAAACGCGAACGATTACCGCTATTTCCCGGATCCCGACCTGGTGCCGATCATCCTGACGGACGAGGATCATGCGCTGCTGCGTGCAAGTCTCCCTGATCTGCCGGAGGAGCGCCTTGCAAAGTTTACCGGGGAATATAAGCTGCCGGAAGCGACGGCACAGTCGCTCTGTGCGGAGCGCAGGCTCGCCGATCTTTACAGCAGCGCTGTTGACCGCGTGAAAAATGCGAAGCTGCTTGCAAATCTGATTCTTGCTGAGCAGAACCCGACCGAGATTCCCGCAGATGTGTGGGTCGAGCTGACGGAGCTCTGCGGCGCGAACAAGATCAATCGCTCCGCACCCGCAAAGCTGATCGAAGCCTATCGCGAGACCGGCAGGGAGATTCAGGTGCTGGTCGATGAGCTCGGTCTTGCACAGGTGCAGGACAGCGGTCTGCTCGAACAGATCGCAGATGAGGTGCTCGCAGCAAATCCGAAGGCGGTCGCCGATTACAAGGCGGGCAAGGAGGCTGCGATCAAGGCGCTGATGGGTCAGATCATGAAGCGCACGAAGGGTGCTGCGAATCCGCAGGAGGCGACCCAGCTTCTGATCGACAAGATCGCAAAGCTCTGAGCAATGGGAATAGAAATGACATCCCGCGGCGTTCTGCCGCTGATTGACGGCATCTGGCTGAAGAACGGCTGGTGCGTACCGATCACGGTGGAAGGGGAGCTTTCCGGGAAACGGGTGCTGCATCTCGGAGAAAAGGTGCCGATTGCCTCGCTGCCGAAGGCTCCGCGGTATCCATACGGCTTTGCAGGATATGCCAAGGCACCGGCATTTGCGGGTGAGCTGCCGTTTGGCTGGCTGGAGAACGGCGAAGCGCATTACGGTTTTGCGATGCTCATTCCCGACCAAAATGAAAGTATCATCCCGTTCGTGATGAGCGTGTCTGCTTCTCCGGGCTTTCAGAGTGCAGAGATTCACGGCACACATCTGATCCTGACGAACCATGCCGGCGAGCGCTGGCGGGTGATTCTTGCGGAGGATTTCTCCTCCGTCAGTGCGGAAATACTCTGATCTCAGAAAGGGGGAACCTCATATGCTGCGCATCTCGGAGCTGACGCTCCCGCTCTCTTATGACGAGCATGCTCTGCGGCGCAGGATCGCGGAGGTTCTTCACTGCAAGGCGAGTGACATTCTGGAGATGCAGATGGTGCGGCGGGCAGTGGATGCACGCAGAAACGCGCATTTCATCGCGACAGTCGATGCGGCTGTGCGCGGGGAGGAGGCGATCCTTGCCGCACTCCCGCAGGAAGCCCATGTGAAGCCGGCGGAAGCCTATCAGCCGCCGCAGTATCCGGCAGAGCGGAAGCTGCCGCACAGACCGGTCGTGATCGGCTGCGGTCCGGCGGGGCTCTTTGCGGCATATACCCTTGCGCAGGCAGGGCTGAGACCTGTGCTGCTTGAGCGCGGAAAATCCGTCACCGAGCGGCAGCAGGCTGTCATGCGCTACCAGACAACCGGCGTGCTCGATCCCGAATGCAATGTGCAGTTCGGCGAGGGCGGCGCCGGCACCTTCTCCGACGGAAAGCTGAACACCGGCACGAAGGATCCGCGCATCCGGCATGTACTGCACACGCTTGCGGAATTCGGTGCGCCGGAGGAGATCCTCTGGCAGGCAAAGCCGCACATCGGCACAGATCGCCTTGCGGTCTGCATCCCGGCAATGCGGCAGCATATCCGGCAGCTCGGCGGAAAGGTGCTCTTTTCGGCAAAATGCACGGGACTCAGTGCCGAAAACGGCGCTGTCACTTCCGTGGAATATGAGCAGGACGGTGCGGCGCATTCGCTGCGCACGGATCATGTGATCCTCGCGGTCGGACACTCTGCACGCGATGTGTTCACATGGCTCAGAGACATGGGGATCCCGATGGAGCAGAAGGCATTTTCACTCGGTGTGCGCATTGAGCACAGGCAGCGCGACATCGACCGCTTCTGCTACAAGGCAGCGGCAGGGCATCCGTCGCTCGGTGCGGCAAGCTATAAGCTCGCGGTGCATACCGATGACGGCAGAGGCGTCTATTCCTTCTGCATGTGCCCGGGCGGTACGGTGCAGGCGGCCGCATCGGAGCCGGACACGGTCGTCACGAACGGCATGAGCGTCTATGCGCGTGACGGCAGAAATGCCAACAGCGCACTGCTGGTCGGCATTACACCGCAGGATTTCGGCTCGGAGGATGTGCTCGCGGGCATGGAGCTCCAGCGGAAGATTGAACATGCGGCATATGAGGCGGGCGGCGGCACGGGCAAAGCGCCGGTCACGCTGCTCGGTGATTTTCTGAAAGGCCGCGAGAGCCGGAGCTTCGGCGAGGTCGAGCCGACCTATCCGCTGGGGACGGTCTTTGCGCCGCCGGAATGCTGTTTGCCGGAATTTGTCTGCAAGGCGCTGCGGGCTGGCATTCCGATGACGGAGCGGCAGCTCCGCGGTTTCTGCGTCTACGATGCCGTGCTGACGGCGCCGGAGACGCGCTCATCCTCGCCTGTGCGCATCCTGCGCGACCGTGACACACTGGAATCGGCCGGCATGCGCGGGCTCTACCCCTGCGGAGAGGGTGCCGGATATGCCGGCGGGATTGTCTCCGCGGCGGTGGACGGCATCAGGTGCGCGGAGAAGATCCTTGCAGCAGCAAAATAAGATACGCCGCCGGGCATCCGGGTACATCATCAGGCTTTCAAAGATGTACCGCGGATGCCCTTTGTATTGGAGGTATTATGAAGATCCGGTTTGTTCCCCCGCATGAGATCCTCGGGAAGCGCGAGTGGATCATCTGGGGCATTTCCGTCGCCGCCGTGTCGCTCTGTGCATGGGCGTCGCCGGAGACAGGCATTCCCTCGCTGATTGCCGCCCTCATCGGCGTGACAGCACTCATTTTTCTAGCAGTCGGGCATTTCTACGGGCAGCTTCTCACGATCGTATTCAGCATCTTTTACGGCGTGATTTCGTACTTTTTCCGCTACTACGGAGAAATGCTCACCTATCTCGGCATGACGCTCCCGATGGCGGCGGTCTCGCTGGTGACATGGCTCCGCAACCCCTATGACAGCAAGGGCACGGTCGCGATCCGGAAGAAGCTCACAGCAAAAAACATCACCGGGATGCTGCTGGCGACCGCTGCGGCAACGGCGCTGTTCGGCGTTTTGCTGCGGCTTCTGCATACGGCGCAGCTCCCCGTGAGTATCATCTCAATTACCACGAGCTTTCTCGCAGCGTATCTGACCGCGCTCCGCTCGCCCTATTACGCGCTGGCATATGCGGCGAATGACGTTGTGCTGATTGTGCTCTGGGTGCTTGCCGCGAGGGAGGATCTGTCCTGCCTGCCGATGGTTGCAAACTACTGCATGTTCCTGATCAATGATCTCTACGGCTTTTACAGCTGGCGGAAGCGGGCGTCTGTCAGCATCTGAATCTTCGGATTTGCGCTCTTGTATTTTCTGCCGGTTTATGGTATAATTGATACGATCAAAACAGAGAGGAAGTCAGCTTCTTATGGCTTGGGAGTTTACCTTTTTAGATTGGATCCAGACGCATATGCAGTCGGGGCTGCTTGACCGCGTGATGCCGTTTATTACATTTTTCGGCAGCGGCGGCTGGTTCTGGATCGTGCTGACGCTTGCGGGCTTGGCCTATAAGCCGACGCGGAAATATGCGCATGTGGCAGCGATCGCGCTGATTCTCTGCCTGCTTTGCGGCAATCTGCTCATGAAGCCGCTGATTGGGCGCATCCGGCCGTTTGCTGTCAACACGGCGGTCACGCTGCTGATTGAGGCGCCGTCGGATTTCTCGTTCCCGTCCGGACATACGCAGGCATCATTTGCCGTGGCAGCGGCGGTGTTCATGTGGAAAAAGCGATGGGGCATCGCGGCACTTTTGTTTGCGGCGCTGATTGCATTTTCGCGCATGTATCTTTACGTACACTACCCGACCGATGTGCTCGGCGGGCTGATCTTCGGCGTGGGATATGCGCTCGCGGGGCTTCTGATCTGCGATAAGCTCTTCCGCGGCAAAAAGGACTGGGACGGCTGTGAACCGCGCAGGCTGCCCGTACAGAAGGAGAACGCATAATGGCAAAGGAACAGAAGACGAATGCAATGCGCATTCTGGAGCAGAAGCAGCTCCCGCACCGGCTGAACTTTTATGAGTGCGGAGAATTCACGGATGCGGTGCAGATTGCTAAGATGCTGGGGCAGGACCCGGAGCAGACCTTCAAGACGCTGATGTGCGTCGGGAAGAGCGGCGGGCATTACGCTTTTGTGATGCAGGGCACGGCGACGATGGATCTGAAAAAGGCGGCACAGGCGGCAGGGGAGAAGTCTCTGGCGCTGCTGCCTGTGAAGGAGATTCAGGCAGTGACAGGCTATATCCGCGGCGGCTGCACGGCAATCGGCATGAAGAAGGATTACCCGGTGTTTCTCGATGAGATGGCGCTGCTTTACGATGAGATCATCGTGAGCGGCGGCAGGCTCGGAACGCAGATCTTTCTCTCGCCGGACGCATTTCTCGCTGCGACAAACGGTAAGACAGCGGATTTGCAGGCGGATTAAGACCGCGAATGCAAATGAACAGTATCCAAACAAAGCCCCTGATTGTTCGATCAGGGGCTTTCGTCTGTTTATGAGGCATTGCTGCACAGTCGTATCAGCGCGTTCAAATATAGATTTCCACGCCCGCAATCAGATTGCCTTTCTTCGTTGTCCCCGTGACGCCGGTGTAGCGGAATTTCCCGTATCCGCGGACAGATACCCGGTCTCCGGGTTTGACGGCATGGCTGCCCGACTCTGTGACAGCGCCGTTCAGAAACACCTTTTTCGCGTGAAACAGCGTGAGACAGTCGCCGCGGGAGATGTGAAAGAGCTTCGCAATGACGGCATCGAGCCGCTCCGAGGCGATCTGTACGCTGCGGGGCTCCGTTCTTGCGGCGAGCGCGGGCGGAAACTCCGGGATGATACGGCACTGCACGGTCGTGTGCCGCACGCGGTCCAGCTCCCGGCAGATGTATTCCGCAATATCCGTTTTGCACAGAAGATACGCGGTTTTTCCGTCGAGAAGAATGTCGCCGAGTGTGCCGCGCTCAATCCCGAGATGCATCAGCGCCCCGAGGATATCCCGGTGCGTGACCGCCTCCGCGAATTTCTCCTGTGCCGGCGCAATCTCTACGCAGGCAATCGGGAATGCCTCCTCATAGCCGAGGGCATCCGCACTGCCGAAGCGCAGCATTACGCGGTCGGCATCCTCCCTGCCGCCCCAGAGGGTCACGCCGGCATAGCTGAGCTCCCGCTGCATCTGCGTATAGGTGCTCTGCTCTGCTTCGTTCAGGAAGTCGCTGAAGGTGAAACGCCCTGCGCGGTCGGACTGCGCCGCGAGATCCGCAAGGCGCTTTGCGGTGAAATCATCCATGCTGTATACTCCTTACAGGAGCAGCCCCCGAATGCGCTTCGGAGGCTGCCGGAACCTTATGCGAAATAATTGACGCCGCTCTCAAAGATCTTCTGATCCTTTTCACCGGGCACATTCTTGCAGACTTCTGCGCCGATGCGTTCGCTGTGACCCATCTTGCCGAGGATTCTGCCGTCGGGGGAGGTGATGCCCTCAATGGCGTCCACGGAGCTGTTCGGGTTGAAGCGGATATCCATTGTCGGGCGGCCGGAGAGATCGACATACTGTGTTGCGATCTGACCGTTGTTTGCCATGCGCTGGAGCAGCGAGCCGGAGGCGATGAAGCGTCCCTCACCGTGCGAAATCGCGATGGTGTGGATATCGCCGACCTCGCATGCGGCAAGCCACGGCGACTTGTTCGATGCGATGCGGGTGTTGACCATCATGCTCTGGTGACGCGCAATGGTGTTGAAGGTCAGTGTCGGGGAATTCTCGCTCATTTCGGTGATCTCGCCATAGGGCACAAGACCGAGCTTGACGAGCGCCTGGAAGCCGTTGCAGATACCGAGCATCAGACCGTCGCGCTTTTTCAGCAGGTCATGCACGGCGTCGGTGACGCGGCTGTTGCGGAAGAACGATGTGATGAACTTTGCGGAGCCGTCCGGCTCGTCGCCGCCGGAGAAGCCGCCGGGAATCATGATCATCTGCGCATTGCCGATCGCCTTGACGACCGCTTCGACAGATTCCTCGATTGCGGATGCGGAGAGATTGCGGATGACCAGCACCTCGGGCACTGCGCCTGCGCGCTCGAAAGCGCGTGCGGTATCATATTCGCAGTTGGTGCCGGGGAAGACCGGGATCAGCACACGCGGCTTTGAGACCTTGACAGCCGGTGCCGGGCGCTGAGATGCACTGTGGGCATATGCCTCGATGCTTGCGAACGCAGTCTTGATGCGGCAGGGGAAGACGGATTCGAGCTTGCCCTCCCAGGCCTTCTGGAGCGTGTCGATGCTGATGGTGTAGCTGTCGGAGAAGATCTTGTACTGCTCGGTCGTTCTGCCGATGACCTCCTCGCCGTTCTTTGCCGCGCCGTCCAGCTCGATCAGGAAGGAGCCTGCAAACGGGTCAAAGAGGATCTTCTCGGGCAGCGTCTTGGTGAACTCAAAGCCGATGTGGTTGCCCATTGCCATCTTGACGATACCCTCTGCGGCGCCGCCGTTCGAGACGGTCCAGACAGCCTTCGCTCTGCCGTCGGAGATGATCTGCTCGAGCTTGTCAAAGCATGCACGGACGCTGTCCCAGTCCGGGAGCCCGTCGCTGCCGTATTCCGGTGCGATGCGGATGACGGTATCGCCCGCAGCCTTGAACTCCGGAGAGACCACGCGGCGGGTATCCGCAGTGGAAACAGCGAAGGAAACGAGCGTCGGCGGGACATCGACATGCTCAAAGGTGCCGGACATGGAGTCCTTGCCGCCGATGGATGCACAGGAGAGCTCAAGCTGTGCCTTGAAGGCGCCGAGCAGCGCAGAGAACGGCTTGCCCCAGCGCTTCGGGTTATTCTGTGTGCGCTCGAAATACTCCTGGAAGGTCAGCCAGCACTGATGCCAGGAGCCGCCCGCTGCGATGACCTTCGCAACGGATTCGATGACGGCGAGCATTGCGCCGTGATACGGGGATTTCTCGGAGATTGTCGGGTGGAAGCCCCAGCCCATAACGGAGCAGGTTGTGGTCTCGCCGGTCAGCACCGGGATCTTAGCCGCCATTGCCTGTGCGGGCGTGAGCTGGTAGACGCCGCCGAACGGCATCAGCACGGTGCCTGCGCCGATGGTGGAGTCGAATTTCTCGATGAGACCCTTCTGCGAGCAGACATTCAGGCTGCTCATGAGCTCGCGCCAGCCGTCGGGGGTGTCCTCAAAGCGCGGATCGCGCTGCGGTGCCTCGCCGGGCTCTGCGGCAACAATATCGGTGTGCTTTTCCGCACCGTTGGAATTCAGGAATTCGCGGGAGAGATCGACGATCGTTCTGCCGTTCCATGTCATGCGCAGGCGCTCGGTATCGGTCGCCTTCGCAACGACGGTCGCCAGCAGATTTTCCTTTGCAGCCGCTGCCATGAATGCGTCCACGTCCTCGGGCGCAACGACAACTGCCATACGCTCCTGCGACTCGGAGATCGCGAGCTCCGTGCCGTCCAGACCGTCATACTTTCTGGGCACTGCGTTGAGGTCAATATCGAGACCGTCTGTCAGCTCGCCGATCGCAACGGAAACGCCGCCCGCACCGAAGTCATTGCAGCGCTTGATGAGCTTTGTGACTGCCGGATCGCGGAAGAGACGCTGGAGCTTGCGCTCCTCGGGCGGATTGCCCTTCTGCACCTCTGCGCCGCAGGTTGTGAGCGATTCGAGCGTGTGCGACTTGGAAGAACCGGTCGCGCCGCCGCAGCCGTCTCTGCCGGTCTTGCCGCCGAGCAGGATGATGACATCACCCGGAACCGGGCGCTCTCTGCGGATATTCTCTGCCGGAGCCGCACCGACGACCGCACCGATCTCCATGCGCTTAGCCATATAGCCCGGGTGATAGATTTCGGTGACATGACCCGTCGCAAGACCGATCTGGTTGCCGTAGGAGGAGTAGCCGTTTGCCGCGCCGACGCAGATCTTTCTCTGCGGCAGCTTGCCGGGGATGGTATCCTCGACCGGCACCAGCGGATTCGCCGCGCCGGTGATGCGCATTGCCTGATAGACATAGCTTCTGCCGGAGAGCGGGTCACGGATCGCACCGCCGAGGCAGGTTGCAGCGCCGCCGAACGGCTCAATCTCGGTCGGATGGTTGTGGGTTTCGTTCTTGAACATGAGGATCCAGTCCTCGGTGCCGCGGTCGGTCTCGACCTTGATTTTCACGGAGCAGGCGTTGATCTCCTCGCTCTCGTCGAGTGCGGGGATCTTGCCGTCTGCTTTGAGCTTGCGCATTGCCATTGTCGCCATATCCATGAGCGTGACCGGCTTCTCGCCTCTGCCGAGCTCTCTGCGGATGCGGAGATAATCCTCGTAGGTTGCGCGGATCTCCGGGGATTCGATCGACACATTGTCCACAGTCGTGAGGAAGGTGGTGTGGCGGCAGTGATCGCTCCAGTAGGTGTCGATCATGCGGATCTCGGTGATGGTCGGGTCGCGGTGTTCGGTATCGCGGAAGTAGCTCTGGCAGAATGCAATATCGTCTGCATCCATCGCAAGACCGTATTCCTTGAGAAATGCGTCTCTGCCTGCTTCGTCGAGTTCGCAGAAGCCGTCGAGCGTGGCAACGGTCTCCGGCAGGGCATAGTTGGTATCGAGCGAATCGACGGTGTCGAGCGATGCCTCACGGCTCTCGACCGGGTTGATCAGATAGCTCTTGAGCTTCTCGAATTCTGCATCGGAGAGCGCGCCCGTGACGATGTAGACACGCGCATTGCGCACGCGGCAGCGGTCCTTTCCGTTCAGGATCTGGATGCACTGCTCACAGGAATCCGCACGCTGATCGAACTGTCCGGGGAGATATTCGACCGCGAACACGCGCTCCTGCGCGGTGATCATCGGGAGCTTTTCGTACACATAATCGACTGCCGGCTCCGAGAAGACCGTCGGGACGGCGCGGCTGAAATCCTCCTCCGTGATGTGATCCGCGTCATAGCGGTTCAGGATGCGGATGCCGAGCACATCGAGTCTCAGTGCCGTGCGCAGGTCGGCGAGGACAGACTGTGCCTCGACTGCGAACTGCGGCTTCTTTTCGGTGTAGATGCGATAAACTGCCATTGTTACAAACCTCCGATTTTTATGCCGGTGACAGGAGCTTCTGTCACTTGCTGTCTCTGTTATACATGTGCTGGCGCGAGCAGCTCCGAGACGATGTTGACCGCGTTTCGCACGCACTGATCGCAGGAGCAGAGAACCTGTCCGTTGTCAATGCCCTTGATCGTGCCGCAGACCGAGCTTCCGCACTGCTGCTCGAATTCCGTGAAGAGCTTTCGGGCACCCGTGCGCACAGGCTGCTGCCCGACGAGTCCGAGCACCATTTCCGCGCCGACCAGCGCGCCGCAGGTGCCGTCCATCGTTGCCATGCCGGAGCCGAATGCCGACCCGAGCTTCCGCAGCAGATCGAGCTCCAGTCCGGTTTCATCCTTAAAGGCGCAAAGCACTGCCTGACAGCAGTTCATGTGCTGCTTGTACTCTGAGGCAATATCTTCTTTTCTCATACAGTACCTCCTGAAATCGTGCGTCCTGTGAGAGCATCCGTCTCATACCCTTCTATTGTAACACAAATCAGCGAATTTTGCAAACCCTTTTCTGCGTTTTCCGCAAATATTTTCACGAGCGTGCCGTCGGCGGTGTGTCCCTGATAGAAAACCTGCGTATCCTTGTGCTTTTCGTTCTCGACCAGTACCTCAGCCGTCTTTCCGGCATATTTCGCGAGATGCGCACGCCGGATCTCATCGGCGAGCTGCGAGAGTGCCGCGGCGCGTTCGTTCTTCACACGCGGATCGACCTGATCGGGGAATGCGGCTGCCTTTGTGCCCTCACGCGGAGAATAGGGGAAGACATGCACCTTCGCAAAGCCCATTTCCCGCACAAATGCGAGCGTTTCGGCAAAGTCTGCGTCCGTCTCGCCCGGGAAGCCGACGATCACATCGGTCGTGAGGGCGGCATCGGGGAACAGCACATGGATGCGTTCTGCGAGTGCGCGGTACTGCGCGGTATCATAGCGGCGGTTCATGCGCTTCAGCACGGCATCGCTGCCGCTTTGCAGCGAGAGATGGAACTGCGGGCAGAATTTCCCGCAGCTTCGGAGCGCCAGCAGCGTTTCCTCCGTCATGCGCTCGGGCTCCAGCGAGCCGAGCCGCACGCGGCAGACGCCCTCCTCTGCGGCACAGACCGCGACTGCCTCTGCAAGCGTCTGCCCGGTGTCCATGCCGAAGAAGCCGAGGTTGATGCCTGTGAGCACAATCTCGCGGAAGCCCTGTGCGGCAAGCGATTTTGCCTCAATCGCGAGGCGCTCGGGCGGCATGGAGCGGCAGCGTCCGCGTGCATAGGGGATGATGCAGTAGGTGCAGAACTGGTTGCAGCCGTCCTGAATTTTCAGAAATGCGCGGGTGCGTTCGGTATCGGCGCAGGGGAGCGGGGAGAATGCCTCACCCGACTGATACGGCGCGATCTGTGTCTCCGTGATCGCGGTACGGGTGCCGTGCGCGGCGATAAATTGCAGCAGGGCATCCCGGTTTTTCGTGCCGGTGACAAAATCTGCATCGGCAAAGTCATCCTCCGGGAACGCCTGCGGCCAGCAGCCCGTCAGCACGATCAGCGCATTCGGATGCTTGCGGCGGAGGCTGCGCAGAAGCTGCTTTGCTTTGCGGACACTCTCTGCGGTGACAGCACAGCTGTTGACGAGCAGAAGCTCCGGCATACTGCCGTTTTCTGCAAGGGTATGCCCCTCTGCGCGGAGCATTTGGGATAATCCGGCGCTTTCGGTCTGATTGACCTTGCAGCCGAGGGTATAAACTTGATACTGCATAGATACTCCTGTGAATATTGCACAAAACTTGATGTTGAAAGTTGTGCATTGATTATAGCGTGATGGGATTGCAAAAAAGATATGCGCGATCACCCGCAAAATTCGGTCACACATACAAACCGTATCGGTTTTGCTTGACAAATCGAGGATTTCGTGCTATATTATCGTCAAGGGTGAATCATGACAGCCCTCCAAACGATTTGAGGCGCTTGCGATGCGCAGGTAAACGAAGCGTTCCCCTCTCAAATTGACGCTCCGCCGATATGCGGACTTCATCGCAAGTGCGCCCATGTTTTTTTGATTCGATCTGCCATTTTTGGAAAAGTGAGGTAACACATATGTCCGCAATGACAGTTTATCTTCCTGAGATCGCCGATGTTGCAGATTTCGTCAACATCATGACCAGCTTCCCCTTTGAGGCACAGCTCCATGTCGGCAGCTATGCTGTGGATGCAAAGTCGATCATGGGCATTTTTACGCTCGACCGCGAGCAGCCGGTTCTGCTGGAAGCGGAGACTGCGGATGCAGCACAGCTCGAGCGCCTGCACACTGCGCTGGCAAAGTATCTGACCCAGCCTGTGCACTGAATCTGACATTTTCTTCCCCGGGAGGCATATGCCGCTCCCGAAAATCCCCCTTTTTTCATGTTGCTCCCCGTTGCGGTTGCTGAGATGCAGCGGGGGCAAACACACTCTTGCGTATCGTTCTCTGCCAAATGCAGAGAATGATGCGTGCTTTTTTTTATCCCGGGATCCTGCTTGTATTATAGCACAGATTGACGAAAAAGGCAATGCTCAATGCGGTCTGAATTATTTTTTCAAAGGATGCTGTGCATTTATATCACTTTTTCCATTGCGCTTTTCTCCGCAATGTGTTATAATAAACAGCGTAGCAGTATCAGACCGTTTTCGGCAGCGCAGAACAACCGGCGCGCTGTCCGATCAAACTGAACATGGCGGAAATATGTTTCATAAAAAAGCAAAAGTTGTTTATCAGAACAAAAAGGCGCCGGATACACCGCCGCCCTCGTTCCTGCGGAAAGTCATCGGCGGAGTGCTGCGCTTTGAGACCCTGTTCTTCGCGGCGGCATTTCTCTGGTGGGAACTGGTATTCAAGCTCGCAACAATCCGTTCCGGCTTCTCATGGAATCTGTGCATCATCGCGCTGTTCTCTGCCGGGTATGCAGCGGTGCCCGTCCTGCTGACATCACTGTTTCGGGAAAAGCCCGCCCGCATTCTCCGGAGCATCCTGCTGTTTCTCGGCATGATCCCGTTCGGCGTGGAATTCTTCATCTTTCAGGAATACAATATCTTCTACGATATCAAGACGGTTATCAACGGCGCAGGCGGTGCGGCGACCGGCTTTATCGGAGAGATTATGCATCTGATCTTTTCGGTCAGCGGCATTCTGATGCTCGTGCTGCTGGCGGTCCCGCCGGTGCTGTATCTGATCCTGAAAAAGCGCTGCGGTTCCGCAGATGCAGACTGGTCTGCGCGGCTCGGAATCCTGCTGGCGGCGCTCATCTGCATCGGCGGCGGCATCGGGCTTTCCCGCAGCCTGAAAAGCTATGCGGCGGTCTACGCGCAGGAATACAGCTTTCCCTCCGCAGTCCGCAATTTCGGTCTGCTGACCGGCATCCGGCTTGACATCACACATGGGCAGCAGGATACGCTGTCCTTTGAGAATGTCGAATTTGAACCGGAGGAGGAATCTGAGGCAGAACCCGAGGTAAAACCGGTGACGCAGCCGGAGGAGGAACCTTCCGCAACCACTGCTCCGGCAGACAGCAATCCGGAAAATACCGTCACGACCGCGACAACCGTTACCTATCCGGTGCATACGCTCGATATTGACTTTGACCGGCTCGCACAGGAGGATTACGGACAGTACGCCGCGCTCTCGGAATATATCACGACGCTGAAGCCTGCATCCGGCAATCAGTATACCGGAATGTTCAAGGGCAAGAATCTCATCTTCCTCACGGCGGAGGCCTTCACAAAGGAGGTCATCAGTGAGGAGCTGACGCCGACGCTCTACCGCCTTTCAACAAAGGGCATTCAGTTCAGGGACTTCTACCAGCCCGCCTGCGCCGGAACGACCGGCGGCGAATTCCAGAATATCTTTGGGCTGCATCCGATGTTCGGCGGCGCTTCGTTCCCGTCCTTTGCCGGCGGCGGCAATACCGCACTGACGCTCGCCTCGCAGCTCAACCGGCAGCATTACTGGGGCAAGGCATACCATAATAATGACTACACCTTCTATTCGCGGCATATCACGCACAATCAGCTCGGCTTCTCCGAGGGCTTTATGGGCTACGGCAACGGCATGGAGCAGTATGTGACCTATGAATGGCCGCAGAGCGATCAGGACATGATAAACGGTACGATCCCCGAATATATCGACCGGCAGCATTTCAATGTGTATTACATGACGGTCAGCGGACACAACGGCTATAACCGCTATAATGCAATGTCCGCAAAGCATTGGGACAAGGTTGCGGATCTGCCGTATTCAGAGCCGGTCAAGGCATATATCGCCTGCAATCTCGATCTCGAAGCGGCACTGACAGATCTGGTCGCGGCACTGGAGAAAAAGGGCATCGCGGATGATACGGTCATCTGCATGACCGCCGACCACTTCCCCTACGGTCTTGATAACAATGCGTCCTTCGGCCATATGCCGTATCTCTCGGAGCTTTACGGCTACAATGTTGCGGATGCGATTCACAGGGATCACAATGCCGCGATCATCTGGAGCGGCTGTCTGGAGGATGCAGAGCCGATCGTTGTCGATGCGCCTGCGTCGTCGCTGGATCTGCTGCCGACGCTCTCGAATCTGTTCGGGCTGGACTACGATTCGCGGCTGATGCCCGGACGGGATGTGCTGTCCGATGCCGAAGCGATCTACTTCGACCGCGCCTACAACTGGAAGACCGACCGCGGCTATTATCTCGCAGATAAGCAGACCTTCTATCCGGACAGCGAGGATGATGCCGTTTCCGATGCCTATATTGAACGGATCAAGGCGACCGTCCGCAACCGGATCAGCTATTGTCAGGGTGTGCTGAACTGCGACTATCTCGCGCATGTTCTTCCGCAGTGACAAACTGCACGGATCTGAAAGGGCAATTCAAAGATTCAACCGCACAGAGCGCGTCTGTTCTCTGTGCGGCTTTTGGTTCGCATGTGCAAAAACAGTCGGCCACGGCAGTCACACGAATCATTTTGCATTCTGCCCGGAAATATTTTTTTCAAAAAGGGCTTGACAAATCGTGCCGGATGTGTTATAATAATACAGTCGCAAGGCGATATGCGGATATGGCGGAATTGGCAGACGCGCATGGTTCAGGTCCATGTGAAAGCAATTTCATGGAGGTTCAAGTCCTCTTATCCGCACTGAAAACCCGATGCATTCCGCATCGGGTTTTTGATTTACTGCAAAATCAGAACGCGCACCGGCTGCCGAAAACCGATGCGCGTTTTTTTATTGATTGCCGAGCTTCATGACATTGAGCAGCAGCAGCCAGCTCATGCCGTAATAGGTGACAACTGCGACAAGGTCGTTGATCGTTGTGATCAGCGGGCCGGATGCCACAGCGGGGTCTACCTTGAGCTTCTTGAAGAACAGCGGGATCAGTGTGCCGACGGTTGCCGAAATGAGCATTGCCAGCAGGAGCGAGATGCCGATACATCCCGAAACCGCGAACGCAAATGTCCACTGCGGCTGCTTGAAAAAGTAGATATAAAAACCAACCAGCACAAAGGAGATCATGCCGAGCAGCAGACCGTTGCAAAGACCGACCTTCATTTCCTTCCAGACGAGATGGAGCTTCTGATGGAAGGTGAGGTTTTCATCGACCAGCACGCGGATCGTCACAGCCAGCGACTGCGTGCCGACATTACCTGCCATGTCGAGGATCAGCGACTGGAACGCCATGATGAGCGTGAGCTGCGCGATGACCTGCTCAAAGATGCCGACCACGGCGGAGACTGCCATGCCGAGCGCCAGCAGAATGAGCAGCCACGGCAGACGCTTTTTCATGCTCTCACGGAGCGGCTCCTGCAAGTCTTCCTCTGCGGTCAGACCTGCGAGACGGGCGTAGTCCTCGCCCATTTCGTCATCGACGACCTCGATGACATTTTTCGATGTGATGACGCCGAGCAGACGGTTGCTGTTGTCGAGCACCGGGATCGAATCCTCGGAGTAATCCTTCAGCTTCTCGATGCAGTCGTCGATGCTCTCGTGTGCATAGACATAGGGGAAGGAGGTGGCGATCAGCCCCTCCAGCGGATCGGACTGCCGTGCGATGATGAGATCCTTGAGGTCGATTGCGCCGTAGAAGATCTCGTTCTCGTCCACGACAAACAGCGTCGAGACATTGTCGTTTTCCTTTGCCTGCTCGACCAGCTCGTGCATCGCCTGCTTGATCGTCAGATTCTCGCGGATAATGATGCAGTTGGTGGTCATGCGGCTGCCGATCTCGTCATCGTCGAAGGATGCGATCAGGCGGATTTCCTTCTGAATCTCCGGGTTGACCGCGTCGATGATGAGTGCACGCTTTTCCTTTTCGATGGCGCGCAGAATATCGGCTGCGGTGTCAGTTTCCAGCTCGGAGACAACGGCTGCCGCTTTGCGCAGATCCATCTCGTTGAGGTAGACGCCTGCGTCGTCCTCCTCCAGATGCTCGAAGATCTCCGCGAGCATCGTCACATCGCAGACGCGGTAGAGCTTTTTCCGTTCCGCCGGCGAGAGCTCGTGCATGATCTCAGCGATGTCGTTTGCGTGATAATCACCGAGGCGGCTCTGGATGACCTTCGGCGAATTGTTTCCGCGGATGACCGCGATAATTTCCTTCTCGTAGTCCGGCTTCAGAGCGGAGAGCTCCTCCTCGGACACGGCGACTGTGGATGCTTCCTGCATATCCATAGCTGAACCTCCGTCCTATAATACTCGGAGACCGTTTGCTGCGGGCGGCTCCGGCAAGTGGGACAAAGGACAAGAAAACCCCTGTCTGTGTGATGGGCAGACAGAGGCAGTTCAGCATGCGGATGGCCGTGCGGCTTGCATTCCGTGCTTCATCGGGCACAGTACAGACCGCATGGGATGATCCGGCATGTCTTGTCCGCCTGACCCGCAACTGTCACTGTTTGTCACGGTAATGCACCTCACTTTGTTCATGATTTCGCAACACTATTATTATATCACGCATGCAGAAAAATGTCAATCGGAAGTTAGGATTTTTTTGCAGCCCCGTACAAATTTTTTTGGAAACCTTCCGTGAACGCATTGACATTTTGCGCAGATTATGTCATAATAGAAACAGTGAACGGGCGGCGCTGCGTTTTGGCGCCGGAAAGGACAGGATACAAATGGAAAAGCTGGAGAAATTTCTGCTGAAGCTCTACGGGCGCGGCGAGCGCATTTTTGAAAACGCCTTCGGGAAGCTGAAAATCGCGGCGATGGTGCTCTGCGTGGCAGGCATGGCGGCGTCGCTGATCTGTTCGGTCTGTTTCGGCATTCATCATGTGCTGACGGGACTGATTGTGCTGGTCGGCGGCGTGGTCGCGAGCTGGCTGATTGCGATGCTGCTCTATGCCTTTGCGGAGCTCTGCGAGGATGCGGAAACGATCGCTGCATATTACCGCGGCGACTGGTATTATGAGCATCACGGCGACACCGAGCCCTTTGAGGATGAATGGGAGGATGAGCGCCGCGATGACCGCGACGGTGAGGCGGATTTCGACGATGCGGATGCGCCGGAGGACACGGCGGATGTGCCGGAAACGGATTTGCCGGAGCTGACGGAAGAATAACAATGAGAATCCCCCGATACACGCAGTATCGGGGGATTCTTTATCGACTTATCAGAATGCTGTGCCTTGCAGCTCAGCCGAGGTTTGCCTCGATCTTGTCCAGCACGCCGTAGAGCGCAGCCGGGATTCTGCCGCCCTTTGCAGCAATGTCCTCGTCGTAGTATCTGCGCATCTCGGCAATTTCCTTCTTCCAGAGCTCGGGATCAACAGCGAGCAGCTCCTTCATGGTGTCGAGTGTGACCTCGTCCTCCAGACCCTCGATGTTGATGTCCTCCGGCTTCGGCAGGTAGCCGATCGGAGTCTCCACAGCGTCAACAGTGCCGTCGCAGCGGGAGATGATCCAGTCGAGGACTCTCATGTTGTCGCCGAAGCCCGGCCACATGAAGTGACCCTCAGCATCCTTCTTGAACCAGTTGACATTGAAGATCTTCGGTGCCTTGTCGCCGAGGATCTCGCCCATCTCGAGCCAGTGTGCCCAGTAGTCGCCGACATTGTAGCCGATGAACGGCTTCATTGCCATCGGGTCATGACGCAGCACGCCGACAGCGCCGGTTGCAGCAGCGGTGGTCTCAGAGGAGACAGCGGAGCCCATGTAGGTGCCGTGTGTCCAGTCGAAGGACTGATACACGAGCGGTGTGGTGGAAGCGCGTCTGCCGCCGAAGATGATCGCGGAGATCGGCACGCCGTTCGGATTGTTGAACTCAGGGCTGATGCACGGGCAGTTCTCAGCCGGAGCGGTGAAGCGGCTGTTCGGATGAGCCAGCGTGAGGTGCTTGCCGTTTGCGTCAAGCTGTGCGCAGTACTCCGGACCGTTGACCTTTGCACCCTTCCACTCGGTCGCATCGACCGGCGGCTCCTTGGTGAGGGACTCCCACCACGGGGTGTTGTCGGAGTTGTCGAGCGCGACATTCGTGAAGATTGCGTTCTTCTTGGTCGAAGCAAGTGCGTTGTAGTTGGACTTCTCGTTGGTGCCGGGGGCAACGCCGAAGAAGCCGAATTCCGGATTGATCGCGTAGAGTCTGCCGTCCGGGCCGGGCTTCAGCCAGGCGATGTCATCGCCGACAGTGAAGACCTTGTAGCCCTTGGAGCGGTAGCCCTCCGGCGGGATCAGCATAGCGAGGTTGGTCTTGCCGCAGGCAGACGGGAACGCTGCGCAGATGTACTTGGTTTCGCCGGACGGAGTCTGGAGACCCAGGATGAGCATGTGCTCAGCCATCCAGCCCTCGTTCTTTGCCTGATAGGAAGCGATGCGGAGTGCAAAGCACTTCTTGCCGAGCAGGACATTGCCGCCGTATGCGGAGTTGATCGACCAGATGGTGTTGTCCTCCGGGAACTGCACGATATAGCGCTTCTCGGGATCGACATCAGCCTTGGAGTGCAGACCGCGGACGAAATCGTTGGAGGTATCGCCGAGGTTCTGGAATGCCTGGGAACCCATACGGGTCATGATATTCATGTTGAGCACAACATAGATGGAATCGGTGACCTCAACGCCGACCTTTGCGAGCGGAGAGCCGATCGGACCCATGCTGTACGGAATGACATACATGGTTCTGCCCTTCATGACGCCGTCATAGAGGGGCGTGAGCTTTGCATACATTTCCTGCGGATCCATCCAGTTGTTGGTCGGACCTGCGTCTTCCTTCTTGCGGGAGCAGATAAAGGTTCTGTCCTCGACACGCGCAACGTCGTTCGGACGGGTGCGGTGATACAGGCAGCCCGGATACTTCTCCTCGTTCAGACGATAGAGCTTATCGGGGTGACCGTCGGGCAGAGCGGTGACCTCAGCAGTGAGCTGATCGAGCTGCTCCTTGGAGCCGTCGATCCAGACGACCTGATCCGGCTTGCAGAGCGCGATCATTTCCTCGACCCACTTGTTGACATTCGGGTTCTTTGTGAGAGACATAGTGCTGACCTCCTAATACGATAGTGGAAAACAATTTTTCCCATCTATCATTATACGGTATTCCGCCAAAAAAGTCAAGAGCCAAAGGCGGCGGATTTCGGCAAACGTGATATGCAAAATGCCGGATCTGCACAAAAAACCGCTGTTTCTGCCGCTTTTGTGAAATTTCAGTGAAGTGCTGTCAGGAGAAGATGAGATCCCGGAGCTCGTCGCGGAGGCGGCGCAGGATCTTCTTTTCGAGCCGTGAGATATAAGACTGCGAGATGCCGAGCAGATCGGCGACCTCCTTCTGTGTTTTCTCCGCTCTGCCGCAGAGCCCGAACCGCATCTCCATGATCTGCCGCTCTCTGGGCTCCAGCCGTGCGACTGCTTCGAGCAGCAGGCGGCGCTCCGATTCTGTTTCGATGTCGCGGCAGACCTCGTCCTCATCGGTGCCGAGCAGATCGGAGAGCAGGAGCTCATTGCCGTCCCAGTCCACATTCAGCGGCTCGTCGATGGAAATTTCGGCACGCTGCTGCGAGACTTTTCTGAGGTGCATGAGGATCTCGTTCTCGATGCAGCGGGAGGCATAGGTCGCGAGCTTGATGTTTTTCTCGGGGTGGAAGGTGGAGACTGCCTTCATGAGCCCGATTGTGCCGATGGAGATGAGATCCTCGGGCGCGGCGGCAGGCGATTCAAATTTCCGTGCAATGTAGACAACAAGCCGCAGGTTACGGACGATGAGTGTTTCGCGGGCTTTCTCGTCTCCCGCGGCGAGCGCACGGAAGGCGGCGGCTTCCTCCTCGCGGGAGAGCGGCGGCGGCAGACGGTCGCTGCTGTTGATGAAGAAAACCTGCTCCTCCTCGCGGGTGTGCAGCAGAAAGAGGCGGAGCGTGAGTGTGCGGATGCGGGCAAGGATGTTTGGCATACAGATTCCTCCTGTATCAGATTATTGTTTCGGCGCGGACAACGGCGACGGCATCGTGCAGCACGGCGAGATCCTCCCGCAGCAGGCGGTTCACATGGAAATGCCCCGCGTACCACATTCTGAACCGCATGCGGCGGTACATCCGTTCGAGAAATGCGGAGAGCGCTGCCTCGTGCGGGTCGGGATGCAGCCCGAGCAGCGGCACTGCCGACCGCGGGAGCGTGTGCGTGAGGATGAGATCGGTCTCATAGCCGATGCGGGAGAGCGCCGCGAGCGCTGTCTCATATTCCGCACGGCAGGGGAGCTCCTCCCGCCACCAGCTCAGATGCTCCGTGCGGAGGGCTTTGTCTCGGGAATAGCCGCCGCCCATCGTGAAGATGCGGCAGCCTTCGATCTCATAATGCTGCCCGCGCATGAGATGCACGGTGTTCCCCGCAATGCGGCGGACGGTGCCGCCGTTCCATTCCTCCTGCGGATAGGTGCCGAGCAGGTCGAAATCCTCGTGATTCCCGTCGATGAAAGCGACCGTGAACGGCAGCTCCGAGAGCCGTGCGAGCGCCTGAAGCTGCGCGGGGGTGTTCCAGACAAAGCCGAAGTCGCCGCAGACAATGACGGTGTCACGCGCACGCGGCTGATAGGGGATCAGGCGCCGCAGAAAGGGGCAGAGCGCGCCGTGGGTGTCGCCGGTCAGCAGGATCATGGCATTCTCCTTGTGTTACAGATTCCGTGCAAGCGCTGCGGGAACGATCGCGGGGGCACGGCTTCCCGGCTCCTGCGAGACTGCGATCACTGCACCGAGCGGAATTTCCCGTTCACCCTCGCGGCAGAGTGCGGCATGCTCCGGCAGACAGGCGGGGAGCAGCGCTTCCCCGGAGACCGTGCGCACCGGCAGCAGACGGAATCCCTTTTGCGATGCCGCCGCTGATGCGGGATCGGGGAACTGAGAGAGCCACGCAGCGAGCGCGTGCTCCGTGCAGACGATTACCGGCATGCCGCTGTACGCATCGCGGAGTGTATTGCCGGTGTCAAGCAGCGCAGGCATCGAGAGATCACAGCCGCCGATCCGCAGATGCAGGCGATATGTACCCTTCCGCAGACTGCCGCCTCTGCGCGCACAGAAGGAGGAGACCGCGGCGGCGGCAGCGGTTCCGGCGAGCAGCACGGTCAGCGAGAGGTCGGCGTATTGCACGGTGTTCTGCGTATAGAATCCGGCGGGCTGCATCCGGCTCAGGAGCAGATAGACTGCACCGGCAAAGAGCAGACTCAGCAGATAGAACAGGCATGTCTGCCGGACGAGCCGCCGCATCCCGTGAAATCCGAACGCCGCAAGCGTCATCAGCAGTGCGAGCAGCGCCCGCCCGAGCATGCAGACCGGCAGCGGCAGAGGCGGCAGCAGCACTGCCAGCGCCCCGACTGCCCCGAGCAGTCCGCCGAGTGTCAGACGGAGCCCCCGCAGCGGTGCGCCCGAGAGCTTCCCGCAGGCGCGGAGCAGCGCGTAATCCGCCCAGAAATTCGAGAGCAGCAGCACATCCAGATAGACTGTCATACGCATCACCGTAATCAGTATAGCATGGACGCCCCGCGAAAAATGTCGGCTTCGGTGCGCAGGCTCCGGTGCAAAAGGTGCATCTCCGACATTTTATGCAAATTCCTGCAAAAAGCGCTTGACTTTTCGTGAAAAACATATTATAATATAACATAAGCAGTCAGAATGAAAAGACTGCCGCGAGAATTCAATATATGAAAAAGAGGAGGATTCCCAAATGGGCAAGTATGTCATCAAGCAGACCAAGACCGGCGTCAAGTTCGATCTGAAGGCCGGCAACGGTGAAGTCATTGCGACCTCTGAGGTGTATACCACCGAGAAGGCTTGCAGACAGGGCATTGCGAGCGTCCAGAAGAACGCGCCGATCGCTTCGGTCGAGGATCAGACAGCCGAGGGCTTTGCAGTGGAAAAGCACCCGAAGTTTGAGATTTACACCGACAAGGCCGGCGAGTTCCGCTTCCGCCTGAAGGCAAGAAACGGCGAGATCATCGCTGTCAGCGAGGGCTACAAGGCAATTTCCGGCTGCAAGAACGGCATCGAGTCCGTCAAGAAAAATGCGGATTCCGAGATCGTGATGCAGGAAGCATAATCTGCGGCAATTATTTGCAATACATTCAGATAAACGGAGGAACTGAACAATGGACATTAAGGCGAAGATCGAAGAGATCATTGCAAAGGTGAAGGGCGACGACTCCCTCAAGGAGAAGTTCATGAGCGATCCGGCAGGCACCGTCAAGGGTCTGGTCGGCGACGCAGCAGATGACGATACGGTCAAGAAGATCATCGACGCTGTGAAAGATGCACTGGCAAGCGGCGGCATCGCGGGCATCAAGGACAAGATCGCGGATGCGGTCGGCGGTCTCTTCGGCAAGAAGGGCGATGAGGAGAAGAAGGACTGATCCTTCCGATTCAGACACGGGAGCACACCTGAGAAATCGGGTGTGCTTTTTTATGCGCTGTGTGTGCATTTTCTGAAAATTGCATTTTTCTGCGTTCTGCCCATTGCAAAAACGGCGGAAATGCTGTATAATATAATAGATGTATTATGCTGTGATGTATCATACGGAAAGGAGCATGCGACATGGATCTTTCCAGACTGCTCGCGGAACTGCTGGTCAACGCCGCGGTCACATATCTCGATGAACAGGTGCCCTCAGCCCCGCCCCCGAGACGGCCCGCGCCGCAGGGCAGACGCATCCCGCAGGGGACGCCGCAGCCGCGCAGGGTAGCCTCTCCCTCCGCTCCGCTCAGACGCGGGAAGCCCGTGCGCAGTCAGTCGGCTGTGCGCAGGGGGCGCGGCGGCGTGCCCTATGTGGACAAGTGGATCCAGCTTCCGCGCCATGAGTTCGAGGAGGTGCCGAAGGAGATCCGCCAGATGCGCACGATTTCCGGCTATTCTGTCACCGGCAAGCGCTCGATGGAATCGCTCTTTGTGCAGCAGGGCCGCTTTATGGTCGATTTCTGCGATGAATACGAGAAATATGTGCCCTGCTCCCGCACTACACCGATGTATTATAACCTGAAGGATGACGAGCTGCGCTGCTATTTCACATGGCGCACGAAGTATAAGCTGGGGGAGCATACCGAAACGGAGACCGCCTACCTGATGCTCTATGCGAGCGAGATTCTCAATCAGATCGGCGTGACCTCTCCGCAGGATGCGCTGGAGCGGCTGAAATGGCTCTCTGCCGATTACGGCGACAAGCATCCGCAGCTCAAGAAGGCGGTGAGCCGATGGCTGCCGGACTATGCGGCGTATTTCGGGCTGCCCTATGATTCCCGTGCGCCGAAGGACATTGCGCTTTCCGTGATGCTCCGGCACAGCCGCCACAGTGACCTTGCGGTGCTCTCTGCACTGAACTGGCTCTCAAAATACAAGCTGCTGGAATCGAAGCTCTATCTGGCATATAAAGAGGATACCGCCGCCGCGCTGCACCGTGTCTATGCGGCGATGCTGCGGCATTACGCGGAGAAAAAGCACTTCTCCTATCCGGTGTTCCTCTTCGGCGATGTGAAGCGCGCCGAGCATGTGATGTTCGAGGGCGCCGTGTTCTACGACGTCCGCGGCGAGGAGCTGAAGGAGGAGGCGGATATCCGCCTTTCCCCGATGACGGTCTATCACTGCTGCCGCGGGAAATGGGCGGTCGAGCGCTATTGCAGTGACCCCGACAGCGCGAAGATCGGCGCCTTCCTGCGCACATTCGATTCCCTGATGCGCGATCAGCTCGGGTTCAAGTATTCGCTGAAAGCGGGCGATCTGCCGACCGGCGATGCAGAGGTTATCCGGCAGGCGATCGGTGCGTATTTTGCGGAAAAGGCGCGTGCGAATGCACCGAAAATTGAGCTCGACGCGCAGAAGCTCGCGGAGATCCGCGAGGCTGCCGCGCACACGACCGATATGCTCACGCTCCCGGAAGATGAGGATGTCAATGCACTGCTGAACGAGGCACCCGAGGAGACGGAGTCCCCGGAGAACAATACTTCCGCAGATGCCGACACGGAGCTCCCTGAGCTCCCGCTCAGCACGCCTGCAATGGCGCTGCTGGTCTGCCTGCTGACGGGGGAATCCTATCAGCCGCTGACGGAAAAGGGGCATATGCTCTCGGTGCTCGCGGATGAGATCAACGAAACGCTCTATGACCGCTTCGGCGACAATGTGATCGAGTTCGAGGGCGATACGCCTGTGATCGTGCCCGACTATGAGGAAGACCTGAAAGGACTGTTTCAATCATGACGATACCCAAACGGATGGCAGGCGCTGTCATCCATGCTTTACAGGGCGGTGTTGTCCCGCGCATCGGCTTGCAGTATATTGCAGTCGGGCGCGAGAAGGAGATCGAAGCGCTGCTCTCCGACATCAATGTGATCGCGGACGGCGGTGCGGCATTCCGCTTCATCAGCGGCAAATACGGCAGCGGCAAGAGCTTTCTGCTGCAAACGATCCGCAATTATGCAATGGATCGCGGCTTTGCTGTCTGTGACGGCGACCTCTCGCCGGAGCGCAGGCTCTCCGGCAGCAACGGGCAGGGGCTTGCGACCTACAAGGAGCTCATTCAGAATCTCTCGACGAAGACAAAGCCCGACGGCGGCGCGCTGCCGCTCATCCTTGACAGATGGATCAATTCCGTGCGGACGCAGGCTGCGGCGGAAAGCGGACTGGAGCTCACCGATCCCGCATTCCATAAGCTCGTCGAGCAGCGCATCTTCACTGTGGTCGATTCGCTCAATTCGATGGTACACGGCTTTGATTTTGCGATGCTGCTGCGGCTCTATTATCAGTCATTTGTAAACGACGACGCAGAGACCAAGGCGAAGGTCATCAAATGGTTCCGCGGCGAGTATCAGACGAAAACGGAAGCGAAGAATGATCTCGGCGTGAATATCTGCATCCGCGATGACGACTGGTATGAGTACATCAAGCTGTTTGCAGTCTTTCTGAAGCAGGCGGGCTATCAGGGACTCATCGTGCTGGTAGATGAGCTGGTGAACCTCTACAAAATCCCGCAGACTGTGACACGCGAGAAAAACTATGAGAAGATTCTCACGATGTATAACGACACGATGCAGGGCAAGGCGGAGTATCTCGGCATCATCCTCTGCGGCACGCCCCAGAGCATGGAGGATCCGCGGCGCGGCGTGTTCAGCTATGAGGCACTGCGCTCCCGTCTCACCGACGGCAAATACGGCGGCGACACCGTGAACCTGCATGCGCCGGTCATTCATCTCACGGCGCTCGGTTTTTCGGAGATGCGCATTCTGGTCGAGAAGCTGGCGGAGATCCATGCGGTGCTCTATGACTACACGCAGACTGTCACCGCGGCAGATCTGGATGCCTTTATCAAGATCGAATACGGCCGCATCGGCGCGGACAGCCACCTCACTCCGCGTGAGGTCATCCGCGATTTCATTGAGGTGCTGGATATTGTCCAGCAGAATCCGGGGACGGATGTTGCAGCATTGCTCGGCTCAGACGGCTTCTCCTACGCGGAAACCGAGCTGGAGGAGCAGGAGACTGTCTCCGATGAGTATGCAGAATTTACGATCTGATCGTAATTCTATAGATTTTATCAGAATCATTTAAGGAGTGGTAAGTAAAATGAAAATCAATCTGAAAGCAACACTGGCATGTATCACATCGGCGGCTCTGCTGACTGCCTGCGGCGCCAAGAAGCCCGCAAGACCCGCAGCGCCCGAATCGCTCAGCGATCTGCAGTTCATGATCACGCTGTATCCCGATTATGCGCCGATTACCTGCGAGAACTTTGAAAAGCTCGTCGATGAGAAGTTCTATGACGGTCTGACCTTCCACCGCGTGGTCGATGACTTCATGGCACAGGGCGGCGATCCGCTCGGCACCGGCATGGGCGGCAGCGAGCAGACGATCAAGGGTGAATTCTCCGCGAACGGCGTCAAGAATGAGCTCTCGCACACCCGCGGCGTCATCTCGATGGCACGCTCGATGGACATGAACAGCGCATCGAGCCAGTTCTTCATCTGCTATGATGATTCCTGCACCTTCCTCGACGGCCAGTATGCCGCATTCGGCAAGGTCACAGAGGGCATGGAGGTCGTTGACAAGTTCCTCGAGGTCGAGCGCGTCGTGGGCGGCGACAACGCAATCTCCTCCCCGGTCACGCCGATCGTCATGGATACCGTCGTGATGGTTGAGGACGACAAGGACGGCAATCCGCGTGCACTGGTCACGATGCGTGAGTTCCTCACTGACGGCGGCTCTGAGAATACCGACACTGAGAGCGGCGCTGACGACTCCAAGGCAGACGACTCCAAGGCTGAGTAATTCCGACATAAAACAGCACTTCCCGCCCCAGTGCATACGGAGCGGGAAGTCTGCAAATTAGGCGTCTTCGGTGAATTCGAGGATGTCGCCGGGCTGACAGTGCAGCACCGTGCAGATCGCGTTGAG
>JAEEGL010932296.1_pt1 | contig 29973 bp, 30 predicted proteins | sample 9134231 | NCBI WGS metagenome assembly JAEEGL01 (sample SAMN16246548, study PRJNA631951) | gut metagenome | biome: gut microbiome; feature: rumen; material: fiber-attached | host: Bos | place: Iran: Karaj | collected 2018-10 | reverse complement strand
GCGCCTCAAAAGCGGAGATTTTTGTGCCCATCGAGGCGAAAAGCGCAGAAAGACTTGTTGCGGTCTTTCGAGCATTTTCAACGAAGAGGGGCGCGAAAAGATACCTTTTGAGGCTGTGTATCCTTAAGTGAATGCGCCCAACAGCGGGCCCGCAGGTTTCGGCCGTAAAAGGGGAAGCGCTTTACCGGGCGATCGAAACAAACGGATCCTGCGCGGCAAAAACAGCCTGCATGACCCGCGCCGCGACGAATTTTAAAACCGAAACAGCTATGCCAAGCCTGCGATTTTTTTTAAATAAGGGTAATAATGGTGATTGCGGAACCTTTATTGTTATGCTATAATATGTGCGGAGGAATATTGATTGAATGCATTATCTCGAAAGGAACCCGTAAAATGAAAAGATTATTCCCGATGATACTGGCGGCGATCATGCTGCTTGCAGTCATGGCATTCCCCGCATATGCCGACGAATCGGCCCGTTTCTATCTTGAAGGCCCTTCCTCGGCGAAAGTCGGCGATAGGATCACGATCTCCCTCTTCATCGACGGAGATTATAAGGTGAACACTCTGAACCTCCGCGTTTATTTCGACAACACCTCTTTCAGCTACGTCGGAAGGAAATTCGGCCAGGCGTATTACGATACAAACGATGAGGTAGGCCCGGTTTACAGCGAATGCAGGCCCACCTCCAAGGGCAACGCGGTCAGCTTCGCCATGATGATGATCGACGAACCCATGCATGCGGTCGGCAAGCTTGTCGATCTGGAGTTCGAAGTCCTCGCAACGGCCTCACCAAACGCGGATTTCATGGTCGAGGTGCGTGATTTCGGCTATATGCCCATCGGCGCCTCCAACGCGACCCCCGTCGCGCATACCGAGAACGGCCTCAGCATGACCCTTTCCGGCGGCTCCGGCACGGGCACCACTCCGATGCCCATAGCCACTCCGAGGCCCATCTCGCCCACCGCGACCCCCGCGGGCGATTCCAAGACCGAGGATCCTTCCCATTCCGACTCCAAGGAGACCCCCGCTCCTACCGATCCCGCCGTGACCGAAGGCCCCTCCGATACCGACGATCCCACTACGACCGAAGGCCCCTCCGATCCCGATGCGACTCCCGCCCCCGACACAGCGCCGACAGGCGATCCCAAGGCGCCCTCCTTTGAGGACGGAAAAGGTACCGATTGGAAGAAGATAGGCATTTACGGCGGTCTCGGCGCGGTGCTTGCCGCGGCGGTCGTCGTGCTCATCACCCAGATCGTCAAGAAGAAAAAGAACGGAAAGGATGAGGACTGATAAATGAAGCGTTTCACGGCGATACTCCTGATCCTGCTGCTTGCGGTGGTCGTTCCCGCCTCCGCGGGGTCTCAGCGCGCGCAGATCGGCGCCGACGTGAGCGGTTTTCAGTCAGTCGATATTTACGGCCAGCCGATCTCCGGCGAGGTATTCCATGAGAACTACTCTTCGGTAGTAACGTATTTCGCTACCTGGAACGCCGCGTGTATCGGTCAGCTCGATATTCTTCAGAGCATACATGACTCCGAGCCCGGGTTCGGAGTCTATGCCCTGCTTTATGAGGACGCGACCAGCACCGTCGAGGCGGCGGCGGCCGTGGCCCGGGAGCACGGGATCACGTTCCCGATATTCGTTGTTGACAGCGTTTGGGCGCCGATCACAGCGGAATCGAGTTTTATTCCCCAAAGCTTCATAATCAACAAGGACGGCGTCATAGTGGAAGCGTGGCAGGCGGCGTTCGATTCGCCCGATACGCTCCTTGAACGCCTTATCCATTGGGCGGAAGGATACGTTCCGCCCGATCCGACCGATCCGCCCGTGGATCCTACCGATCCGCCCGTGGAGCCGACCCAGCCTCCGGTCACGCCGTTTGACGGCGACGTCGATCTCAACGGCGAAGTCAACGCGCAGGACGCTCTGATCGTACTGCGCTGCTCGCTCGATCTGATGGAGCTCACGCACGAGATATGGGAGCACGGCGACGTTAACCGAAATGGTATTATTGACAGCGCGGACGCGCTTATAATACTGCGCATTGCGCTTAATATGAGATAAGGAGCCACAATGAAAAACCTTAAGAAGATCCTTATTTACCTGATGCTCGGCTGCATGCTGTTCACCGCCTGCTCCTGCACCTACCCGATCCGCGTCGCAAAGAGGCCGGATTCGCTTGAGATCCCTTCGGATTTCACGGACGACTTCATCGAGCCGGAAGAGACCGACGAGCCCGAGGATACCGACGGCCCCGCTGAGACGGAGGATCCCGATAACCCCCTCGGGCTGATAACGCCCTCTCCGGGGGAGACCCTCGAACCGACGGACGAACCCACGCCGGAGCCCACTCCGGAGCTCACGGCCGAGCCCACGGCGGAGCCTTCCGAAAGCGCCGCTCCCGGCGAGAGCACTTCGCCCACGGCAACTCCCAAGCCCACGGCCACTCCCACGCCGAAGCCCACTCCCACGCCCAAGCCCACGGCTACTCCCACGCCCAAGCCCACGGCGACTCCCAAGCCCGATTACATTTTCGAGACCTACGATATAGTCAGGAATAAGAAATACACCCAGAGCATCTTCTCAAAATCCAAGCTCACGATGATCAACTTCTGGGCGACCTGGTGCGCGCCCTGCATCGAGGAGCTTCCCTACATCCAGCGCCTCTCTTCCGAGTATTCCGGCAGGGTGCAGATACTCACCGTGCTCTATGATTCCGGTGATTCCGGCGCTGTCGAGACCGCAAAGGCGATAATCTCTTCAATGGGATTCACCGTCCCCGTATTGAGGAGGAACGATTCGATCAAGGCGGCGTTTGACGTACCGCATCTCACTCCGCCCGCGCTTCCCACCACCTTCTTCATCGATCAGAACGGTAAGCTGGTCAAGGTGGTCAAGGGCAGCCACAATTATGACCAATGGTGCAGCGAAATCAACAAACTTCTTTGACGAGAGGAGGCTGTATGGAACGAAAAACCGATAAACTTATGCGCTATCTGATACCCGGCGTCGTGCTCCTCGTTGGCTTGGGGTTCATGCTCTTCGGGATCAAGGACGGCGAAGCCGCGGCGGTGATCAAAAAGGCCGTTGCGATATGTATGGAATGTATAGGCATCGGCTGAAAAAATCAGCCGATGGCTATTGAAGTTTTGCGCTTGGATCTGATCCCACATGGCGGCCTCGCATATTATTGGTTTTGATAAACGCAGAAGCCCCGTACGCAAAACTTCCGATCCTAACGAAACCGGCAGGCTGAATTCATCAGCCGCCGGCTATTCCTAACGAATCCGGCATCGGCTGAAAAAATCAGCCGCCGGCTATTCCTAACGAAACCGGCAGGCTGAATTCATCAGCCGCCGGCTATCGGACGCTCAATCAGTCTATTCTGATCTCCGGGGGGAGAAACCAATGAAGGAAATAATACTTAAACTGTTCGGCCTTGAAGAGGCGCAGCTTGCTGATCCGGTAGTAAAAGCCGGTATCGCCGCCAGCTTTATCGTGATCGCCGCAGTCATCGCGGTGTTCGTAGTGCTTCTTGTCAAAAAGCGGTTCCTCATTCACGCGGCGGGCAAAAAGGTCTGGATGAGGACGAAATTCATCATCCAGTCCTGCTGGTTCATACTGACCAACAGCTTCATGGTCGGCTGGTTCAAGGGGACCATCTACCAGGGCAAGCTCAAGTACATCTGCGTGCCCGGCATGAACTGCTATTCCTGCCCCGGCGCATGGGGCTCCTGCCCGATAGGCTCGCTCCAGGCGGTGCTTGATGAAGCGGATCCCAAAAAATCCTGGTTCGATCCCAAAACATTCACGCTGGTGCAGTATCCAAAATACTGGTTCGCCTTCTACATAGTCGGTTTCATAATGATCATCGGCGCCCTCTGCGGAAGGCTCATATGCGGCCTTCTGTGCCCGTTCGGCTGGATACAGGATCTGCTCTATAAGATCCCCGTCAAAAAGCTGAAGCTCCCGCGCGACGAGGTCAGGATCAACTCCTCCAAGCATCCCGGGCTCATAAGGGCGCTGCTGGGCGTCGATAAGTACCTCCGCTATGCCAAATACGCCTTCCTCATCGTAATGGTAATATTCCTTCCCCTTATCGTGAAGGCGACCCCCTGGTTCTGCAAATACGTATGTCCCTCCGGGATGCTTATCGGCGGCATACCGCTCATGAGCATGAATAAAAGCCTTGCCGAGGCGGCCGGCGATCTGACGCTTTTAAAGCTCTCCATACTGGCCTGCACGGTCGTGATCTCGATATTCCTTTACCGCCCGTTCTGCCGCTATATCTGCCCGCTCGGCGCGCTGTATTCGCTGTTCAATCCCATTTCGCTTTACCGTTACGGTATTGACGACAGCAAGTGCAACCGCTGCAAGGGCTGCCGTGCCTGCGCGAACGCCTGCCCGATGGGCGTCGACCCGGTAAAGACTCCCAACAGCCCCGAATGTATCCGCTGCGGCACCTGCAACGCCACCTGCCCGCAGAAAGCGATCCATGCCGGCGTAAAGTTCAAAACGCTCGAAGGCAGCGTCCTTCGCACCAAAAAAAGAAAATAATATCAAAGGAGAAACCATATGAAAAAGCTTATCGCACTTCTTGCAGCCGCCGTTCTGGTATTTGCCGCGGTACCCGCGCTTGCCTTTACAGGCTTTGACGAGGGCCCCGAAATGCCCGCGATCACCACGGTCGAAGACGAGCTGATCCCCGTTGCCGTCAACCGCGTTGAGAACGATCCCGAGGCGGGGCAGAACGAGTGGGGAGAGACCGTCTACACCTGGATCCCCATGAGCAACAATGCCGTGGTCGAGCCCGGCGAGGACGTCACCCTCTCCTGCGAGATCAACGTTCCCGAGGCGCTCGAAGGCTTTGACGAAGAGGCTCTCAATTCCATAGAGGTACGCATTTCGTTCGGCGGCCTTGAATTGAACGAGCTCGTTATGGCCTATGGCTGCGACGCCAATTATGAGTGCAACTATGACGCGGGCTTCTGCTATCCCCTTCCCGGATACGGCAACGCCGCCATCGAAGGAAACGAGCTCATAGTCGACGCGCATCTCGGCACCGAGCCGCAGATCATCGTTCGCGGCATCGCGCTGGAGGATAAGATCGTCTGCGAATGCACCGTTACGATCGGTCAGTACGATCTGCCCACGCATTTCTCCGTCGGCAAGCTCACCGCCGATGGTGAAACGTACTATGCTTACGTCAAGGATATCATGAACGTCCAGATCCGCGGCATGAAGTTCTTTGCCGTTGACGGCGTTTTCGATCATTATTACGTCTGCCTCAACGATCACGATTATATCCGCTCTGTCGATACCAAGGGCGTGACCTATACCGAGGTCGGCAACGAGGAGAACGTGGTCACCTCCGGCACGGCGTTCGACGCGCTTGAGCTCGCTTACGAGACCTTCATGGGTTTCTTCGGATTCACGGATGACGGCGCCGCCGATGCGCTTACCCCCGCCGTGTTCCTTGCCGGTTCCGAGCCCGTTCGTTCCGTCAAGACCGTCGAGATCGGCGGCGACGAGCCCGTTCCCACCGAGCCCGCGCCTGTTGATCCCCAACCCCCTGTGACCGGCGGAGCGAGCCTTGTGCTGCTCGGCGCTGCGGTGCTGGCTGCGGGCGCTGCGCTGTGCGCTGCAGGCTCCGGCAAAAAGCACGACTGATATTTAGATAGCGGCTTGCGCGCCGACTTTTCCGTGATAACCAAAACCAAATAAGCTTCAATAACGAGCCGTCCCCCGGGCTGACAGAAAAGCGCCGTCGGGCGGCTTCGTTTATGCCGCGCGGGCATATCGTCGATCCCGCTGCTCGATACGATCAAAGGATCCGTATCAATACACTATCAGTATCGGTATTGTTGATCACTATCAATACTGTTGTTATCTAATATTATTAATATTATTATAGCACATATGTTCTACATTGCCAATACCCTGCGGGGCGCATACCCTTAAAAACAACAAAAAACCCTTTGCGTCGGTCAAAACCGTCTGCAAAGAGTTTTCGTTCATGCAATAAAGCTTATCCGTATGAAACGCCCCGATACCGCCTTATGCCGAAAAGCACAGCGCTGCGGGGCGCTCGATAATCCGCGTCAATACTCGGCTCTCGCTCCGCCGATAAGCTTCGGACGCACGCGCGCCATAACGACGTTCGCTTCGCCGATCTTGTTGTTCTCCGCGTGCACGGGGACGGCAACGCGGTGCAGGTGCATGCCTATCAGCACGCCGCCGATATCCATACCGGCTTTAGCCATGCCCTTTATATCCTCTACCACGACGGGCTCGGAGAACACTTCGGTCGCTTCAACGCTCCACGCGCCGCCCGCGTGCAGCCTGGGCTTAACGCAGACCTCTTCAAACCCGTACTTTTCCATACATTCGCGCTCAACGACTATCGCGCGGTTCAGATGCTCGCAGCATTGGCAGGCAAGATACAGCCCGTGCTCCTTAACGATGGGAAGTACCTCGCCCATTATGGCGCGGGCAACGTCCTCGTTTGAGTGAGTTCCCATATGGTAGCCGAGAACGCGGCTCGTGCTGCACCCTATCACAACGATATCGCCCTTTTTGAGCGCGGGGATATTGTGGGAGGACGTGCCTGCGTACTCAAGACCGACCTGCCCGTAGTTGATGAGCTCGGTAACAGCGGCTTTAGCCTGCTTTTTTAAAAGATCCAGCGAAAATTCCACTTGAATCACCTCCATGACAAGTGTATTATATAGCTGCGGCAAATAAAAAACAAGGAGAAAACCACCTTGAGAAAAGATATAATAAAAGTGCTCGTCACGCTGCCTGTAAAACAGAAGCATATCGATAAGCTTACTGCGGTCTGCCCGGAGGCGGATATCCGGTTCGTCCCTTCAAAGGAGCTCACCGCCAAAGACGTTGAGGATATCGACGTATCCATCGGCAACATCCCGCACGCGCTCGTGCCCGAGGCAAAGCGTTTGAAGCTGCTGCACCTCGGTTCCGCCGGCACGGACGGCTATCCCGAGCTGATGCCGGAGGGGGCGCTGCTCACCAATTCCAGCGGCGCGTACGGCCTCGCCATATCCGAACACATGCTCGGCATGGCGCTTGCCGTCATAAAAAAGCTTTATCCTTACTATGATAATCAGCGTGAAAGCCTCTGGCATGACGAGGGCGGAGTTACCTCTCTGGAGGACGCCTGCGTGCTTTCGGTCGGCATGGGCGATATAGGGGGCGATTTTGTGAGGAAGTGCAAGGCCCTCGGCTCATACACGATAGGGATCCGCCGCGTGCTCCGCGAAAAGCCCGATCACGTCGACGAGATGCACACCCTCAATGAGCTCGACGAGCTGCTGCCGAGAGCGGATATCGTGGCGCTGTCCCTTCCTTCGGGGAAGGATACCGACGGCCTGATGGACGAACGCCGTATGCGCCTCATGAAGCCCGGCGCGCTGCTTATCAACGTGGGCCGGGGCCGCGCGATAGTCACGGAGGATCTCGTCAAGGTCTGCTCCGAGGGCCGCATAAAAGCCGCTCTCGACGTTACCGATCCGGAGCCGCTGCCTGCGGAGCATCCCCTTTGGCATACGCCGAACGTCTATATCACGCCGCATATCTCGGGCTTCTTCCATCTGCCGCAGACGCTCGACAGGATAGTGGATATAGGCGCGGAGAACCTTCGCCGCCTTGTATCGAACGAGCCGCTCCTCAATCTTGTGGACGGAGCGACGGGCTACCGCGTGCAGACCGGCAGGGCGTAAAAGCGATCATGGCTATATGCGCCGCGCTTTTTCGGGCTCCGTGCCTTCCCATTGAGGGGGGCAACGCCCCACCGGGCGTTGCCGGACCGCGAGGCACGAGCGGCGGATGAGGCGGCAGGAAGGATAAAGCAGATCATTTTTCCGCCTCATCAGTCAGCCGGGGCCGGGCGGCCTTCTGCGAGCATCCCCGAAGACTTATCCATGTTATAAAAACAAAGCATGATACGGGAAACTGCCCCCTGTATCATGCTTTTTTACATTTCTGCCCGGAAAGCGCCGCCGAACGCAACATATACAGCGCTGCCTTCAGCTTCGATTCCTTTTACAGCCTGATCGTTTCATCGCATTTCAACAGCTCTGCCTCATGCGGATCGTGGGATATGAGCAGTATCGACGCGCCGTCGGATCGTAGCAGAATCTTTTCGGCTATGCGGCCGCGAAGCTCCGCATCCAGCCCCTTGAAAGGCTCGTCGAGCAGCAGCGGATCGCCGCCGTACGCCAAAGCACGCGCTATCGCGACGCGCCGCTGCATACCGCCGGGAAGCTCCTTGGGGAGCGTTGAAGCGCTCTCGGAAAGCTCCATATCCCGAAGCAGCTCCGCGGCCTTTTCGGGCCCGGAACCGGCGGGCATGACCTCGCGCACGTTTCTTTCCGCGCTGAACCAGGGCATCAGCCTATCCTCCTGAAACACAACGGAGGGCTTTTCGCCCGGGGCGAAGACTATCTCGCCCTTTTGCGGCTTGATCAGCCCGAGCATCAGCTTTAAAAGCGTGGTCTTTCCGCGCCCGCTCTCGCCCATTACGCAGATCCTTCGCCCGCCCGAAAGGTCAAGCGAAAGGTCTTCAATAACGGGTTTATCATCATAGGCGAAGGATACGTTTTTCAGTTCCATTTCACGATCCTCCCCAGCAGCATCAAAAAGAGTATTTCCAGCGCGAAGCTGAGTATCACCACCGCGGCGGTCCAGGCGAACAGCTCCGGCGTTTCAATGAGGAGCTTGCTCTCATAGATCTTTTTGCCTATCCCGAAGGCGGGGTGCGCGATGACTTCGGCGGTCACGCCCGATTTCCACGCAAACCCGAGCCCGGTCGTGCAGGCGGAAAGAAAATGCGGCAGCACCGAGGGCGCGTAGATATCACGCAGTTTTTTGGCCTTTGAGAAGCCGAACGCCCCGGCCATCTCCAGCAGTTGTGCGTCGGTCGAGAGTATGCCGTTAAGCACGTTCGTCCACGCGATCGGCAGCACCATCAAAAACGCTATGAAGGCGGGGGTCAGCGAAGAGGAAAGATACAACAGCACGAGTATTATAAAGCTCGTGACGGGGGTAGCTTTGACTATGGAGCGAAGGGGGGAGAGCAGCGCTTCCGCAAAGCGCGACGACGCGCTGACTATGCCGAGCAGGCTGCCCGCGCCTATACCGGCGAGGAACCCCAGGAACACCCTAATAAGCGTCAAAAGGCAGCTCGTCCAGAACAGCTTCGTTCCGCAGAGCTTTATAAGCGTTTTCGCCGTTACGACGGGGGAGGGAAGCAAGAGATCGCTTCCCACGCCCCATGCCGCCGCCTGCCAGACCAAAAGCCAGAAAGCGGCGGCAAGTATCGTTTTGACTGTTTTGTTGTTAAAGAAGCCTTTCATCAATAGCAGATGTCATCGCCGGGGAGCTTGCCGCCGACGGACTTGGGATCGGAACCGAAGAGCACCTCGAACATCGCCATGCAGGAGGCCTTCATATCGCTGCCGGTTATCCAGACTATGTTGCAGCGGGGGATGGCGGCCTTGGCAACGGGAGCCGCGGGCAGTATCTCCGCGTCGACGATCATCTGGCAGGCCTCGTCGGAGCCGGTGTTGATGAGCTCCACGGCCTTGCCGTAATCGGCGATGAAGGCGTCGACGGCGCTCTTATGCTCGTTCACAAAGCTGCGCCTTGCGATAACAACGCCCTGAACGAGCTTGGTATCGCTCACCTTGCCCCATTCCTCGGTGAGGTCGATCGCCACGCGAAGCGCGTCGTTCTTTACGAGGGTGGTGGTGACCATGGGCTCGGGCAGCATACCGAGATCCGCTCCGCCGCTTGCCATAAGCGCTGCAAGCTCGGAATGTTCGGCTTTGAATTCAACGCTGAGGTCGGACACGCCGTTCTTTTCGATCAGGTAGTTGAGTATGTACTCGGGAGTGGAGCCCTGACCGGTAGCGTAGAGGGTTCGGCCGGAAAGATCGCTCATGGAATGGATCTCTTCGCCGTTCTCGAGGATATAGAGCACGCCGAGGGTGTTGATCCCGAGGATCACAACGTCGCCTTCAAGCTTGTTGTAAAGCGTTGCGGCAAGGTTGACGGGCACCGCGGCAATATCGAACTCGCCGGAGATGAACGCGGAAGCGACCGCGCTGGGATCGGAATTGAGCGTGATATTGTACCGGGGATAGGTCTCGCTCTTCATAAGGGGCGCTATGCCCATGCCGGTCGGCCCTTTAAGAGCGGCGATGCGTATGACCGTGGAGTCCTTCTTTTTGCATCCCGTAAGAGCAAAAAGCGTAAACACCATAACCAAAGCAAGTACGAGTGAGAGGATCTTTTTCATAGTTTTCTCCTTTTTCCGCTTTAAAGCGGTGTTATAATATGCGGATCTCATGCCCGCTGCGGGAAATCCTTCCGCTGTTTTCAAGTTCGTCGAGCGCGCGGTAGAGCGAAGCGCGGCTCAGGGAAAGCGCCTTTGCAAGCGCGTCCATCCCGAACGGGATGTGTACGGAGCCGTTCTCCTCGTTCTTTTCAAGGTAGCGCATCAGCTTTTCGGCTGCGGTGCCGCCCGCCATACATTCCACCCTTTCGGTAAGGAAGCGTATGCGGCTGATAAGGTAACGGCAATAGTTTCGGGTGATATCGAAATGCCTATCCATCAAAGCAAGGAAGGACGCCTCGTCAAACGTCAGCGCGGCGACGGGCTTTTGCGCGGTGACCTCCGTAGAGGGGAGCCTGCCGCCCATCAGAGTGGCGGCGCCGAAGATATCGCCGGGCCCCAAAAGACTCATCGAAACGGAGCCGCTGCCGGAGGGCTTTACCACCTTCGCATAGCCCGAAATGATGAAGCCGATCCTGCCGCCGGAGGGCGTGAGGAGCTTTTCCCCCTGCGCGTATTCTGTAAGCTCCGCGGCTTCACCCGCTTCGCGAAGGCCCTCTGCGGTTACGCCCTTCATGAGCTCGCACGAGGCAAGACGGCTGACTTTTTCAGATAGATCCATTTTACGCTCCCGATGATCACAGCATAGTATTACACGAAACAAAATGTCTTATATAAGACTATAAACATTATATGAGACACAAAGCTGTATGTCAACGGGTTTTATCGAAAGAAAGCAAATATACTTGTCGCCGCAGGACATTTACAAAAAAAGTCCGATAGCCTGTATACAAAAAGGCTTTCATATGGTAGAATTGATAAAATTCGGCCAGGGCCTGAATTCAGAGGTTGTTATGAGCGAGCTGTCAACACGTGAAAAACTGATACTTGCCGGCATGGAAGAGGTAAGGAGCTACGGTATGCAGGGCTTCTCACTTCGCCGCGTCGCTTCAAAATGCGGCGTTTCGTGCGCCGCGCCGTATAAGCATTTTGCCGATAAGGAGAGCTTCTTCCTTGCGATGGTGGATTACATCAACGAGAAGTGGGCGGAGCGGCTTCGTCCGCAGCTTACCCAAAGCAGCTCGGTCGAGAAGGCCATCGCCTCGTGCGTAACGGATTACGTTCGCTTTTTGTGCGAGAATCCCCCTTTCAAATCGGTGCTGATAATCAAGACCACGGGCATCGATTCGCCGCGCGCCGCGCTTGCAGGCGGTACCAGCGTCGCCATGAAGCGCCTCTTCGTAATGTACGGAAGGAAGCACGGCCTCGACCGCCTCACGCTAAGGCAAAGGATATTCCGCATCCGCTCCATCGCCTACGGTTCCGCGCTGATAATCAGCATGGACGACAGCAGATTTGACGGTATGATCTCAGAATTGAACAAGATGCTGCTCGATGCATTGAAATAATTAACAGTTTGTTAAAAAACTCGGGGTTTTTGGCGATTGACTTGATGATTGCTCTATGCTAATCTATATATGCAGATAGCAGTAGTGTCTTTCATGGAACCCTCCTAATTTCCATATTTGCATTATTGACGATAAAGGGAACGATGATCGTTCCCTTTACGTTTGGATCATATTCGGTTTTGCGCGCGAGGAACGCGCTTTTTTTATCTCACGAAATGCCAGTCCATCTCGTTGGCGAAGAGGAACGGCTCCCTTGCGCCGGGAACGTTCTTTATCCTGGAGGAGCAGATAACGCTGTTGAGCCTGAAGTAGAGGGGCATGAACGGCACGCTTTCAACAAAGTAGCTCTGGAATGCATACGCCGCGTCGCGCAGCTCCTCCTCGGTCATCGCGCCGGACATGACGTTCATCGCGGAGACCAGATTGCCGTCCACCACGTGCCCGAAATTGTTCGCGCCGCCCGCTTCGAGATAGCTCGAAAGCTCGTTGGCGATATTGAGATTGAACCCGACGAGAGCGATATCCCAATCGCCCTCCTTAAGAGCGAGCATGAATTCGCTCTCCGGATCGCCGAGAGTATGCGGCGCGGTGACGAGCTCCACCTTGAACCCGAGCGTTTCAAGCTGGGAGGCGATCATTGAGGCGGCGTCGCTCCGGACGGTGTTTTCGGTAGTCGCGCTCGTAAGCAGCTTTATGCTCAAAGTCCTGCCGTCGGTCGAAAAGCGAGTCCCGTCGTCGGTAACTATCGAATAGCCCGCGGAATCAAGATAGATCCCGGCGGTGTTCTGATCGAAATTGAATATGTCGCAGCGCGAATCGTAAAGCCAGTTGTCGGGAGGGAAGGGAACGTCCGCCACCCTCGCGCGGTTCATATAGACGTTTGTGATTATCACGCTCCTGTTTATCCCGTGCGCGACCGCAAGCCTCAGATCGTTGTCGGAGAACAGCCGCGAGTGATTGAACAGCAGCGCTTCCATATCCTGAGTCATAACGTCTATCACTTCGGTGGTACCCGCGCTGTAATACTTGCCCGCGGTAAGTATATCCGTCGGCACCATATCGAGCTGACCGGCCTCGTATGAGGCGAGCGCGGTGGTGTTGGAATCCCTCTCGGTAAAAACGATCCTGTTGAAATACGGGCGCTTGTTCCACCAGCTTTCGTTTACGGCAAGCGTAACGGTATCGTCGGTCACGGTATCAACGTAGTACGCCCCCGTGCCGACCATGGGCACGGAGCGCTTTATCGGGAACACAAGGCTGTAAAGCCCCATAATGCCGGGCTTTTTCAGCTTAACGCGGACGTTGAGCGTATCCACCGCTTCGATGCTTATGATGTTCTTCGCGCAGTCCTTATAGTAGCTGTCCTCCATATTGACAAGCGAATAATAGGTGTCAAGCACGTCCTGTGCGCTGAGCGAACCGCCGCTGTGCCATTTTACGCCCTCGCGGAGTTTTAATAGCCACACGCCCGGGCCTTCGCTCGTCCAGCTTTCGCAGAGGCAGGGCTCTATCTCGCCGGAGGAGTTCACGGTCAGCAGATTATCGTAAACGAGCGAGAACAGATACAGCATCTCCTCGGTGGTCACTTCAAGCGGATCGGAGCAGGGCGCGTTCACGGGCATGGCAAGCCGCAGGGTGCCTCCCTCGACGGGTATCGGGGTGCCCTCCGGTTCGGCGGATGGCAAAGCGGTCGCTTCGGGCGCGGCGCTCTGCCCCCGCGAACGGCAGCCGCCCGCCGGGATCAGGGCGGAAAGAAGCGCGAGCAGCAGCGCGAAGGCTTTGATCACGGCTCTTTTTTCGATTCTATTTTCCGAGCTCTTCTGCATAAACCTCTCCGTAGATCTTCTGATATTTGAAGACTCTGTCAACGTAATTGCGCGTTTCGGCATAGGGGATCTCTTTAAGCTCGCCGTTTTCGACCGCGCCGGTCTTAAGCCACTCGTCAAGACGGCCGAACCCCGCGTTATACGCGATCAGCGCGTGGCGCACGCTGCCGTCGTAGCGATCGATCAGATAGTTCAAAAACCAGCAGCCGTAATCGAGATTGGTCTCGGGGTCGTAAAGCATCTCCTCGGAGAAGGTCTCTCCTCTGCGGAAGGCGATCCACTCCGCGGTGGAAGGGAGAAGCTGCATAAGCCCCACCGCGCCGTCCTGAGATACGGCGTCGGGGCGGAAGCTGCTCTCCGTGTTCACTACCGCCGCCACAAGGAAGCGGTCGAGCCCGTAGCGATCGGCCGCCGATATGATCTCATCCGTGTATTTGATAGGATACAACCTTGCCTTCACGTTTCTAACGATCGTTTTGCCGAACAACAGCCACGCCGCCGCCAGAACGGCCGCAAGCGAAAGTATTACGGCAAGCGCGATACTACCTTTCTTCCTCTTCATAAACCCCGTTTATCTCATCAATATAGGTGTCGTTATCGGGCGAGCCCTCGTATTGGGCGCGATCCCGCGCTTCTATCTCACGGCGAAAAGCGGCGTCAGTCTTTTCTATCAGCTCCGGTATGCCGGAATCGTTCTCTATTACCGTATCGGCATAGCGAAGCTTATCTTCATCGGGCATCTGCCTTTCGATCCTGGCCTTCGCCTCGTCGTAGGAGAGGCCGTCCCTGTCCATGATCCGCCTGATCCTGAGGGACGTATCTGCCGTCACAAGCCACACCGAATCGCAGTATTTGTAAAAGCCGGATTCTATCAGCAGCGCCGCATCGACGAATACGAGAGGATACTCTCCGCTCTTTTCGGCCTCGGAGGCCATTTCAAGAAGCCGCTCCGCGATAGCGGGGTGGGTTATGCTGTTTAACAGTTGAGTGCGCGCTTCGGATGAGAATACCCTCAGCGCAAGTTCCGTCCTTAAAAGACCGCCGTCTTCGGCAAAAACCGAGCCCCCGAATTCCTCGCGTATGCGCGAAAGCACCTTCGGATCGGACATTATCTCCCGCGAGACCTTGTCGGCGTCCGCGACGAACGCCCCCAAAGAAGAGAGTCTTGCGGTGACCGTGCTCTTGCCGGACGCTATGCCGCCTGTCAAGCCTATCATAAGCAGCGCCTCCTTTCCCATATAAATGATATCACAGATCGGTTCAAAAATAAACCCCGAAAAAAGGCGCCCTTGGGCGCATTCACTTAAGGATACACAGCCTCAAAAGGTATCTTTTCGCGCCCCTCTTCGTTGAAAATGCTCGAAAGACCGCAGCAAGTCTTTCTGCGCTTTTCGCCTCGATGGGCACAAAAATCTCCTCTTTTGAGGCGCTTTGCGGTTTTCAACCGAAATACAAAAGAAAGATCCGGGGATATCGCTGTCCCCGGATCTGTTTTTGTTTCAGTTGGTTTTACAGGCTGAAAACCTGCATCTCCTTAAGTGAATGCGCCCTTATGCGGGGCTCGTTGGGAATGTATCCGGCGCCGCTAAAAGGGTAAATATGTAAAAAGCATGATGCGGGAGTTGGTTTCCCGTATCATGCTTTTATTCTTTGATCACGGGGAGCATGATCCGCATACCGCGGATATCCGCCCCGCTTGCTTTATGGCGCAGCCTTTGCGCCCGGATCAGGGATCGCGTCAGTATTTGAGCGCCTTTTTGATGGCTTTCCGGAACGGGGGCAGCAGCGCGATCACGAAGCAGATCGCGATATCGGCAAACATATACGGCGCGTTGTAAAGGAAGGAGGCGACGACATTCGGCCAGATCATCTGCCCGAAGGAAACGCCTTCGGCCGCTTCCTCGCCGATCATCACGTATTCGCCGAAGAATATCACGCCCGCGACAAAGTGCGCAAAGAACCTCGCGATGCCGCCGATAAGCACGGAGAACGGCAGATTCCGAACGCCCCTGGTGAGGCCGCCGAGGCCAATGAGCATAAATGCGACGGGGTACTCGAGTATAACGTCGACCCAATGATAGATCTCGGGCTTCTGTATGAACTGGAGTATGCCGTAAACGAGGCCCGCAAAGAGCCCCCATTTAAGCCCGTGACGGTTGGCAAACACCATCAGCGGGAGCATACTGGCAAGCGTCACGGAGCCGCCCGCGGGCATGGAGAACAGTTTTATATAGCTCAGCACGAAGCTCATCGCAACGCAGAGAGCGCCCTGGCAGAGTATCAGCGTTGTGCTTGCCTTTGAGGCGTCCGCGCTTTCAAGAGCGGAGGTCTTTTTGCGGGTGGCAAGCAGCACGATCATGCCGGCTGCGATGGCAGCCGCGGCCGCGAACATTATCCAGCCCTTCGTATCGACCTTTTTGAGCTTCTTCCAAAGCACGAATTCGACCTTGGGCTTCTCGCTCTCCTCGGGCGCCTCTTCGGTCTCGCCTGCGGCGTCGGCAGGAGCTTCGGGATCGCCCGCGCCGTCTTCCGTCTTGCCTTCGGGATCATCCGTGACCGCCGCGGGATCGTCGTCGCCGGCAGCCTCGCTCGTAACAGCGCCTTCGGTGCTTGAAGCTTCCTCGGCGAACGCCCTGCGGCCGAAGCCCGCGAATACCAGCGAAAGAGCCAGCGTCAGCACGAGCGCCATGAGAACAAATGACTTTTTGAACATGATTCCTCCTGAAAACAAATACCCTCCGCCCAACGGTGCGGAAGGCATGAAGCTGTTATTTTCCGTACCGCTTCCCTACGCGGGTATTACCCCAACAGGTTCAAAGGCTCATTCTCAGCGTATAAAAGGGATCCCCTTTTTCAGCGCGCCCAGCGGAGATGATTTTGTTTTACAATCGCTATTATACCACCTTTTTCCCATAATGCAATAGTCCGATAAACCGCGCGCCTTAAATCCAATTAATCCTTGCATCGGGCGGGGCGTTATAATATAATATTATAAATACACGTATCGGAGGCAGCCATGAAAATCAAGCTCGAAAACAAACCCTGCGAATTGGAGCTCGGGCAGAGCATACTCGATCTCATTAACGAAAACGGGCTTGCGGGGAGCGACCTTGACGACCGTCCCATCGCCGCGCGCATAGGCGGCGAGCTGTTCAATCTTGCCTATACCCCCATGCACGAGGCGGATATCGATCTGCTCTATTACCGCGAGGAGGAGGGCGTTCGCGTTTATGAGCGCACTCTGCAGTTCGTGCTGATAATGTGCATGAGAAAGCTCTTCCCCAAGGCGCGCGTATTCGTACGCTACTCGCTCGGCGAGGGAGTCTATATGACCATCTCGAACGAGCCCGCCTTCAGCGAGGCGGATTCTCTTGTCCTCAAGGAGGAGATGAAAAAGGTCATAGCCGCAGATTACAGCCTTCAGAGGAAGCGCATGAGCATTACCGAGGCCATCGCTTTATTCGAGAAGGACGGCCAGCTCGACAAAGCCCAGCTTTTAAAATGGCGGCGCTTCAGCTATTTCGACGTTTACCGCTGTCCGGAGTATTCCGAATACATCGATTATTATTACGGCGAGACCGCCCCTTCGACGGGCTACGTCAAGAGGTTCGATCTGCATTACCTTGAAGGCGGCCTCGTAATGCTCCGTCCGCGCAGGGAAGCGCCGCTGGAGCCCATAGTTTACGTTCCGAACCCCAAGATGGCGGCCGTATTCCGCCGCAGCGACGAATGGGGCAGGATAATGACCTGCTCTACCGCGAACGAGCTCAACACCCGCGTTGAAAACGGCTCCGTGAGGGAGCTCATCCGGGTCAACGAGGCGCTGCATGAAAAGATGTTCGCCAAGACCGCCGATATGATAATCGAGCGCGGCGCAAGGGCCGTCATGCTGGCGGGCCCGTCTTCCTCGGGCAAGACCACTTCCGCAAACAGGATCGCAACTCAGCTCCGCGCCGAGGGGCTCGATCCCATAATGATCTCGCTCGATAACTACTACTGCGACCGAACCTACTGTCCGCGCGATGAAAACGGCGAGCTCGATTTCGAGCATATCGAAGCGCTCGATATAAAGCGCTTCAACCACGATCTCAAGCTCCTCATGGCGGGGGAGGAGGTCGAGACTCCCATATTCGATTTCATCGAACAAAAGCCCAAGCCAAGCGGGAACGTCATCCGCTGCGGCGCGGATCAGCCCCTAATCATAGAGGGGATCCACGGCCTCAATCCGAGGATGCTCGGCGAGGATATCGACCGCAGCAAAGTGTTCAAGGTGTACGTATCCGCGCTGACGACCATCAATCTCGACGATCACAACCGCGTCAGAACGACAGACCTTCGCATACTTCGCCGCCTCGTGCGCGATTACGAAACGCGAGGCGCCTCCATGGAGCGCACGCTCTCGATGTGGGCGAGCGTCAGAAGAGGCGAGTCCCGCTGGATATTCCCCTTCCAGGAGGAGGCGGATATCATACTCAACACCGTCCTGCACTATGAGCCAGCCATAATGAAGCGGCACGTCTACCCGCTGCTTTTGACCGTCCCGCCCGAGAGCGAGTATTACTGCATGGCGCGCTCCATCGTCAAATACCTCAACTACTTCCTCGAAGCGAACGTCGAGGACGAGATACCGCCGACCTCCATACTGAGGGAGTTCATAGGCGGGAATTCGTTCTATAATTAACGGATGCCATGGACGGGGTGCAGATCAAGATCCTCACGGCTGAGGACGAGAAAAAGCTGATCGAATTCAACAGGGCTTGTTTCCCGACGGATCAATGGAGAGAAGAGGATTGGCACGAGCTGCTTTCCGATCCACGCGCGGTCTATTACGCGCTTTTTGAGGGCGATAAGCTGATCGGGAACGTATTCATCTACAACTGGCAGGGCGAGCATGATTACGTTAAGATAATGAATCTTTCCGTCGCGCCGGGTCATCGCGGCAAAGGCTATGCTCACCTGCTGATCGATCACGTCAAAAACGAGATGACGGCTCTGGGCATGCGCAAATTCCGTGCCGAAACGCGGGAAACAAATCATGCGATGCAGAAGGTGTTCGATGACTGCGGCTATCTGCGCACGGGCGTAGAGGAAAACTGCTTTGAAAACCCGCCCGGAAACGCATTTAAGTATTCGCTTGATCTTTAAAAGGAGAACGATATGAAACTCATCTCATGGAACGTAAACGGCCTCCGCGCCTGCATGGGCAAGGGCTTCAACGAATTCTTCAACGCGGAGGACGCGGACGTGTTCGCCCTGCAGGAAACTAAGCTTCAGGAGGGGCAGATAGATTTTGCTCCCGAGGGCTATCACGCCTACTGGAACTACGCCCAAAAGAAGGGCTATTCCGGCACGGCGGTGTTTACAAAAAATGAGCCCGAGGCCGTGTTTTACGGCATGGGCGGGGATGAGGAATTCGAGACCGAGGGCCGCGTCATCACCCTCGACATGGGCGGATTCTACTTCGTCACGGTCTACACCCCCAACGCCCAGCGCGAGCTGACGAGGCTCGAATACCGCTGCCGCTGGGAGGACGCCTTCCGCGAATATCTTTTGAAGCTCGATGCTGATAAGCCCGTTGTGGTCTGCGGAGATATGAACGTCGCGCACGAGGAGATCGATCTTAAAAACGCCAGATCGAACCGAGGCAACGCAGGCTTTACCGATGAGGAGCGAGGGAAGATGACCGAGCTGCTCTCCGCGGGCTTTGCGGATACCTTCCGCGAGGTGTATCCCGAAAGGGCCGCATATACATGGTGGAGCTATATGTTTAAGGCGCGCGAGAAGGACGTCGGCTGGCGCATAGATTATTTCCTCGTAAGCCGCCGCTTTATGGAAAACGTCGAGGACGCCCTGATCTATAAGCAGATCATGGGCAGCGATCATTGTCCCGTTGGGCTGAAGCTGAAATAAACTCATTAACGCCCCGCATTCGGCAGGGCCGCGCAGGACGCGGCGCGCTGCCCGGGAGGATAAAAAAGGCATGATGCAGATTGCTGCATCATGCTTTTATTCATTTAATGGGATCGCCGTTATTCATTCCACGGCGTGAACTGCGTTTTTTCGGGTATCTCGATCGTTTGATGGTGCAGCACGGCGGTGCAGCCGCGCTTTGCGACTATCATATGCTCCGTCAGCTCAAACCCGGCGGAGCGCAGCGTGGTTTCAAGCAAGGCAGTAGCCCTTATATCGGCGGCGGACGGCGCGGGATTGCCCGAAGGATGGTTGTGCGCTATGAGTATTCGCCTGTAACCGCTGCGTTTGGCGTACGCTATTATCGAGTCGATCGGAAGCACGGCGCCGTCCTCATCTCCGTTGGAGACCTTTATGATATCGAGCACGGTCCCGGATTCGTCCAGCAGGAGCTCCATTATCGTTTCGGAAGGATACCCGTGCAGCAGCGAGTGGCAGAATTCCGCCGCGGCCTTCACGCTGGGGAGCTTTTCCTGCTTGTAATTGATAAAACGCATCGGCGTGGTGCGAAGATCGTTGACGAGCCTGATCAGGGTGGCAGCATGCTCCGTGAGCAAACCGCTGTTCTGCAGCTCCGCATCGGAAGCGGCGAGCACGCGGTCGAGCGAACCGAATTCATATAGCAGGTTCTTTGCCAAATCGAAAACGTCCCTGCGCGGAATGGCGTAGGTAAGCAGGAGCTCGAGTATTTCCTTATCGTCCATCGAGGCGAGCCCGATCCTCGAATAGCGCTCCCTGATACGCTTCCTGTGTCCCAAATGCGCTCTTTTCGGGACGGATACTTTATCGATCGAGTCCATTACACCCTCCTGAATGGTTCAACGATTTATTTTACCATACTGACGCAGAAAATGAAATCATTATTTGGCGCTTTGCGGAATAATCTTTATCTGAAATAACACAGGAGGTGTTGTATGTTAAGGAAGATAACGGTTTTTCTGCTTGCCGGTTTAATGCTGATATTTGCGGCCTGCTCAAAGAAAACGCCTGAGTATTATGAAGAATTCGATTCGTCCGGCATGGCGGCCGCGCCCGGGCCGGAGCCCTTCGGAGAGACGCCCGATACCGAAACGGCGTTCAGAAAGGTGACCATCTGCTATCTTTCGGACGAGGGCTTCATAGTTCCCGTGACCAAGCTGATCCCATGGGAGGAGGGGATCGCGGCGGCATGCCTCTCATATATGGTCTCCACTCCCGAGAACCTTTCCGCTGCGCGCGAGCTTGGGCTTTCGACCGTGATCCCGGATGGCGCGTCGCTCAGCCTTTCCATCAGGGACGGCAACGCGCTGGTGGATATCTCGGGCATGCGCGCGCTTCCCGATAAGGAAACGGAATTCGCCATGATCCAGGCCATAGTGAATACCATGACGGGCTTCCCGACGGTCAACACGGTCACGATCACCCGCGACGGCAAGGGCGGCGCGCTTGAAAACGGCTCCCAGCTCCCCGTCAGGCAGGAGGCGTATCCCCTCAATCCGATAGAAAGCGAGGTCTCCGCTTCGGCGGGCGGCTCTCCCGTTACGCTGTATTTTCCCAATCTCAGCGGCGCGCTGACCGTCCCCGTGACGGCGAGGCTCGGTTCAAAGCCGAACCTGTATTCAACGGTGTCGCAGCTCATAAGGGGAAGCGGCTCGATAAAGCTTCTCAACTGCTTCCCGGAGGGGACGCTCCTGCTTGGGGCGACCATCGAAAACGGCATAGTGACGTTGAACCTTTCGGATGATTTCAAGGCGGCGGAGGAAACGGAGGGCCTTTTCACCCTGGCGTATGATACGGTCTGGCTGACTCTTAACGAGCTTTATGACGTGACGGGGCTCAGATTCCAGGTCAACGGCCGCGATTACCGCCCCGAAGACGCTGAACCGCCCTATGCCTGCAACCCGGCTTCAAGGTAAGGAAAACAAAAAAGCGGAGTTAAGCGAATGCGCCCAAACTCCGCCTTTTTTATAATCACTCAGTCGTGCATATCCTCCAGCATATCGGGTATGCCGTCCTCATCGAGATCGACCATGCCGCCGCCGGGGCCGCCGCCGGGGCCCAGATCGCCCATCATCTCGGTGTAGCGTACGCGGTATGCGATCTTCGCCTTTTCGACCTGCCTGTGCAGGAGCTCCTTGACCTCGCGCGGCTGCTTGATGCTTCGCATAGCGAGAACGGGCACGGATTTATCCGTGGAGGAAACGGTAACTGTGCCGACCCCCGTGAACCTTTGCCAGAAGGAAACGGTCACGCTGACGTCCCTGATGCGATAAAGCAGTATCTCCTCACAGCGGGTGTTGAGCAGGCCGGTCTCAAAGAAGAGCCTGTCTTCGCTCATGCGGTAACGGATGAACGAGATCGGCATGCCGAGTATGCGTTTTCTGTCTTTCCAGATGTAGTTGGTCTTGGTTTTTTCGAGTTTAGCCATATTGATCCTCCATGCCTTTTTTTAAGGCCCTTTCTTTCATTACTCAAACCTGAACACAAGCTTAACGGGCTGGTGATCCGAATTGACGAAGTTGGTTTCGACGGTCTCAACGCTTTCCACCCTGATGTTGGAGGAAACGATGAACCCGTCAATGATGTAGAACTGGGGCGTTTCGTTGCCCTTATAAGGAACGTCCAGCAGCCTGCAGGTGGGCTGATCCTCGTCTATCGCAAAGGAGAAGCCCTCGGGCAGAGCGGCGTCGAGCGTGCCGGGCATCCAGTTGCCCTCTTTTATCACCGGGAACTGCATCGCGCCGGGGAAGGTCTGGTTGAAATCCCCTCCGGCGATAACGTAATTGCCCTTTGCGTATTCAGCCGCTATGAAATCGTAAAGCTGCTTGGTCTGCGCGATCTTCCCCTCGCCGTCGTCATAGGCTTCGAGATGAAGATTGACTACCACGAGCTCCTTATCGGAACCCTCTATCGGCATACGGTTGACGAGCAGGCAGCGCTTCAGGTTGAAACACCTGACGGGCCATTTGAAGGGAACGGGGAGCTGTACGCGCTGCGCGGAGGCGACGGCGTACTTGGTATAGACCGCAAGGCCGCTGTTCACCTTGCCGAGCGGATGCGCGATGGGGTATGGCACGAACGCTGCGGAATAGTTGTAGGCAAAGTCAAAGGGGAGCCCGAGCGCCTCGGCATAATAGGCGGTCTGATCCATGTTGTAGGATCTGCGCGAGGAGGTATCGACCTCCTGCAGGAGGATTATATCCGCATCGAGCCCTTTTATCGTTTCGGAGATGCCGAGCAGATTGTTCTTGACCTCTTCGGCGGAATCGGGACGGGTGGTCTTGCCGCCGTCCATGAAGAAATCCGCGTTCTCTCCAAGCGCCGCATAGCCGGTGTTGAACGTAACTATCGTAACCGGCGCTTCCTTTGAGAGCAGCTTTTTGCCCGAAGGCGGAACGATGTTTTCCACTTCCTTGGGCTTATACTCGGTCAGGGTGAGTACCAGGAACGCACCTATGATACATATCAGTATCGCCAGCAGTATCCCGAATATCACCCGCGGCAGCTTGCCCTTGCGCTTCTTTTCCTTCGTCATTGACCGCACCTCCCGTTCATTATCATCCATCCTGTATATAATACCGCATTTTTGCTCTTTTTGCAACAGATACAAAAATGTTTTACGGGTATTTTATGAAGAAAACCGGGGCGCTTTTCAAAAAAGAAGGGATACTCCCGGCGAGTGTTGCCAAACTCCCCAAAATGGGATATAATAATTATAATAGGTTATTATGCGGCGAATGAAAACGGCGCCGGAAAAAGGAGATAACGATGCTTCAAATCCTCTTTGGCGAGGGAGATATGGTCTCAAAGCTTACCGACCTTGCCTTATACATAATCGTAATACTGGTATCGCTCAGCGTGCACGAATGGGCGCACGCCTTCACCGCGCACCTGAACGGCGACGATACCGCAAGGAACATGGGCAGGATGACGGTCAACCCCCTTAAGCATCTGGAGCCGATAGGCATGCTGATGCTGCTCGTGTTCGGCTTCGGCTGGGCAAAGCCCGTTCCCGTCAATCCGTCAAGATACAGGAAATACCGCCTCGGCGAATTCACGGTAAGCTTCGCCGGGATATTCGCAAACCTCGTTATCGCATTCACGGCGGCAGTCGCGTTCGCCGTGACGGCGCTTATCAGCTTAAAGAACGGAGTGGAAGCGCCAAAAAATCTATATTCGCTCTTCATGTATTTCGGGGTGATCAACTGCGCGCTCGCAATATTCAACCTCCTGCCTATATATCCGCTCGATGGCTCACACATATTCGAACTGCTTTTTGGCAAGCTCATCGGCGCAAAAGCCGTTATGTGGATACACTCACACGGAAGGCTGCTGCTCTACGCGCTGTTCGCGGTCTCGTTCGTGCTTTCGCGCATGGGCATTTCGCTCATAAGCGACTCGGCGGGATGGCTTTTCCTTAGATTCTATTACCTTGCGTCGCTGATAGTCGGATCATTCGCCTGATATGGAAGAACAGCTCGTTAATGAAAAGGGCTATCACGTCCACATAAAACAGTTCGACGGGCCGCTTGACCTGCTGCTTTTCCTCATCGAAAAAGCGGAGGTCGACATCCGCGAGGTATTCGTTTCGGAGATAACCTCCGAGTTTTTGAGCTATCTTTCCGAGATAGACGAGCTCGATATGGATCAGGCTTCCTCGTTTATTTCCGTCGCCGCGACTCTCGTCTATATGAAGTCGCGCTCGCTCATGCCAAAGCCCCGCCGCGAGGATGAGGATGAGGAAGAGGAGGATCCCGGCGAGGCGCTGATCCGTCAGCTCCGCGAATACAAGGCCTTCAAGGAGGCGTCCGCCTCCCTGCGCGAAATGTGGAGCGAAGCGGGGCTGATGCGTTCAAGGCTCCCGATGGAATACCCGCTCCCGCCGAGGGAGATCATTCTGAAGGATACCTCCGTCAACGGGCTTTACCGCGCGCTGCTCGCAGCCTTAAAGCGCCTTCCCGAGGAAGACGAGGCCGCGCCCATGCGCAGCGTTTCGGCGGACAGGTTCACTATCCGGTCGTGCTCTAAAAAGATAAGGGCCGCCGTCAGGGAAGGCGGCGGGCGCATTACCTTCCTCAAATACGTTGAGGATATGGGCAAGGCGGAGATAATCGTCACCTTCATGGCGCTGCTTGAAATGATGCGCCGCGGAGAGGTCAGGATAAGGCAGGATAAGGGCTTCGGCGATATCACGATAGTCGAAGCCGAGCTGATAACCGACGACGAGAACATCAGTTACGACGACGAGCTCGATGAAGCGTAAAGGAAACTGCTATGGAAGAGATAATTAACGAAACCCCGGCGGAGAACGCCCCGGAAGAAAACCGCAAAGAGATCACCCGCGAGGAGCTGATGGGCGCTCTTGAGAGCGTGCTCTTCGTCGCGGGGGAACCCCTCCCCAAGCCCGAGATCGCCCGGGTGTTCACGCTGAACGATCTGGAGCTCAACGTGCTGCTTGCCGATCTTGAGAGCGAGCTCAATAAAAACCGCCGCGGTATAAGGCTTTTTACCACCAACGATACCGTGCAGCTCGTTTCCGCTCCGGAATACAACGAGTGGCTGATCAAGCTCCTCGCTCCCCCGCAGGAGAAGAACCTTTCGGATTCGATGATGGAGACCCTTTCCGTAATAGCATACCGTCAGCCCGTGACCCGCAGCGATATTGAAGCGGTCAGGGGCGTTAGGTGCGAGTATGCGGTATCCCAGCTCCTCAAACAGGGATTCATAAAGGAGCTCGGCCGCAAGGACGTCGTTGGACGCCCCATGCTCTTTGGGACCACGGATGCGTTTTTGAGGCGGTTCGGCCTTCATTCCATCGAGGAGCTTCCTCCCATGCCCGAGATCGAGACCGACGAGATGGAGGTCTGACGGCCATACGCTGTAAAGCCGATAAGTCGAATTATCGCCAAAATAATAAATAAGTTTTGCATACGCCTCCCGATCATGGTATAATAATAAGGGAGGTGTTTTTTTGTTTTACGCGATCATCGGCGACATAGTCGCCTCCAGAAAACTCCCTCCGGAGCAAAGAAGCGAAGCGCAGGAAAGCATGCGCCGCGCGCTCGCGGAGATTAATAATGTTCATAAGGCCGATATTGCGGCCGATTTTCTGATAACGCTCGGGGATGAATTCCAGGGGCTGATGCTGCCATCGGCGGATCCGGTACGCGCCTCGCTCGAGATAATGCACCTTATGCGCCCGTATGAGATACGGGTCGCGATAGCCTTCGGCAGTATGACCACCAGGATCAGCCGCGATGCGGCGATAGGGGCGGACGGCCCCGCGTTCTATATGGCTCGCGAGACCGCCGAAGCCATGAAGCCGCGCCACGGGGCAAGGCTCCGCGTATCGCTTGAAGATAAGCGCGCGGAAGGCGCCGTCAACGCCCTTGCCGCTCTTTGCGACAGGCTCTCCGCCGGATGGACGGAAAAGCAGGAGCTTATCGTTTATGAAATGCTTGAAGCGAAGCTCTCCGGCAAAAGGCTCACCCAGACGGAGCTGGCGGGCAGGCTCGGAATAGGGCAGAGCACCGTCAACGCTCAACTGTCTGCGGCGGGCTTCAATGAGTACGCGGGCGGCATAATGGAGATCCGCCGCCTGCTTGACGGCGGGGAGGCGGGATCGTGAAGGCCTTTACCGTTTTGTTCCTCGCGCACCTGCTGGGCGATTTCTATTTTCAGCCGCAGAAGCTTGCGGAGCGCAAAGAGGGCTCGTTCGGCTTTCTTATGCTGCATTGTGCGATATACGCAGCCGCCGCGGCGGCGTCCCTGCTGCTGCTCGGGGGCGGCTTCATCATCGCCGCCGTTATCGCCGCGGTCTCGCATCTTGTCATCGACTGCGTCAAATTCGCTGCGCTCAAGAGCACGGCCAAGGCCGGCGTGCTGACCGTTTCCGGCGACCGCGCCGCTTTCTGCATAGATCAGGCGCTGCATCTCGCGGCGATACTTGCCGCTTCGCTGCTCGTCACCGCAAGGGAGCAGCCGCTGATCCCTCCCTATATGGAGGGGTTCGGTTCGCTTACCGGCGTCGATCCTTACAGGCTCGTCGCGTACGCCGCGCTTGCGCTCGGGGTGCTGAAGCCCGCAAACGTATTCATAAGGCGCATGATGTACGCCAGGAAGCCCGATGAGGAGCCCACCCTTGCCGAAAGCGAAAGCGTCCGCTCGGGCAGATACATAGGCGGCCTAGAACGCCTGCTGATGATAACGCTCATGGCGCTCAAACAGTACGGCTCGATAGCGATAGTTTTCACCGCAAAATCCATCGCAAGGTTCCGCCGGCTCGACGACAGGGAGTATGCCGAGTACTACATATTCGGCACGCTGCTCTCCGCCGTGACCGCCGCGGGCATGTTCCTGCTGTTAAAGCTTTTCGGCACTCTATACTAATATGAAAGAATGAGGTCAAGCATGAAGAAACTGATAGCAATAGACGGCAACTCGCTCATGTTCCGCGCCTATTATGCGATACAGACCGCCATGACCAGCCGCGACGGCGTCCCGACCAACGCGCTTCACGGCTTCACGGCGATGCTCATCAAGCTCATCGAGCTGCAGCCGGATTATATGCTCGTTGCGTTTGACGTGCACGGCGGCACGTTCCGTCACGATACCTACCCCGAATACAAGGCGGGTCGCCGCGAAACTCCGGAGGATCTTCGCCCCCAGTTCCCGGCCTTAAAGGAACTGCTCGGCAGGATGGGCGTAGCCGTTTGCGAGTGCTTCCGCTATGAGGCGGACGATATCCTCGGCACGATCTCGAAAAAGGCGGAGGAAGCGGGCGTTGAAACGCTTATCGTCACCGGAGACCGCGACGCGCTCCAGCTCATATCGGATAAGACGCACGTCATGCTCACCAAAAGGGGCATCACCGAAACAGTCGAATACGACGAAGCAAAGCTCATGGAGGATTACGGCCTCACCCCCGCACGCATGATAGACCTCAAAGCGCTCATGGGCGACAGCTCCGATAACATACCCGGCGTCAAAGGGATCGGCGAAAAGACGGCGAAGGGGCTGCTCGATAAATACGGCGATCTGGAAAACGTGCTCGTCAACGCCTCGAATGAAAAGGGCGCGCTGCAGAAAAAGCTTTATGAGGGCGCGGATTCGGCAAGGATGAGCTATTCTATCGGCACCATCTGCCGCACCGCCCCGATCGATAAAACCCTTGAAGACTGCGTGTTCGATCCTTCGCTGCTTGAAGGCGGAGTCCCCATGATGGCAAAGCTCGGATTAAGATCCAACAGCGCCAGATTAAAGGCGCTCGCGGATTCCGGCAAGCCCGGCAAGGAACGCGCCGAAGCCGTCCCGGAAGAAGCGCCGCAAACGCGCCCCAACGGGATAGCCGTATCGGAAAGGGTCGAGGTCAGGAACGAAAACGATCTTCTCGCCGCCGCGCTCAAGCTCGAACACGAAAAGCTTCTGGCGCTGCATGCGGATGAAACACTTACCGTTATGACGGGCGAAGGCGTTCTTTACACCTTCTTCACAGGCGGCAGCCTGCTGGAGCCCGGCCTCGATCCGGAACAGATATGGCAGGCGCTGCGGCCTGCGCTCGAAAACCCCGAAACGGAAAAAGCGGTTTTCGACGGCAAGCAGCTGATGACCGAGCTGAGCTCGTACGGCGTAGGGCTGAAGGGGCTCAGGTTCGATATCACCGTGGCGGATTATCTTATAAACGCGCTGAATCCCGCAAAGGATATCGTTTCGCTCGCGGAAACGGTCGGCGTCGAAGAACGCGGCGCCGAGGCGGTCATGCGCCTTTTCGCGATACTGGATGAACAGCTCAGGCAAAAGGAGGTCGACACGCTATATTACGGAGTTGAGCTGCCCCTCGTGAGCGTGCTGTTTGATATGGAACAGGAGGGCTTTGCCGTCGATTCGGAAGCGCTGAAGGCCCTTGGCGAAGGCATGAGCGTGCGCATTGATGAGCTTGAAAAACAGGCGTACGAGCTTGCGGATCACAAGTTCAACATACTTTCCCCGAAGCAGCTCGGAACGGTGCTTTTCGATGAGCTTGGCCTTCCTCCTCAGAAGAAGACCAAAACGGGCTATTCCACCGACAGCGACGTGCTCGAAGCGCTTTCCGGCATGAACCCGATAGTCGATACGGTCATCGAATACCGCTTCCTTACAAAGCTCAGATCCACCTTCATCGACGCGATGCTGAAAAAGGTCAAGGACGGCCGCATCCACACCACGCTCAACCAGAACGTCACCGCTACCGGCAGGATATCCTCCGCGGAGCCCAATCTGCAGAACATCCCCGTCAGGACCCCGCAGGGCAGGGAGATCAGGAAGGCGTTTATCGCAAGCCCGGGGAATATGCTGGTAGGCGCGGATTATTCACAGATCGAGCTGAGGGTGCTCGCGCACATCTCGGATGACGAAGCGCTGAAGAACGCGTTCATTTCGGGAGGCGACATCCACGCCCGCACCGCCGCGGAGGTGTTCGGAGTCCCGCAGGAGGAGGTCACGAAAGAGATGCGCTCCGCCGCCAAAGCCGTCAACTTCGGCATAGTCTATGGGATCAGCGAATTCGGCCTCGCAAATCAGCTCGGCATAAGCAGAAAGAAAGCCGGCGAGTACATCAAAAAATACCTCGACCGATGCACCGGCGTTCGCGATTACATGAAGCGCGCGGTCGAACAAGGCCGCGAGCGCGGCTATGCCGTCACCCTCACAGGCAGAAGAAGGGAGCTCCCGGAACTGAGATCCGGCAATTACAACACCCGCTCCTTCGGCGAAAGGGTCGCCATGAATATGCCCGTGCAGGGCTCTGCGGCGGATATAATCAAGCTTGCCATGCTCCGCGTTCACGATGCGCTCCAAAGAGAGGGCTGCAAAGCCAAGCTCGTTCTCCAGATCCACGACGAGCTGCTCATCGACTGCCCGAAGGATGAACTCGAAAAGGTCAAAAAGCTCCTGCACGACTGCATGCTCGGCGTGCCGGTAAAGGGCGAACTGCCCGAAACGACCGCCATTGGCGAAAAAGTAAAGCTTAAAGTCCCGCTTATAGCCGACGTTGCGGAAGGAAGAAGCTGGTTCGACACCAAATAAAAGTATATTTGAAGAAAAACGCAAGGCTCCGCATGGATCGACCCCCGCGGAGCCGTTTCTTCGCCCGATCTAGAGCAGGAAGGTATTACCAAAAAGAAACGGAAAAGCCAAAAAACAACAAAAAAACCTCAATATACTTTAAAATATAATTAGAACACCAATTCTAAAATAGGGGTATTTGAGGCGCAAAAAAGCCAATGGAAAAAAGGGAAAATCAGGGGCGGTAGGCGTCGAAAAAAAGGATGAAAAAAAGCTGAAAAAAAGTGTTGACAAAGGGAGGGGAAAGTGCTATCATACACAAGCTGCCTCAAACGAGCGGCCCGCAGGGAGCGAGCGAGAGACGGCGAGTACCTTGAAAACCGTATAG
>JAEEGL015729984.1_pt1 | contig 29979 bp, 24 predicted proteins | sample 9134231 | NCBI WGS metagenome assembly JAEEGL01 (sample SAMN16246548, study PRJNA631951) | gut metagenome | biome: gut microbiome; feature: rumen; material: fiber-attached | host: Bos | place: Iran: Karaj | collected 2018-10 | reverse complement strand
TACAGTCGCATGTACCGGCTCACGCGCAGCTTGGATGGGTTCTTGACTGCTACACAATGTTTGGCGAGCTTAGCAGAATGACCCAGTTCAAGGACAAGTCCGAGAAGCACAAGGACAACATCAACGCCGGACTTTTCACTTATCCATCACTTATGGCTGCTGATATTCTTCTTTACCAGCCGCACTACGTTCCTGTTGGAGAGGATCAGAAGCAGCACGTTGAGCTCACAAGAAATATTGCGGAGCGCTTCAATAACATCTATGGAGATGTGTTCCGTATTCCTGAGCCTTATATTGCCAAGACCGGTGCAAGGATCTACGGCCTTACAACTCCGGGGGATAAGATGAGTAAGTCTGATCCTAACGGATGCGTATTCCTCATGGATGAGCCTGATGTTATCAGAAAGAAATTCAAGAGAGCAGTAACAGACTCCGACATGGAGAGATGCGTTCGCTATGACAAAGAGAACAAACCGGGCGTAGCTAATCTTATGAATATCTACTCCACCATCACCGGCAAGAGCTTTGAGGAGATTGAAAAAGAGTTTGAGGGCCAGGGCTACGGAGTGTTCAAGCCTGCAGTTGGTGAGGCTGTTGTAGAGGCTCTTACTCCAATAAGAGAAGAGGCTAAGCGCCTTATGGCAGACAAGGCATATCTTGAGAATGTCTACAAAGAGGGTGCTGATAAGGCTTCATATATTGCCAACAAGACACTTAGAAAAGTATATAAGAAGGTTGGTTTCTATCAGCTGTAAGACGACTATTAAGGCGTCGGGGATAATTATCTCCGGCGCTTTTTGTTTTGTGCGAAAAGCTGATATAATAATAACGAAAACATAAAAAACGCAAAATGGGTAAAGAGCGTGAAAATAAACAATTCAGAATCAGAAAAAAATAAAGACAAAAAGAATGGCAGACTTTCAAAGAAGGTAATGCTCAGCAGTATTTTGCACTCTGCTGTCCTGGGAGTACTGGTCCTATTTATAAGCGTTGGAATATTTATGTACAGTATCCTTCGCAGTAATTATGAAGATACGGTCTACATGGCAAGGACCATTTCCTCGGTTCTTCAGAAAAACGCGGATGTTCCAATGCTGGTGGATGCTGTCCTTTCTCAGGAGAGGGAAAATCAGAATTTTGAGGCTGAATTTGAAAAGAGCAATCCTGCTGATACAGAGGGGCAGCTCCTTAACTACCGCTGGTATACGGAGGAAAATCCGCCTCTTGCCAAGAGAGAGGATTATCAGCAGGTTATAGATATCATTGCTACATTTAATGGTAACAATCCTGATCTTAACGGCTCTTGCCTTATGGTGTTTGACAAAGAGACCCATATTGCATCGCTTCTGTGTGATGTGGAGAAGTTTGGCAAAGATGAGGCTGTTTTGGTTGATGAAGTCTTGTGGCGCCGGTTTGAGGATATCGAGCTTGATCACATTGAACAGGAGCGCTGGTCACTTCTTAAAAATCTTATCCGCTACATGAAGATAGATCCCAGATATGTGGTTTTTGCCTGGTATGAGACTTTTCCGTATCCTGATGAAAACGTTGTTGTTTTTATTGAAGCAGATGTCTTCTACTCGAATCTCTGGTCTAACGTTTTTTCCTTTATCCTTATATTTTTACTCCTGATACTGGCAGTAGTACTGGTTTTAGGAGCTCTTTACAGATCAAAGATGCAGAAGATGATCGTAAATCCTATTAATGCAGTGGCTGACGCAGCCAGAAATTATGCATCGGACAGAAAAAACGAAGTAAAAAGTGGCGAGTATTTTTCCTCCCTGAACCTTAATACGGGCGATGAAATAGAGTCTCTCTCAGACATCATGGCTGAGATGGAAAAAGAGATTGAGATCTATGAGGAAAACCTGACCAGGGTTACAACAGAAAGGGAGCGTCTTTCAGCAGAACTTGACGTGGCTGCCTCAATTCAAAGAGACATGCTGCCGCAGATATTTCCCGTCTATCCGGAACGGGTTGAATTCGATATATACGCCACCATGGATCCCGCCAAGGAGGTAGGTGGTGACTTTTACGACATATTCATGATTGATGATGACCATCTTGCCCTTGTTATGGCTGACGTATCCGGAAAGGGCATTCCGGCAGCTCTTTTCATGGTTATAAGCAAGACCATGCTAAAGAACAGAGCTATGATGGGCGGAGACCCGGCTGATATTTTCAATGATGTGAATAAACGTCTGTGCGAGGGAAACAGGACATTTATGTTTGTAACAGTCTGGCTTGGTATCCTGACAATATCAACAGGGGAAGTTGTTGAGGCAAATGCAGGTCATGAAAATCCTTTCCTGCTCAAAGGAAATGGGGGAGAGTATCATGAACTTAAATTTGAGCATGATCTGGTTTTGGGAGCCATGAAAAATACCAGGTATAACAGTGACAGATTTGTTTTGGATCCGGGAGATACTATTTTTATATATACTGATGGAGTACCTGAAGCCACCAACTCAGAGGGCAGTCGATATGAGATGTCGCGGCTATCGGAAGTCCTTGGCAATAATATGGATTCAGAGCCGGAGGAGCTTTTGAGAAAGGTGCGTGAAGATGTGGACACCTTTGTGGGAGAAGCGCAGCAGTTTGACGATCTTACGATGATGGCGTTTAAATACAGAGGATAAGGGCTTATCCGGGCCCTTATTTTTTTGTCAAAAGTTTTTTATTTTCTTCTTGTAAACGCTTACATAATTTGGTATAACAATTATGTGAACACGGTATGAGCAAAATGAAATGTAAGCGATTACATTTCGTTCTGAAAAGAGAAGGGATTTTTAGGAGGATAGCAATGGAATTACTTAACTATGATGTATTAGAGAAGTCCGGTTACGACGGATATGTTCTTAAGGATGCACCTATTAAGGTTCTTCAGTTTGGTGAAGGAAACTTTATGCGTGCATTTGTTGATTATTTCTTTGACATCAGCAATGAGAAGGCAGGTTTTAATGGCAAGGTTGCTCTTGTTCAGCCTATTGCCATGGGACTTACAGAGCTTGTTAACAAGCAGGAGGGTCTCTACACACTTTACCTTCGAGGAAGCGAGAACGGACAGAAGGTTGATGCTAAGCGTGTTATCTCTGCATGTGACTGCTGTCTGAATCCGTATGACAAGGAAGGCTTTGACAAGATCATGGAGATTGCTGAGAGCGATGACCTTGATATCATTGCTTCAAATACAACTGAGGCCGGTATTGCTTATGATCCAGCCTGCAACTTTGATGATCAGCCTGCAGCCAGCTTCCCAGGAAAGCTTACACAGGTTCTCTACAGAAGATATAAGGCCGGCAAGAAGGGCGTAGTTGTTCTTTCCTGCGAGCTTATCGATAACAACGGAAAAGAGCTACTTAAGTGCGTCAACCAGTACATTGACCAGTGGAAGCTTGAAGATGGTTTCAAGACATGGGTCAATAACGACAATATCTTCTGCTCAACATTGGTAGACAGGATTGTGCCCGGAAGGATCAGAGATGCCAAGGAAGTAGAAAAACTTGAGGCTGAGAATGGATACCACGATGAGCTTATCGACGTTGGAGAGATCTTTGGTGTTTGGATCATTGAGGGACCTGAGGGTCTTGAGGACAGACTTCCATTTAAGAAGGCAGGAGTTAACGTTCATGTAGTTCCTGACGTAATGCCATACAAGCACCGCAAGGTTCGTATCCTTAACGGCGCCCACACAGGCTTTGTTCTTGGAGCATACCTCTCAGGACAGGACATTGTTCGTGACTGCATGCAGAATGCCACAATCTCAGGCTTCATGAACAAGATGCTCAGCGAGGAAGTTATTCCTACACTTGTTGACCACCTTGATGAGAATGATCTTAATGAGTTTGCTGCAGCAGTTAAGGACCGTTTCAACAATCCTTTTGTAAACCACGAGCTCATGTCTATCTCACTTAACTCAACAAGTAAGTGGAAGGCAAGAAATATGCCTTCATTCCTTCAGTACATTGATAAGAATGGCAAGCTCCCTGTTTGCCTCACAATGTCCCTGGCTGCATACATCGCTTTCTATTCAAATGATGTTCAGGAGCTTACAGATGCAGGTCTTGTCTGCGTAAGACCTAAGGGCAACACTTACACAGTAAGTGATGACAGATGGGCCCTTGAGTTCTTCTATGATCACAGGAACGACTCCGAGGAAGAGCTTGTAAAGGCTGTTCTTGGCAATGAGAAGATGTGGGATCAGGATCTTAACAAGATTGATGGACTTACAGACAAGGTAGTAGAAGACCTTAAGATGATCCGCACCGAGGGTGCAGAGAAGGCATACGCAAGCTGCCTTTGACAGGATGTGCTGAGAGTCCGGATACAGATAAGTAATTCGGATCAAATGTAAAGAAATATAAAGAAATATAAAGAAATATAAAGAAACGAGGAGATTGTACAGATAGCAGGTACAGTCTCCTGTTTGTTATTACTAATCACCATTGCTGTTTGATTTTTGATTCTTACTATTCTTGATAAGGGATAGCGCATATGTGACCTTAATGCTGCTATGATCTGGATTCTTACCCCAGGCAGTGATGATACGCTCAGTTACCTTTGGTGCATCTTCTAAAGTCAAAAGAGGCAGAACAATAAAGAACTGATTTGGCCTGTTCTGGAAGATGATATCACTGCGCCTTAGATTACTTTTTATTATCCCGGCAAATTCCTCAATGGTTTCTGAAGGAAGGATGCCTTTATCTTCTGTGCTAAGTGCAAAGAGAAGTCTCGTGGCAACTAAGTCATACCTGTCGATAAAACGGATGATGAAGCGGTAGTTCCAGGAGAATGCATCCTTCCCAAGGATGAGAGCTCCTTTTTTATCGCCGCGTTCTTCCATGATTCGGGAAACTCGTTCTATTTCAAGCTCTAAATTCCCTTCGTCATATTCATTGTCTGAAATGGGTTCATAGATGGAATAGCCGTGCTTGCCGCTTTGTTTTGCCTTGTAGAGAGCTGAGTCCGCAAACTGGAACAGGGTAGAGTAGTCATTTGAATGAAGAGGGCAGAAGGCTGCACCAACGGATACTCCCAAAGGAATACCGTGATCATCACCCATTAGAGCATCTGCCTCATGGAGCAGCTGGGTATTTAAGCGCTCTGAAAGTGAAGCTAAGGCATCAGGGCTTGTAAGCATCGGCAAAAAGACCATGAATTCATCGCCGCCTATTCTGCTGGCTACGTCGTCCATTCTTACACCACGTCTTATTATATTGGAAAATGCTACCAGGATCTTATCGCCCATGTCATGACCATAGAGGTCGTTTACAAGCTTAAAATTATCAAGATCAAGGAGAATGAGGGCGCCTTCCTTATTGCTGCACAGTTCAGTAATCTTTGCGGTACCGGTTGCTTTATTAAGAAAACCGGTCAGTTTGTCGATTGTTGCTTCTTCAGTGAGGTTTTCAATCTTTCTTGTACTTTCTATAGTGTTGGTGATTCGTCTTATTAAAACATCCCTGTCGAAGGGCTTGTGGATGAAGTCTGATGCACCTTCTTTAAGGCCCCTTCGCTCAACTTCGCTGTCGTTTTCGCCGGTAAGGAAGATGACAGGAGTCCAGGGACGCCTTTTCTCTTCTTCAAAAGCTCTGACAGCTGCTATAGTTTCGAAACCGTCCATGTCAGGCATCTGGACATCCAGAAGGATAAGATCGGGATCGTTTTCCTTAAGGAAGGTCAGCAGTTCACCTCCTGAGCGCAGACAGCTTACCCGCATGTTCTCAGTGTTAAGAAGCATTTTTGCATTTTTCAGACTTATTGGTTCGTCGTCAACTACAACAATCCAGTAACACATTTGTTATCTCCGTCCTGTGACTGTAAGTTCATCCGGTCACTTAGTATTTAGTGCTTCCAGTACAGCTTTGTAATCGAAGTTGCCTGCAGCTTCCTGCACTTTGTCAAACACAGGCTTTTCATCATCCGGTATGATATATCTTTTTATGTCTGAGAGAACTTCTTCAAGTCTGTCGATATCCATATCCTCAGCAGCAAGCCGTAAATCATTGTAAGTCTTATTCAGAACATCTTCGTCCATGGGCTGCTTTTCTTCTTCAGGAATTTCATCCTTAAGATCTTTTTCAAGTATTACCGACAGCTTGTCTTTTAAAGATTTATATTCCCTAAGGAAATACTTATGATGGAGTTCTAAGTATTCCGTATCGCCGGATTTTGATGCGTTTTCAAGCCTTTGGGCCTCATCTCCAAGATCAAGGGCGCCAATTATCCTGGAGGAACTCTTAAGTGCGTGGATCTGAATGGCATAATTTGAAAGATCGTTTTCACTGTACATGTGCTCCAGCTGTGCAGCTTTATCATCAACCGCGCCAAGATACATATGAAGTATAGAAAGATAAGCATCCGCGGTGGTGTTGTTTTTCAGACCTGCTTCCGTGTTGAGGAGGTTTTGCTTTTTTATGTCCGAAAGAGCTGCTGCTATGACCGGATTGGTGGTATCAGGGAAATCTTCTGTGGCTTCTGAGATAATTACCTTTTCCTCAGGAAGATGTTCAAGGAGGCACTCCTCCAAAAGGACAGTGTCTATGGGCTTTGTGAGATAACTGTCAAAACCGTGGGATAAGTATTCTTCCTTTGCCCCCACAATAGCATTTGCTGTAAGGCAGACAGCAGGAGTGTGCTGATTTGGATTATCAGGAGCTGTTCTGATATCCCTAAGGGTCTCGATTCCATCTTTATCGGGCATCATGTGATCAAGGAAGATAAGGTCATACATCTTATTCTCGGATAGCTTTATGGCATTATCTCCGCTGTCTGCTGTATCCACGTTTGCCCTGGTATGCTTAAGCAGATTTGAAAGTACCAGAAGATTTATCGGATTATCATCTACAGCAAGGATATTCGCTGACGGGGCAGTAAAGTTAACTGCAGCTTTTGTCATTGATTTCTGGTGGGTTTCGGAGAAGTTCTTGTAGTCTCCGATAGGATCCCAGTTCACCACTTTCTGACTAAGCTTAAAAGAGAAAACGGAGCCTTTTCCATATTCGCTTTCAACATCAAGTGAGGAGCCCATGTTTTCTAAAAGGCTCTTTGTTATGCTAAGGCCAAGACCTGATCCCTGGATATTGCGGTTCTTTTTCTGGTCAAGTCTTTCAAATTTGGAAAAGAGCCTGTCCATATCCTCAGTTCGTATTCCGATTCCGGTGTCTGCAATCTTTACAAGTAGTTTGATCTCGTCAGGTTTTTCGTTTTTTTCAAATCCTACAGTAAAGGTTATGCTGCCTTCCTTGGTATACTTTATTGCATTGGTCAGCAGATTGGTTATTATCTGTCTGATGCGGTATTCGTCGCCTCGAAGCTCCTTCGGGGTAGCTGGATCAAAGTCGATGTTAAATGACAGGCCTTTATCGAAGGCGCGGCTCTGCATCATAAGAATGTCATCAAGAAGATCGGATAAGCTGTAATCAACCAGGGTTATCTCTGTTTTACCTGATTCAATCTTGGAGAAATCCAGGATGTCATTTATAAGGTTGAGGAGGCTTCTTCCTGAGCTCTTGATATTCTGGGCATAGGAGAGGATGGTGCTGTCATCGGCTTCCTTCAGGATCATCTCGTTCATTCCAAGAACAGTATTTAAAGGAGTCCTGATCTCGTGGGACATATTTGCAAGGAAGCTGGTCTTTGCCTGGTTGGCAGCCTCGGCTTTTACGACCTGCTCATTCAAGGATTCTGCCATGACCTGAAGAGTCTGAGAGAGGACACCAATCTCGTCATTACTGTCTATATCGATCTTTTCGCTGAAATCTCCCTCGCCATATTTTTTTGCAACTCCGGTCATATATGCAAGGGGGCCTGTCACAGACCTGATCCATATAAAGCACATAACCCAGGTAAAGGCTGCTGTAACAAAGAGAATGATAAGGGAGATGAGAGCCATGTCTTTCGTTTGCCGATTAAGCTGTCCCTCAAACCATTCAACGGAAAAATCAACGCCAACTAAACCTACAATGCTCCCCTGGGAATCAAAAATGGGGCTGTAGGCACTGTAAAAGGTTCCCCACTCATCGGTGAACTGGAAATCATCAACAGCCGGAGTTCCAAGACTTGCTCTGTAAAGGCCTTCGGTATAATCAAGTTCATCACCATATACCGCAGGAACATCAACGGATGGGTCTATGGTATAAATGAAGTGGTTTTCGTCAATTTTTTTTATGCCATAAACATATTCCAGCTCGACATTGTCCCGGTATACTGCCAGGGCATTGTAAACTTCCATATATTCTTCACTGCTTACATCCTCAGCGGTGAGATTTTTATAGACATCTCCATCAATGGATCCTGCAGCGCAGTTTGCAATATCGATCATTCTCTGGCACACAGAGGATCTTATGGCAGATCTTGACTGAAGGATGGAAGCAGCACAGATAAGCCCTTCGGAAACTAAAAGTATTGAAAATACAAGATGGAGGATCCTGGCACTTAGCTGAGTAGAACCTTTTCCGTTTTTGGGTAAAGTTTTTGGAAAAGAGCTGTAATTGATCGGGGCGAGCTTTTTTCTTTTGCCTGATGATAATTCATCAATGCTTAAAGTGGCTTCTTCTGGCTTATGGGGAAAGTTGTCATCTGCAGAGGAAGGATCTGCACAGGCTCTTTCATTATTAAGATAGAAGTTTAAGATAAGACTGATACAAACTATGCATAGTATAACAATGGCAATGGTGACCAAAAGAGTCCATCTCATGGGTATAAAAATGTTTGATGCATTTTTTACAGAGATGCAGTGAAGTCCGCACTGGATCCTTGCGACATAAACTATGTATTTGGAACCGTTATACTTAAATTCAAAATAGTACTGATCTTCATCCTCTAAATTGCTGACGATCTGCTCCCCGAGGGATCCTTTCTGGATATCGTAATCCCGTCCAACCTCGGAGCGGTCGGAGTGAGCTATAACAAGATTGTTGTCGCTTATTACCATTACAATGTCAGCATCTCCGCTGTTTACGGCACCATCAACAATTGTCTGAAAGTCAGTAAATGGAATGTCCGTTGATATGACGCTTTTTCCGTCGCAGAGTACCTTCCCGATTGCCATCATGCTATGTCCGGTCTGAATGTCAAGATATGTGTCAAGAAGAGAAAGGTCTTCGGATGGTCCATTAATGGCATTGATATACCAGGGCCTTATAGTTGCATCATAGCCTTCCGGAGGAACCCAGTTGGTTCCGCTGTGAAACTGGCCATTTATATATCCGTAAAAACCTGTGGAATCGGGATCTATAGCAATTCTCATGGCATCAGACTGCCTTACAAGAAAATCGTGAATATCTTCATCAGACCGGTTTTTTGTTATCATTTCGTTCAGGGCATAGGCAACAAGACTTACAGCGTCCATATTTGAAGTAAGATATTTATCGATAAGATCCGCGGTCTTACCTGCTGTTACCTCACCGTCTTTTATGATATTTATCCTTTTTTCGTTGAACAGCATCCTATAATATATAAGGATGATACCTACAAACAAAGCTATTATGAAAACAGAGATGATGATATTTCTTTTGCTGATCCTGCTTTGAGATGCTGTGGCTTGGGCATTTGATTTCATGTAACCTCTCCGTTTAATGAAATATTCGCAAAAATACCATACCATTATCAGTTTATCATCTAAATATTAACCAATTATTAATCAATGATAATAATAAAATAAAGCCTTAAAAGCCTTAAGCTTCTTTTCATTGACATTGACCCGCAATAAGCGTTATATTATAATAACTTGTGTAAAAATATGCCCAAATATAAGGGGGAATCTTACTTATGGTCTGCAGTATGACTGGTTTTGGCAGAAGTGAGGTCACAGAAGGCGAGCGCAAGTACATAGTAGAGCTCAAGTCAGTCAATAATCGATATCTTGATATCAATATCAAGATGCCCAAGAAGTTCAACGCATTTGAATCAGCGATCCGTTCAGAACTTAAGAATTACATGAAGCGTGGCAAGGTGGATGTGTTTATCAGCTACGAGGATTTTTCAGAGTCAGAGTCCAAGGTTAAGTACAATAAAGCCATTGCACAGGAATATTATACTTTCCTTAAGGAGATGGCAGAGGACTTTGGGCTTGACAATGATGTGAGGATTTCGGTTCTTTCCAGATTTCCTGAAGTGTTTACCATGGAAGAGGAAGAGCTGGATGAAGAAGAGGTCTGGAGTGGCATCAAGAAGGCACTGGATCAGGCGGGAGAGCAGTTTTTGGAATCCAGGAAAAGAGAAGGTCAGTTCCTTTCACAGGATCTTACAGAGAAGCTTTCCGGAATGCTTGAAAATGTTGAGTATATAACAGAGCGTTCACCTAAAATCATCGAGGAGTACAAGAGTAAACTCCGTGAGAAGATCCAGGATCTTCTGGAGGACAAGCAGATAGATGAAAATCGTCTTGCGATGGAGGTGACACTCTATGCTGATAAGGTCTGTGTGGATGAGGAACTTACAAGACTTCGCAGCCACATAGAGGCTACAAGAGATACCTTATCTACAGGAGATGACAAGGACGGAATCGGTCGCAAGCTTGATTTCCTGGCTCAGGAGATGAACAGAGAGGCCAACACAATCCTTTCCAAGTCCACAGATCTCAAGATCTCAGACAGAGGAATTGCCCTTAAGACTGATATTGAGAAGGTTAGGGAGCAGATACAGAATATTGAGTAAAATGATGAATAACAAAGGCATTATTATAGTAGTATCCGGATTTTCGGGAGCAGGCAAGGGAACAGTTATGAAGGCCCTGACTGCAAAGTACGACAGATATGCCCTTTCAGTTTCGGCTACAACCAGAAATCCAAGGCCAGGTGAAGTAAACGGAAGGGAATATTTCTTTGTAAGTAATGAAGAGTTTGAGAAGCTGATTTCGGAAAATGGTCTTATTGAGCATGCTGGTTATGTGGATCATTATTACGGAACTCCCAGGAAGTTTGTGGAAGACAAGCTCTCCGCAGGCAAGGATGTGATCCTTGAGATTGAGATCCAGGGAGCTCTTCAGATCAAAGAGCAGTATCCGGATGCGGTTCTTTTGTTTATCATGCCTCCTTCAGCTTCTGAACTGAAAAAGAGACTTACCGCACGAGGCACTGAGAGTAAAGAAGTAATTGCCCAGAGGCTTTTAAGAGCCAGGGAAGAGTCTGTAGGTATAGAGAACTACGACTATATCGTTGTCAATGATGATCTTGACAGGTGTGTAGAAGAGGTCAACAGTGTTATTGAAGCAGCCCATGATGCGCCATCAAGAAATCTTGATTTTATAAACACTATCAGAAAAGAGCTTAATGAGTTATAATAACATGAGCTTGTATATGCGAATAAACGCAGGAAAGGAAATTTTTACATGATACACCCTTCTTATGTAGATCTTATGAACGTTGTTAACAAGGAAGTTGAAGAGGGCGAGCAGCCGGTTATCAACTCCAGATATTCAGTAGTTATGGCTACCGCAAAGAGAGCAAGACAGATCATTGCAGGTGATGAGCCGTTGGTAAGAGTTAAGGACAAGCAGAAGCCTCTTTCAATCGCAGTTGATGAGATGAATCAGGCACAGCTTCGCATTCTTACTGATGAGGAGAAGGAAGCTCTTCTTGCAGAAAAGGAAGCTGAGAGTGCTGAGACTGAGAGCACAGAGAACTAATATATGAAGATCTTATTTGTGTCACTTGGATGTGACAAAAACAGAGTTGACACCGAGGTTATGCTGGGCATGCTGCAGAGCCGCGGTCACAGCTTTACAGATGATGAGGAAGAAGCAGAAGCAGCAGTTGTAAACACCTGCTGCTTTATTGGTGATGCCAAGCAGGAGAGCATAAATGTTATTTTAGAGCTTGCTGAGCGAAGGGCATCCGGACAGCTACAGGCCCTTATCGTCACAGGTTGCCTTGGCCAGCGCTATCAGGACGAGGTGCAAAAAGAGATCCCTGAGGTTGATCAGATCCTTGGTGTTACCTCCACGGAAAAGATAGTTGAGGCTATAGAAGAGACTGCCGCAGGAAATAAATCTTTTTACCACAAGAACTATTTCGACAGTGTTGACAAGGCTGTAAGGGGCGGTCAAAAGAGAGTCATGACCACAGGAGGGTTGTTCAACTATCTTAAGATTGCAGAAGGCTGCGACAAACACTGCACCTACTGCATCATTCCCAAGGTTCGGGGAAAGTACAGAAGTGTTCCCATGGAGGATCTTCTGAGGGAAGCAAGAGCTCTTGCGGAGAATGGTGTGACAGAGCTCCTTGTTGTTGCCCAGGAGACAACTCTTTACGGAACAGATCTTTATGGTAAGAAAACTCTTCCGGAGCTTTTGCGCAAGCTTTGCGAGATAGATGGCTTTAAGTGGATAAGAGTTCTTTACTGTTATCCTGAAGAAATAAATGAAGAGCTTATTGAATGCATTAAGTCTGAGCCCAAGATCTGCAATTACCTTGATCTGCCCATTCAATCCGGCTCAGATACCATACTTAAAAAGATGGGAAGAAGAACCAATAACGCTGAGATAAGGCAGCTGGTGGCGCATCTTCGGGAAGAGATTCCTGACATCTGCCTTAGAACGACGCTTATAAGCGGGTTCCCGGGAGAGACAGCAGCAGACCACAAACAGACCATGAAGCTGGTTGAGGATCTTCGTTTTGACAGGCTTGGGGTATTTACTTACTCCCAGGAGGAGGATACACCGGCTGCCGAGATGGATGGCCAGGTGTCCGAGAGGACCAAGACCACGAGACGTAATCAACTGATGAAGCTTCAGCAACAGATAGCTTTCGAGGCAGCAAAGGCTATGGTCGGAAGAGAGGTGGATGCAGTTATCGAGGGCAGGATAACTGATGCTGACGATGATGATGGTCTTACCTACGTGGCAAGAACATATAAGGATGCTCCGGACATTGACGGGTATCTGTTTATCACCGGTGTTAAGAGGGAACATATGACCGGAGATTATGTAAAAGTTCTCATCACCGGATCCAATGAATATGATTTGATAGGAGAGCTAAAAGATGAATTTACCTAACAAGCTTACAGTACTTCGTGTTATCCTGATCCCTTTTTTTGTAGCATTTCTTCTTTTGAGCCCAGGCAACGATGCCTTTAAGTGGACAGCACTTGTGCTTTTCATTGTTGCCAGCCTCACAGATCTTCTGGATGGTAAGATTGCAAGAAAGTATAATCTTATCACCGATTTTGGAAAGTTCATGGATCCTTTGGCAGACAAGCTACTTGTTTGCAGTGCAATGATCTGCCTTATTGAGCTTCAAAGGATTCCGTCATGGATAGTTGTCATTATCATTGCAAGAGAGTTTACCATCAGTGGATTCAGACTCATTGCTGCTGACAATGGCAAGGTTATTGCAGCCAGCTACTGGGGCAAGTTCAAGACTACTTTTCAGATGATCATGGTTATCCTTATGATCGCTAATCTTGGGGACGTACTTCCTTGGATTGATATGGTCACACAGGTTATCATGTATATCGCCCTTGCGCTCACCATCATTTCCCTTATTGATTATCTTATCAAGAATAAGGATGTTATGGCCGGAGCCACAATGTGAGTTATTTGTTGTTTAGTTTTAGAAAGAAATAGGTTTTATGAGTAATAAAGAATTAGATATTATGGATACAGCTAAAAAGGGAAAAGAGGATCCTAAGATAAGATACGAGGATTCAGGCCTTGATGAGCGTATCATCCGTGCAGTTACAGAGATGGGATTTGAGTTCATGTCCCCAATCCAGGAAGCTGCCATCCCAGTGATGATGGAGGGAAAAGACATCATCGGTCAGGCCCAGACCGGAACGGGTAAAACAGCTGCTTTTGGGATTCCTCTTCTTGAGAAGGTGGATCCTGATAACAAGCACCTTCAGGCAGTAGTTCTTTGCCCCACAAGAGAGCTTGCAATGCAGGCAGCTGACGATATCAGGGATTTTGCCAAGTATATGTCGGGGATCAAGGTCCTTGCAGTATACGGCGGCCAGGATATATCAAGACAGATAAGAGCTCTTTCAAACGGCGTTCAGATTGTGGTTGGAACTCCGGGAAGAGTTATGGACCACATGCGCAGACATACCATGAAGCTTGGAAGTGTCAAGGTGCTGGTCCTTGATGAAGCTGATGAGATGCTGGATATGGGCTTTAGGGAGGATATAGAGACTATCCTTCAGGGAATGCCTGATGAGAGACAGACTGCTCTTTTCTCAGCAACCATGCCAAAGCCCATTCTGGATATCACTAAGAAATACCAGAAGGATGCAGAGTTTATCAAGATGACACCCCGTGAGATCACAGTGGCTGCCATCGAACAGGCCTATTACAGAGTTCCGCAGAAGATGAAGGAAGAGGTTTTGACCCGACTTATGGATTATTACAATCCTGCAAGGAGCCTTATTTTCTGTAACACCAAGAGGATGGTTGACCAGCTCTCAGAGAGCCTTAAGGGCAAGGGATATCTGTGCGACGGTCTTCACGGTGATCTTTCGCAGAATCAGCGTGATACTGTAATGAATCTCTTCAGGAGCGGCAGGATCAATATCCTTATTGCAACTGATGTGGCTGCAAGAGGCATTGATGTTAGCGGCGTTGAGGCTGTATTTAACTTTGATATTCCTGAGGATATCGAGTACTACGTTCACAGGATAGGGCGAACAGGAAGAGCCGGAAAGAGCGGCAAGTCTTTTACCCTTGTTGGTGGCAGGGAGATGTACAAGCTTCGTGAGATCGAAAAGATCTGCCACACAAGGATTGAGGAGAGGCGGGTGCCAAATGCCAAGGAGATCACAAGAGCCAAGTCACAGAAGGTATTTGCAGAGGTCATCGATATCATTGAAAATGATGACATCTCTTCAGTTCTTGAGTATGTCAATCAGAAGATAGATGAGGGTGAGTACACTGCTGAGCAGCTTGCAGCAGGCTTCATGAAGCTCAAGATGGGCTCAGACATCCAGGATCTTGTTCTTTTTGAAAAGAAAGAGTCAAGGCGCGACAGATACAGAAGAACCGGCGAGAGGCTCGAGCGCAGAAAACACGATGAAGAGCGAAAATCCGGAAGAAAGTTTGAGGACAGAAAGTCTGAGGGCAGGAAGTCGGATAAAAGAAAATCAGATAAAAGAAAGTCTGATGATAAGAAGTCTGATGGCAGAAAAAAGCCTGAAAACAGAAAGGCAGATAGCAGGCGTAGCGACAGAAAGGCTGATTCAAGAAGGAAGGATTCAAGGAAGACTGATATAGGTGATCTTGATGAGCTTAAGGCAATCTATAAGAAATCTTCTGAGAAATCCGAGGGCTCAAAGCCTGAAAAGAACTACAGAAAGAAGTCATCAGATTCCTTTGAAAATGTTGGCCGCATCAACATAAAAGGCGAGGGTTCAACCAAAGCCTGGTATGTTGGTCAGGACAACGATACAATGAATATATCTAAAAAAGAAAAGAAAAACATCAAAGCCCAGAACAAGAAGAGAAGCCTTGATTATCTGCAGGATATGAGCGATCTTGTAATGGAGAGCTTTGGAAAGCGCAAAAACAGGGAGAATAAGTGATGGGGGATCATAAACCTGTAAGAAGGCAACGTAGAGATTTTCACCGTATCAGAGCCAAGATTTTTAATATGGTCAGTACGGGTGTTGTTGATGAGCCGTTAAACAGGTTATATGATGTACTGAGCATCATAGCTCTTACCCTCAATCTTTTTGCAGCTTTTGCAATAACATTTGATTACATGGAGGAGCACTATAAAGGGCTCCTCCTTACTATTGAAGCAATTACCACTTTTTTCTTCGCAGTGGATTACTTACTGCGTCTTATTTCTTCAAATGAACTATACCCCAAGCTTCCTGAAGGAAAGGCGGCCCTTAAATATGTTTTTTCCTTTGTGGGAATAATTGATCTTCTTTCATTCCTGCCTTATTATCTTCCTGTATTTTTCCCTATGGGCACCACAGCCTTCAGGCTGTTCAGGGTGGCAAGGATTTTAAGGCTCTTTAGGATCAATTCCTACTACGACCAGCTAAATGTTATTTCGGAAGTCATTATATCCAAGAGCCAGCAACTTATGGCCTCAGTGTTCATCATCATTATTCTGATGATGGCTTCAAGTCTTTGTATGTACAGCGTAGAGCATGATGCCCAGCCGGAGGTTTTCCAGAATGCTTTTTCAGGGATATGGTGGTCGGTATCCACTCTTTTGACTGTGGGATATGGTGATATTTATCCGGTTACGATCCTGGGCAAGATTCTGGGTATCCTGATCAGCTTTTTGGGTGTTGGAATGGTGGCGATACCTACCGGTATCATCAGCGCCGGATTTGTCGAACAGTACCAGAAGCTCAAAACTGTGGGTCAGTATGCTGAGGAGGAAAACATCCACTTTATCAGAGTCAGATTAACGGACAAGGATATCTGGACAGGGAAAAAGATTGTTCAGATAGGTCTTCCTACGGATATCATGATAATTGCCATACAAAGGGGCAAGGAAACCATTATTCCAAGGGGCGACACAATCCTTGAAAAGGACGATGTTATCGTAATGTGTGCCGAAAAGATCAAGGAAATACAGCCAATAGACCTTAAGGAGATAACTATCGGAGAGGGGCATTCCTGGAATGGAGTTGCAATAAATAATATTGATATTTCCAGAAGAAGCTATATCTTTATGATCAGAAGAAGGGGCAAAGCCATTGTTCCAAGGGGCTCAACAATAATAAAAGCCGGGGATACGGTTCTTTTGTATGAGCAGAAGCTTAGAAACGATAATATTGTTTAAAACACATCACAGTTAACAGAGGTATACAGTTTATGGATCTTCAGTGTAAAGAGCTTAAGAAAAAGATACTTCGGGATACAGAGCTTTTTGTCCTTGATATGGACGGAACTTTTTACCTTGGAAATGACATACTGGATGGGGCGCTGGACTTTTTAAAGGCTGTAACAGACGCGGGGAAGAGATATATCTTTTTCACCAACAACTCATCCACTTCGCCAAAGCTCTACATTGATAAGCTGGCAAAAATGGACTGTCATATTACGAGGGACATGATCATGACCAGCGGAGATGTCATGATAAGATTCCTAAAGAACAGGTATCCGGAAAAGAGTGTATATCTCCTTGGAACTCCTGCTCTTACAGAGAGTTTTAAGGAAGAGGGGATAAGTCTGTTTGTTCCTGAGAGGGATTTAGCTGATGCCAGGAGCAATGCTTTTTGTAAGAGCATTCCGGATATAGTTGTTGTTGCCTTTGACAAGACCCTTGATTATGAAAAGCTTTCAAATGCCTGCGTCTACATTATGCAGGGAGCCAAGTTCCTTGCTACTCATCTTGATATCAATTGCCCTGTTCCCGGTGGCTTTATTCCTGACTGCGGAGCAATGTGCGCTGCTATTGAGCTGTCGACAAAGGTGGCGCCCAAGTTTGTGGGTAAGCCTTTTGCAGAGACGGTGGACATGGTGGTGGATGCCACCGGAGTAGAAAATAGCAAGATATCCTTTGTGGGAGACCGCATCTATACTGATGTTGCCACCGGAGTCAACAACGGAGCCATGGGAGTTCTGGTGCTTACAGGGGAGACTAAGCTGTCAGAGGTGCAGGAGGCTGATGTTCAGCCACATGTGATCTTTGATTCCATTAAGGAGATGGGAGAGCTCCTTAAGGAAATCTGACGGATTGATTTATGCAAACAAATGTTCTATAATAAGTTTTAGAATATTTGTTGTTGGGGGTATAGTGCTTTGATAGCCTATGTTAATGGTATTTTAGAGATGATGGAAGAGGGCCTGGCTGTTGTTGATGTGGGCGGCATTGGCGTGAACGTGTTTATATCAGGTTCCACCATGGACAGGATGCCCGGTATCGGTGAAGCGGTAAGGCTCTATACATATACAAGTGTTAAGGAGGATTCCTTCACACTCTACGGATTTCTTTCAAGGGATGAGCTTTCTCTTTTCAAGATGCTCATCACTGTAAATGGGATAGGTCCCAAGGGAGGGCTTTCTATCCTTTCTGTCATGACTCCTGACGATTTAAGGTTTGCAATAATGGCCGGGGATTCCAAGTCTATTTCTGCCGCTCCCGGCATCGGTAAAAAGACAGCAGAGAGGATAACTCTTGAACTTCGTGACAAGATCAGGGTTACGGAGGATGACATGCTTGGAGGATCAGCTTCTGTTTCAATAGATGACCTTTCAGGAGACAGTTCAAGTGCAAGAGATGAGGCCATTGCTGCTCTTGTGGCTCTTGGATATAACAGTACTGATGCCATGAAGGCAGTCAGGAAGGTGCTTAAGGCTAATGAGGAAGCAGCATCAGATACCGAGGCGCTGCTTAAGCTGGCACTAAAAGAGATGTTCTAAGAGGTAAACTATGGAAAAGAGAACCATCAAGACCACAGCCAGAGGACTGGATGCTGAGGCTAATATAGAGGACGTGAAGATTGAAGGGTCCCTTCGACCCAAGAGCCTTAATAACTACATAGGACAAAAGAAAATCAAAGAGAGTCTTGAGATATACATTGAGGCAGCAAAAAAGAGGGGAGACTGTCTGGATCACCTTCTCTTTTATGGTCCTCCGGGACTTGGTAAGACAACACTGGCTTCAATCATTGCAGCCGAGATGGGGGTTAACATTAAGATCACCAGTGGCCCAGCTATTGAGAAGCCCGGTGACATGGCGGCTATTTTAAACAACCTCAAGGAAGGCGATGTTTTATTTGTGGATGAGATCCACAGACTTAACAGACAGGTGGAGGAGGTCCTTTATCCTGCCATGGAGGACTTTGCTATTGATATCATGATCGGGAAGGGCCCTACAGCCAGATCCATAAGACTTGACCTTCCACACTTTACACTTATAGGAGCAACAACCAGAGCGGGAATGCTCTCAGCCCCTCTTCGTGACAGATTTGGAATGATCCACAGAATGGAGTTTTATGAGATAGATGAACTTTGCAGTATCATCATGCAGTCAGCGAAGGTCCTTGGGGTAGAGGTTGATGAGAAGGGCGCAGTAGAGATGGCAAAGAGGAGCCGCGGAACTCCCAGACTTGCCAACAGGGTGCTTAAGAGAGTCAGGGATTTTGCCCAGGTAAGATATGATGGCAGGATAACTGAAGAGGTGGCCATTACTGCCCTTGACCTTATGGATGTAGATAAGATGGGACTGGATCACACAGACCGCAACCTCCTTATGACCATGATAGGTAAGTTTTCCGGAGGTCCTGTGGGACTGGATACCCTTGCTGCGGCTATTGGCGAAGATGCAGGTACCATAGAGGATGTTTATGAGCCTTATCTTATCAAGAACGGGTTCATTAATCGTACGCCCAGAGGCCGCGTTGTTACTGAGGCAGCCTATCACCATTTAGGACTTGTATTGCCCGGGGATGGCGGTATATAATCTTTTTATATATCAAAAGCAAGTGGGGAGATCAAAATGGCATCCAAGACAGATACCGAGGTAATAATTGGCGGCAAGGTTTTTACTTTAAGCGGGTACGAGAGCGAGGAGTACCTTCAGAAGGTTGCCTCTTATATAAATAACAAGATTTCTGAGTACAACAAGATCGACGGTTTCAAGAGACAGCCAATCGATACACAGAATGTATTATTGCAGCTCAATATCGCAGATGATTACTTCAAGAGCAAGAAACAGATCGAGATGATGGAAGAGCAGCTCTCCGAAAAAGAGAAGGAACTCTATGATTTAAAGCATGAGCTTATTGCTACTCAGATCAAGCTTGAGAATACTGAGAAAAACAGCAAGGGCCTTCAGACCAAGCTTGATGAGTCTTCCAAGAAGATCATTCAGCTTGAGACACAGGTTAAGAGCAAGAAGTAAAGATATTAAGGCTGTCTTTTGACAGCTTTTTTCTTTGAGATAAGATTATGAAAAGAGTTGAGTTACTATCACCGGCCGGTGGCTATGAAACAATGGTTGGGGCATTCAATGCAGGTGCCGACGCCGTTTATCTTGGGGGATCAAAATTTGGTGCAAGGGCTTATGCCGATAATTTCGACAAAGACCAGGTTCTTGATGCCATTGTCTATGCACATCTCCATGACAAAAAAATATATATGACTGTCAACACCCTTGTAAAAGAGGGTGAGTTTGGTCAGCTCTATGACTTTATGCTTCCCTATGCGGAGAAGGAACTGGATGGAGTTATAGTTCAGGACCTTGGTGTGGCAAGGCTGATAAGGCAGGAATTTCCCCATATAGAGCTTCATGCCAGCACCCAGCAGACCATAACCGGTGTCTATGGCGCAAAGCTCCTTAAAGAGAGGGGTTATACCCGTGTCGTTCCTGCAAGAGAGCTTAGCCTTTCAGAGATGAAGGCTATTAGGCAGGAGGCTGATATTGAGGTGGAGGCCTTTATTCATGGGGCAATGTGCTATTGTTATTCCGGTGCATGCCTTTTTAGCAGTCTTGTAGGCGGAAGAAGTGGTAACAGAGGCCGCTGCGCTCAGCCATGCAGACTTCCCTATGGCCTTGGCTCAGAAGATAATGAGAAGTATCCTCTTAGTCTTAAGGACATGAGCACCATTGGGATTATCCCGGAGCTTATTGACGCTGGGATAGATTCCTTCAAAATCGAAGGAAGAATGAAAAAGCCTGAGTATTCAGCAGGCGTCACAGCACTTTACAGGAAGTATATTGATAAGTACTACGACAATCCCAAGGGAGACTATGCTGTATCAGATGAAGATCTGGATATTTTAAAGAACCTTTATCAGAGGACGGGAATAAGTGAAGGATATTATCACAGACACAATGACAAGTCCATGGTTACCGTGGTTTCACCTGCATACAACGCAACATCAGAGGATATCTTATCTTCAGTACATGACAGGTACCTTACCACAACCCTGAAACACCCCTGCGACATATACTGCGAGCTTGTTGCGGGTCAGAAGGCTAGGCTTACCATGTCTGTCCAAAGGGGCTATGATTTCTTTTATGGAGAAGTCTATGGCGATGAGGTCCAGGTGGCATCAAAGCGCCCTATGGATGAAGACTCCATCAGGAAGCAGCTTTCAAAGCTTGGAGGAACAGCATATGAGGCTGGCAGCATTGATATAACCATAGATGATGGCGGAAGCGGAAGTGGTATATTTATTGCCGTTAGTGCCTTAAATGAGCTCAGGCGTGAGCTTGTTTTACAGATGGATGAGAAGCTTTTGCCGGAATGTGAGTTTACTACTCAGCCTGCGATGGCTTTTACGGACTATGACCGCTACAACAGGGAGCTTTCAGGAAGAAATAAAGGTGAGCTTCAGGTGCTTGTTACAACTAAAGAACAGTTTGAGGCTGTTCTTTCATATAACTTTAATTCCTGCCCTGTGAACAGGATTTTTGTAGACAGCAATCTCTTTTTAGCTTTGGATGATAAGGCCAAGGAAGGTATTTCTGCCTTTAAGAAGAAAGATTCATGCCCTGAGCTTTTTGTAGCCCTTCCCTATATAACAAGAAAAGAAAAATGGGATGGAAGCCTTGAGATAGGGAGAGTAACAGATGCTATAAAGAGCAGCTCTTTTGATGGTATTCTTGTAAGGAACCTGGAGCAGCTCGGATACCTTAAGATCAGCGGCTATACCGGAAGAGTTTCCCTTGACTATGGTGTATATAACTGGAATAAAGAGGCTGTCCTTGAGCTGCTGGACATGGCAATGGCTTATAATGACAGTGAGAATGGAAGAGGCCTTTTTGTGGATGCAGTATCTGTGCCCTATGAGCTTAATTACAGAGAGGCGACAGAACTGGTTGAGACTTTGAAAAAGACGGTACGCTTACCTGTTTCCTATAACATCTACGGACATATCCCAATGATGATAAGTGCAGGCTGTATTAAAAAGACAACAGATGCCTGCAGCGGCAAGATGAATAAGCTTTATTCCGAGAATGTCAGCATTGTGGACCGGATGAACAACAAGATGACAGTGACCTGCAATTGCAGGCATTGCTATAACGTTATCTGGAATGCTTTTCCGACTTCCCTGCATGGAAGCCTTGACAAGATCCTGGACGGGCAGGTGTTTGACAATCTTCGTATCGATTTCACCATAGAAGATGCCGGCAGATGCAGGCAGATTCTGGACTACTACATTGCCAGAGTCTGCGGAGGCAGACCAGCAGACATATTTGGTGAAAAGAGCTTTACAACAGGACATTATAAACGCGGAGTCGAGTAATTATAGATGGAACTATATGTAACTGAAATATCTAAATATGTGATAGATGTCTTTATGCTCATATATGTTATCGAGGCATTTATGACTTTCCACTTTAAGACGGAAAAGAAGAGGCGTGGCATCTACATAAGGCAGATAATCTGTATGTTTGCAGTACAGATTTCCTGCTTTATCCAGATAATAGCCAGAACCGGCAAGCCGGTGTATCTGTTTTTCTTTGCTTTTCAGATAGTTATATTTGCCTCGGTGCTGATGCTTTTTTATGTTATTTATCCGGAAGGTAACAGGCTTATTATCAACAATGCCTGCCTGCTCCTTATGATAGGACTTATCATTATCACCAGGATTTCCTATGATAAGGCGGTAAAACAGTTTTTTATCATAACTGCTTCATTTATAATCGGATTCTTTATTCCTGAGATCATTTTCAAATTTGATTTTTTAAAGAAATTCACCTGGCTTTACGCTGCTGTGGGAATTGTGGCAATAGGAGCTGTTCTGGTTTACGGAGCAGCCACCAACGGCTCCAAGATCTCTTTTACCATAGCGGGTATCACATTCCAGCCTTCGGAAGCTGTTAAGGTTTTGTTTCTTTTCTTCATGGCAGGGGCACTCCTTGAAGCTAAAGAGATATGGCAGCTGTTTTTGGCTTCTGTGGCTGCAGCCGGTCATGTACTTATTCTTGTTATGTCCAAGGATCTTGGAAGTGCGCTGATTTTCTTTGTTATCTATATGGCACTTATTTATATTGCCACTGAAAATATCGGATATCTGGCTCTTGGACTTATTATGGGAGCATTTGCCAGCATTATTGCATACAAGCTCTTTTCCCATATAAGAGTCAGGGTGCACGCCTGGCGAGATCCCTTTGGGGATATAGCGTCCTCCGGTTATCAGCTGTCCCAGTCCCTGTTTGGAATATCAAGCGGCGGCTGGTTTGGTCTGGGGTTGTATGGCGGTTCTCCCACATCCATTCCATACGTTGAGCAGGACTTCATTTTTTCTGCCATTGCAGAAGAACTTGGGGTGATTTTTGCTGTGCTGATGGCACTGATTATTGTGAGCTCTTTTTTCATGATCATGTATGAGGGCTATTTTATCAGGGACAGGTATTACAGACTGATTGTCTGCGGGATTGGCGTGGCGTTTGTTTTTCAGGCCTTTCTTACCATTGGTGGAGGCTCCAAGTTCATTCCCCTTACAGGTGTAACCCTTCCTCTTGTGAGCTATGGCGGAACTTCTGTGCTGGTGACTATTGTCATGATGATGATAGTTGAGGGAGTATGCCTTATAAGGACTGATGAACGCTACGAGGCTATGGAGCGCAGAAGGGCCAGACTTGAGGAAAAGAAGGCGCAAAGGGAAGCCGGCACCAATAGAAATAACTACTACGAGAGAGATTATGGCAGGAGAGAAGACTAAGAAGAACAAGAAAAGAATAAGATCATACCCCATTATTGTCCTTTGCGGGTTCTATGCAGCCATTTTTGCAGCAATGCTGATCTATATAAGTGCCTACTCTTATGGCAACAGGCAGGTGTTTATGGACAATAGCTACAATACCAGACAGCAGATACTTCTAAATCAGAATACCAGGGGAAAGATATTATCCAGGAACGGAGATGTTCTTGCATATTCCGAGATGGGAGAAGATGGCAAGGAAAAAAGAGTATATCCCTATGGCAAAGAATTTGCTCATGTTGTGGGATATTCCACTAACGGAAAGGCAGGAGTTGAAGCCCTTGCCAATTACTATCTGATTAATACCAGTATTGATCTTTCACAGAAGGTGGCACTTGATACGAAAGGGGAGAAGTATCCCGGTGACTACTGTGTTACAACTCTTGATGTAGCCCTTCAGGAAGTGGCTTATAATGCCCTTTCTGCCAGGAAGGGAGCCATAGTTGTGACAAACCCAAAGACCGGGGAAGTACTGGCTATGGTGTCAAAGCCTGATTTTGACCCCAGTACCATTCAGGCTGAGTGGGATAGCCTTATTGCTGATAAGTCTCCTGATGCCAAGCTCCTTAACAGGGCAACCCAGGGACTGTATCCTCCGGGATCTACCTTTAAGATTGTAACTTCACTGGCTTATATTAAAGAGCATCCTGAGGATTATAACAACTACAGATTCAGCTGCTCGGGAAAATTTAATTATGAGGGAGAGAGCATCTCCTGTTATCACGGTGAAAATCACGGAAGCGTTGACTTTATTAAGTCCTTTGCGGAGTCCTGCAACTCCTCCTATGCCAATATAGGACTGTCAGTCCCAAGAAAGGTTTTCTCCGATACGCTTGACCAGCTCCTCTTTGGACAGGAACTGCCGATAGATCTTTTGTATGCTAAGAGTTCTGCCTCCATTGATAACAGCACAAGTACATCTGACGTTATGCAGCTTGCCATCGGTCAGGGAGCCACATCAGTCACTCCAATACACATGAACATGATAACCTGCGCAATTGCCAATGAAGGAATGCTGATGAAGCCATATGTTATAAGTGACATAAAAAGTGAGGATGGCAAGAATGTAAAGAGCTATTCCCCTGACAGCTACAAGCGTCTTATGACAGCATATCAGGCTGATGTGCTAAAGGGGATGATGAAAGAGGTTGTTGAGGTGGGAACAGCAAGCAAATTAAAAGGCCTTTCCTACACTGCGGCAGGAAAGACCGGTTCTGCTGAATTTACGGATTCCACATCTGATTCCCACGCCTGGTTTACAGGCTTTGCTCCTGCAGAGGATCCTGAGATCTGCGTGACAATAATTGTTGAGAATGCAGGAAGCGGTGGAAGCTTTGCAGTGCCAATAGCTAAGAGGATTTTTGATGCATATTTCGGAGTTGAATGATTCTTTTTGAAAACTGGCCAATATGTTAATATTAATATTATCGTGTAAATAAGCATATTTAATTTGTTTTTAAGAGTTTTGACGATATTTGGGGAGATATTTAGCGGTATGAAGAAAAAGGGCTTTTGCCGTTTTTATAAGGATCTGTATTTTGGGGACTCGGTCAAAAATCATCAGTTGGTTAAATGGCGCTTGAATCATGGCAGAGGACAGCTGTCGATTTTTTGTATCATGAAAGCTGCTACAAGCGGAGATCAGCTGGACATTATTCACTGCGCATTTTTGAAGCAGCCCTATTACAGGCAGAATCCTGCGTATATTTACGGGATTGCCGGGAACTATGAAGAGGCGCTTGAAATGGTGGTTGATATGACCACCAGGGCAAATGAAGCCGGGTACGAAGGAGAAATAGTACGGTACCTGGATTCCAAGATCTCAAATACTAACTGATTACTGGGGTAAAAAATGCTGGCGGGAGTTTTGTCTGTTTTAAAAATCATAGGAATTGTGCTGCTGGTTATTCTGGCAGTTATACTCATTTTGCTTTTACTGGTGCTGTTTGTGCCTATCTTTTACAGGTTGGATGCTCATGTGCCTGAAACCGACCCGCATGAAGACTTCGATGTTCAAAAGGTTGATGTATCAGTGCGATTTTCCTGGCTTTTATTTGTTATAAGAGGCGGGATTTCTTTTCCAAAAGACAAGGAATTTACATTAAGAGTCTTTGGGATAAAGATTCTTCCGAAGAAAGAGAAAGCGGGAGCTTCTAAGGAAGAAGATACGATTACTGAGAGGAAGCAGGAAAAAGAAGTAAAAGAAGAAAAAAGTGAAAATACCTCTGATAATAAAGAGAATACTATTGGCAAAGAACAATCCGGTGATGGCGAGTCTGTGAATGATACTTCAGGCGATACACAGGCTCAGGAAGATGATACGGATGACAAATCATTTTTAGATGTTATCTGGAATATAATAGACACTATTCAAAATATTCTGGAAACACCACTAAATGTGTTTGAAAAAATCCAATATACAATATCTAGAGTTTATGGTAAGATAGATATGATCAAATCCACCCTTGAAAATGATATTTTCAAGAGGGCATTTGAACTGGTCAGGAAGAAACTTTTAAGGCTTATCAGGATGATACTTCCTGACAGATGCAAGATAGATGCAGTTTTTGGTACAGGAGATCCGGCACTTACCGCTGAAGTTTATGGTGGTTATGCAATCATAAGAGCGTTCCTGTCCAGGAAGATCAAGATCAATTGCACTCCTGATTTTGATCGCTGTGTGGTATATACGGATACTCATATGAGGGGGCATATTACTCTTTTCACAGCTCTGTATATTACGGCCAGGTGCTATTTCGACAAGGATATCAAGAAGACGATCAAACGATTTAAAAAGATCATTAATTCATAATTTTGTTTCTATATATGGGAGGGAATCATGGCAGATAGTAATTTTAATGGGGTTGTAGAGTCACTTCTTAGCGGAATGAATTCTATCATGTCTGCTAAAACTGTAGTAGGCGAGCCTACCAAGGTGGGCGACACGATCATTCTTCCCCTGGTTGATGTATCATTTGGGGTTGGGGCAGGAGCATCTTCTGCCGATAAAAAGAATGGAGGATGTGGCGGATTTGGAGCAAGGATGTCTCCAAGTGCTGTCCTTGTGATCAAAAACGGTTCAACTAAGCTTGTTAACATCAAAAATCAGGATGCTGTTACCAAAATCCTTGATCTGGTTCCCGACGTTATGGATCGTTTCTCTAAAAAAGAAGATATCATGGATGATGATGTAGCCACAAATATTGCTTTTCCCGAAGGTACACAGGAGAAGTAAGCTTTTATCCAGAAGGTAGAGGGGACCCTTATGGAAGAGAAAAGAAATTTAGAAGAGATTATCTTAAACGGAACAGAGGATGAGCTTTCAGAGCTTCGCATCTGGCTGTTTAAAGAGAGTGTTCGCCTTGAGAATCAGGAGAGCGCTCTTGAAGAGAGGTATGCCCGTCTTGAGAAGGACGAGATTGCCTTCAAGGAAAGATCTGATGCCTATGACAGGAAGCTTGAGACAGCAGTCAGGAAGCTGGCCAATGACAAGGCTTTATTTGACCAGAGGCTCAAGATCCTTAATAATGGCTTCGATCAGCTTAACGCTGATAAAAAGAAGCTTGAGTCTGAATTTATAAGACTTGAGAGGGAAAAGGCATTCCAGAGAGAGGATGAGTACGATGCTCTGGATATGCTTTTTAGAGGGGTCAACAGTCCCCTTACCTTGAAAAAGAGATATAAGGATCTTATGAAGATGTTCCATCCTGACAATGTCAGCGGTGATGCTTATATGGTCCAGCTGATCAATCAGGAATACAGCGCTCTTTGCAGACAGTATGACATCAGCATGAAGGCCTGATGCTTTTGACATCACAATAAAACTATGCTAATATAACCAAGTCGCCGCTTAGTCTAAGCGGTGACTTGTGTATGTTTATAGGGGATTATGCCTTTTGGCATCTGGCGTTTCTGCCGGAATTTTCACATTTTAAACTTTTTCAAATAATTAGTTACAAAAAAGTTGACACAATCGAACATCTGTTTTATATTAATATTATCAACGAACGGATGTTCTAGAGAAGGAGATAAGTATGGAAAGAGAAGATAAACAGAAAGCATTAGAAGCAGCCCTTGGTCAGATCGAGAAGCAGTTCGGAAAAGGTGCTGTTATGAAGCTTGGTGATTCATCTGATACTATGAACATCGAGACAATCCCAACAGGTTCACTAAGCCTTGATATTGCTCTTGGTCTTGGTGGTATCCCTAAGGGAAGGATCGTTGAGATCTATGGACCTGAGTCCAGTGGTAAGACAACAGTTACACTTCACAGGATTGCTGAAGTACAGAAGAGAGGCGGTATTGCCGGATTTATTGATGCCGAGCATGCCCTTGATCCTGTATATGCCAAGAATATTGGTGTAGATATTGATAACCTCTATATTTCACAGCCTGATTCAGGAGAACAGGCTCTTGAGATCACAGAGACTATGGTTCGTTCCGGAGCCATCGATATTGTAGTTGTAGACTCGGTTGCAGCTCTTGTTCCCAAGGCTGAGATTGACGGAGATATGGGAGATTCCCATGTAGGACTTCAGGCAAGACTTATGTCACAGGCCCTTCGTAAACTCACTGCTGTTATCAGCAAGTCTAACTGTACAGTAGTATTTATCAACCAGCTCCGTGAGAAGGTTGGAGTTATGTTTGGCAATCCCGAGACCACAACCGGTGGACGTGCTCTTAAGTTCTATTCTTCAGTTCGTATGGATGTTCGTCGTATTGAGGCTATCAAGCAGAACGGTGAGAATATTGGTAACAGGACAAGAGTTAAGGTGGTTAAGAACAAGATTGCTCCTCCTTTCAAGGAGGCTGAATTTGACATCATGTTTGGTAAGGGCATTTCCATGACCGGTGATGTCCTTGATCTTGCAGCAAGCGTTGATATTGTCAACAAGAGCGGTGCATGGTACCAGTACGAAGGAGACAAGATCGGACAGGGACGTGAGAATGCCAAGTTGTACCTTGAGAATAATCCTGAGGTATTTAATGAGATCAACAACAAGGTAAGAGCTCACTTCGGACTTCAGACTGATGGTGTGACAACTCCTGCAGCTTCTGAAGAGACCAAAGAGCCCGCTAAAAAATCCAAGGCTTCCAAAGCAGAATAATTTAGTACTCGGCATCCCCGGAAGGCTTCTTCCGGGGATTTATTGTAAGGAAACATTATCATTTATTCTGAAATCATTATGACTGGTTGGCATTTATTACAGGGAATTATAGGATGGCTATGTACTGTACGGATATAATTGAATTTGATAAGAAGCGATGCAAGGTTTACATTGAGGGTGAATTTTCTTTTCTCTTGTACAAAGGGGAACTGAAGGATTTTGAGATCAAGGTTGATTTACCAATCAGTGAAAAGTCATATGATGAGATTATTTCAACTGTGCTTCCTAAACGCTGCAAGCTTCGGGCAATGAACCTTTTGCAGAAGAAAGATTATACAACAAAGCAGCTTAGGGATAAGCTTACAGAAGGCCTGTATCCGGACAACATTATTGATGAAGCTATAGAATACGTAAGGTCCTACAGATATCTGGATGACGAGAGATATGCAAGAGATTATATTATCTATCATATGCCTACAAGATCCAGGAACAGGATATTGCAGGATCTTGGAAACAAGGGAATCTCTAAAGATATAATTCTTCCAATTTTGGAAGAATTATATGATGAAGACAGTGCAGATGTAGAACTCGAGCAGGTCAAAAAACTTCTTGAAAAGAAACATTATGATCCTGAAAATACCGATTTCAAGGAAAAACAAAAGTTAATAGCATTTCTTTTGCGAAGAGGATTTCAAATGTCCACAATCAGAAATGCTATGGAGTAACAAATTAATTCTTTAATAAAATATGCCAAAAAATGTGTCAATGGTGAGCTTAATTACCATTGACACAATTTATTATAAACGTTACAATTAATCTGTTGTAATCTTGTATATTAGTGCGCCTATTTAGGGCAAACTATACAAAATATTGTACAATGAAAATTGAATAAGGAGGTGCTCCTGTAATGACCACTGTTATTATTGCAGTAGTAGCAACTCTTGTCGTCACAGCTCTCATTACATGGGTTTTGGCATCAAACTATCATAAAAAGGTAGCTGATGGTAAGATCGGTAGTGCTGAGGAGAGGGCAAGAAAGATTATTGACGATGCACTCAAGACTGCTGAAGATACAAAGCGTGAGAAGCTCCTGGAAGTTAAGGAAGAGTCCCTTAAGACACGTAATGATCTTGAAAAGGAAGTCAAGGATCGAAGAAATGAGATCCAGCGTGCAGAGAGACGTATCCAGCAGAAAGAGGAAAACGTCGAGAAGAGATCCGAAGCGATCGAGAGAAGAGAGCAGAGTTTAAGTGCCCG
>JAEEGL015352099.1_pt1 | contig 29979 bp, 17 predicted proteins | sample 9134231 | NCBI WGS metagenome assembly JAEEGL01 (sample SAMN16246548, study PRJNA631951) | gut metagenome | biome: gut microbiome; feature: rumen; material: fiber-attached | host: Bos | place: Iran: Karaj | collected 2018-10 | reverse complement strand
GTTGACGGCGGCGTTTACGGCGCGAGAATGACCGGCGGTGGATTCGGCGGCTGCGCTGTCGCGCTGGTTAAAACCGACGCTGTCGAAGACCTGATGGCGTACTTCGCCAAAGAATACGAAGCCAAGACCGGAATCAAACCGTTTATTTTCGTTTCGCGCCCCGGCAACGGCTCCGCAATTGAAAGTTGAGCGATTGAGAGGGAGGGATAGTTAGCGTTCGAGAGGCGCTTTGCGTAATTCCTAATTCCTAATTCAGAATTCCGAATTTTCCCCAACTCCTCCCTCCTCACTCCTAATTCCTAACTAACTCGACTTCGTCAAGTTTTATACAAAAATCCTTCCACTCCCCCCCTTGCGTTATTTTCGGGAATGGATATAATAACCGCATAATTTTGAAAGCGCTGGCGAATCTTCCGTTTTGTCAATGCTTTCAGATGCCTCCTTAGCTCAGTTGGTAGAGCAGTTGACTCTTAATCAACGGGTCACAGGTTCGAGCCCTGCAGGAGGTATTCTTGACCCTTGCAACATTTTGCAAGGGTTTTTTGTTATAAGCGGAACTTCCCGTTTTTTAAGCGTTTGCGCAAAATTTTTGTCGATGTTGCTTGTTGACGCTTTTGCTGTCGTCGTTGAATTTATCGCAACAATGTCGCAACGTACATCGCAACGCTCGTCTTTTTGAGAAAATAGATCATCGTTTGCAGCTCGTTGGAATAGATCTTCAGTTACAACATCGTAATGCCGCCGTGCGATCTCCTTGGTATGTCCCAGCCAACTGTCAACCGCGTATTCTGGAAATTTTCGTTTCAGGTCGGACGAACAGGATCCGCGCATATTGGTCGGTACGGATCCGGGATTGTCAAGTTTCGCCTTCTTGATGAAGTCCGTCAACTCGCATAACGAACCATTCTTGCCGTCTGCGATAGACTGACGCTTGCTGTCCCAGCCGTTGTTTGGCTTTTCAGAAGAAATGATGTAGCGAGGCAGAACTAACCCGCCTTCCATCTCCTCAGCCCACATTCGCATTTCCTTCAGCGCTGCGCGTAGACGTGGGAATAATGGAATAGTCCGCTGTTCTTTTCCGGCGTGATGTTCCGTTTTTGGGCTGCGAAAGGTGAACGTTCCAGCTTCCCAGTCGACGCCGTCCCATTCAGCGAGGAGGGCTTCCTCTGGACGTAAACCGCCGAAACGCAACAACGCGACAAGCGTTCGCCATTGAACCGTCGGACAAGCGTCAATCAGTTTCTCGGTATATTCCGCCGTGATGTAGCATTTTTCACGTTGAACCGTATTGGGAACCCTGACGCCGTTAAACGGATTGGGGAGAGTATAAACGCCGCATAGAGTAGCGTATTTGAAAATATACGATCCCCATTTCATAATTGAATTGATGTGGATTGGAGAGAGGTTTTTGACGTCCTTCAGCCAATTAAGGAATTGAACCGCCGATTGACGGTCGATCTTGTCAAGTCGCGTTTCTGGTTTGAAGTATTCAACGAACCATCTATTTTCATTCAGTCGTCTGTTGAGAGTTTTGGGCTTCCAGCTCGCTCGTTTGCTGTCAACGTAGGCGTCAACCGCGCTTTGAATTGTCGAAAGGCGCTGACGTTCAAACAGTCCTTTTTTCTCCAAACGCTGACGCATTTCGTCCGGAAGGTCTTCCAGCCATTTAAACAGAGTTCCGTCCGGTACTTGATGTTTTCGCCAATCAATAAGCCGTTGAACCATGTCCGCGATATTTCGCGCCGCGGTCTTGCTTTTCGTCGGAACCATAAACCCATCTTTTTTGTCATCGATGTAGAATTCAACTCTCCAATTTCCGTTCGCTCTCGGTCTACTGATACTTGCCATTGTATTTCTCCTATGTTTGAGCCGTATTGAATAACATTGTATCAATTATTTGTTTTTGCGCAAGCCCTAGCAAGACGCAACAAATAAAAAAAACAAAAAAATATTGTTCCTGGTTTCGCGGTCGTTGCGATCGATCGCGCCGATCGGCTGCGCTCAGCTGACTGCGAAAGAGAGGAAGTCAGGGACTGCAAAAAAATAATTAAAAAAATTTCCCCCTCGTCGTTTTTTTCGGACTCCCCTATATAGGCGTAACCAAAATTCGAGAGGAGGAAAATTTTTTAATTAATTATTTTGGGGTATATTAAGAGATAAATAATACATATATATCTGAATATATATTTTTACCTATTTTGCGGACTTCTGGAAACTCTCTAAAAAAATAATTAAAAAATTTTCCCCTTGTCGATTTTCGGCTGTCCCTATATAGGGAATTGCAATTTTGACGAGGAGGAGGAAAATTTCTTAATTATTTTTTACGCTTTCGTCTTTCGCCGTCCGGCGGTGAACGTCGTCCGCTGCTGCGCTGTTTCGCCGCTGCTGCGTTCCGTGTTGCTGACTTCTCTTTTCGCGGTCTGCCTGGACGCTTTCGAGGAGGTGTCAAGTTAAACGCTGCAGCAACCTTTTTGATCTGATTGCCGTCAAGAGCAGCTGACGACGATATTGTTTCTAACGTCTTCTGCTTGTCGGTACTGACGCGAATATAGACTGCAGCAACCGTTTGCCGATCATATTGGGAATTGCCGTCAGGAAGTCGCGCTGCGAGGAGTTTCAGAACGTCGACGCCCTTTTCAAGCTGCTGTCTTGTCCGTTCGTCCGTCCACTCCTCAAAATATCGCGAATAATGAGCGTCAACGATTTTTTTGGAATAACGGCTGTAAAGCTCTTTTCTTCGCTGTCCGTCGTCAAACGCTTCGAAGAATTCCGTTTTCCACTTTTTTTCGACGGCTTCTGTCAGCTCGCGAGGTATTTTGGCGTTTTTGGTCGTCTGCGCTCTGTACGATCGCAATATTAAATCCGGTGGATCTCCTGCCTCAAATAGAGCAGCGCAAGCAGCGCCGATCGCGTTCTCGTTGAGTTCCAGATAGGTTTTTCGGACTGCTTTCTGATCGTACTTCTGCAGCAACTCTCTAAGCGGTACTGATCGTTCAAGCTGCGCTTTGATAATACTGGACTGATTATCGGTAAATAGTTTTTTCAGACGATCTTCTTCAGGGTATTTTTGATAATCCAGAAATGCTTCCTGCAGCTGATCCGGCGTCTTTCCGTTGCGAAACGCTGTCAAGGCGTTCTCGTCTTTTTTCTGCTGATCCTCTTGTTCCGCTTGCCGTTGTTCCGCTGCGTTCGAGGTGATCCAACAATTATTAATTCTGTCGCGCCGTGCGTAAAATGGAGTTTCAGGAACCCCGTTTCGATTTTTTGAACCAAAAGAAACGTTGAATTCCGCTTCGCGTCCGTTGGAAACGCGTTTTTGTGGACGAGAGAGTTTTAGGCTAAGTTCCGGCATATCGAACATTGCAGACGTTCCTCGTCCCTCTTTCGTCGGATCTTTCCCGTCATGTAGAACTGCAACCAATGAGCAGCTATTATCACGGCACATCAACATTAAATCGTTAAACGGTCGCGCCGATTCCGCTGCGTTCGATGATACGCCGTCAGGATAGTAGCACAAATGAAGGCTGTCAACGATCAGCATATCAATTTTATATTTTTGAATATCTCTTTCGAGGAATTTCAGCCAATATTCATCAGCGAGATTGATCGTAGGGTGTTGTTTCATCTTGTCCCGGACTATATCCCAATGTAAAAACCGGATATTGTCGAGAGGGTCTTTTGTGAAGGTCTGTAGACGTTCGTTCAGAGTCGCTCGCGACATTTCAGGATTAATAAAATAAACGTTTTTCTGGTCGTTGAGGGCTTTGTACCGTTCCAAAAAACTCGTTCCTGTTGCAACGGCATAAGCGAGGCTTGCAACGAACCATGTTTTCCCTACTCCTGCGCCCGCATTGACAACGACGCTGTCATTTTCGTAGATTAGATCAGGTACGATAAACGGTGGCATTTGTGGATTATCAGCATATAGATCAGCGAGAGTTTCGGAAATATCCTCGTCGGAACCGTCGTCGTCAGCTTTCTTTTCGCCGTCAGAGAGAAAGACGCCGTCCGTCCAGTTTCCCACGCTCAGTCCGTCCAGACTGCGAAAGAAAGAGGAAAGATCAGCGTTTTCGACGGTTAAACTGTCGCGCCGTTCCGCTAACACGTCAGAAACATCGTAACCCGCCTCGGTTTCGTCGTTCCATTTCCAAACCTGGACGGTCGAACCCGTTCCCAATAGAGCGTTTTTGACTTGCAACGCGTATTTATAACCCGGCTCGTCGTTGTCCGGTAGTATGTAGACGGTCTTTCCGCCAATCGCTTCGCGGACGAGATCGGCATTGACGTCGTTGGAACCGCCGGACGTAACAACCCCGGCGTCTTTTATACCGTGTTCCAAAAGGAAACGCTGCAGATCATAAACGCAACGCTCTCCCTCTACAAAAAAGACGGTCTGAGCGTCTTTTATTGCCTGTTCGTTGAACAGACGACGCTGCCCCTTCTTGACGCCTGCAGGTCGGAACGTTCCGGCATTGGTAAACGAGTATAATCGAACCCCTTTTTCCTCCTTTTCGCCGTCCTTGCCGCGGCTCCTGACCCGGTACGTCAACGACGCCGGCTGTCCGTCCGCCGTACAGTAGAGAAAAGCGAGATGTTCGATTAACGGGTTTCCGCTGACGTCCGTTCCGGCGCCGCCGATATAGACGCTCTTCATAAGGTCGTCTTGTTTCAGACGATCTCCGCGCCGGACGACGCCGGGAACGTCTGTCTTTATGGACTCAATGAAAAGTGAATCGCCGTCAAGTCGGATTTCATACGGGAACTGATATTTCTGCTTCGCCTTCGCCGTTGGCTTCGCCTTCGCTTGTCGGACTGCGAGAGAGGAATGTTTGTCGTCGGTCTGTCCGCTGTAGCCCTCAGCTATAAGACGACGTGTCAACTCAGTAGCGTCGATTCCCTCAAACTTCATTCTCGCGTCTGAAAAGGAATATCTCCCTTTTCGTTCAAGTGGATTCGCCTTCTCGGTGTGTACGTAAACAGTATATTTTTTCCCGCAAAATTTGATTGTCAGAGATGTGTCGCCTGGTTTATCGTCAGGAGCGTTCCAGATCTCGTTGCCGTCCGCGCCCGTCGTCAGGAGAGTATAGCCCCGGCGTTCGATATAAGCAGAAAAGGCGTCCTTGTCGACGTTGTACACGTCCAATATTTTGTTACTAGCCATAATATTTAGACTCTTGACGGACGCTCAAATTATGCTATAATAAGAGCGTCGTCAAGATGAAAATTTCAAATCACGTGCCGCCGTAGCTTGTCCCAGCTCTGGCGGCTGTTTTTAATTCCGGCTGCCCAAACGTGTATTCAGGTATCCCGTTTCGTTTTGGTATGCGGTTTCAATCTGCGCGATCTCCTTCGCAAAATCTTTGTTGATGATCTCAACAATTCGATTCAACCAAAACAGACAAGTCCGTCGTCGATCCTCTATGCGCCTGACTTCCGGCAGTACGTATTCAAGCACTTCAGGAACCGAAATACAAGGAAAACGGTTTCCGTTGATAAAACCCTCTCCTTTTTCACCGATTTTTTTAATCTCGTCAACGAGTGCAGCTGAATCTAAATCCGCTATTTCTAACAAAATTTTCAAATTAGGAAGAGTCCGCGCCAAATCGTCGTTTTTCTCATTATCGCGCCTCCTTTTCGTTGTCGTTGTCGTTGTTGTCGTCGTCGGTGTTGCGTCCCAGCGCCCATCGTTCCAGCTCGCGTGCGTCAAAACGAACCAGCTTTCCGCCGATGATGTGAGCAGGAAGTCCGGCGGATCGGCGGAAATAGTCGACGGCTCGGACGCTTACGCCCAAAAAATGGGCTGCTTGTCGTTTGTTGAGTAAATTTGTCATAGTGTTAATTCCTCTAAAAGTGAATCAATCGGATTAGCCCCGCCCCAAATAGCAAGGCTTTCTAAAATTGGAGGAAGAAGAAATAATTTCAGAAAAAAACTTGAAATGAATTTTGACAAGAAATAAGAAAAGCCCTTAAAAACAAGGGCAAATTGACGAAAAAAAGAATTTTAATATTTTTTGAAAATACCGGAAATGTATCTCTAGCAACTGAAAATTATTTCCGGCAAGTATCCCAAAGGTTATTATCTTTTCCGATAGCGTTTATCGCGTTTGTTATATCGTCATACGTCCAGCCCTTCGGAGGCTCCGCCGTGCTTCGATGATGTAAAATAGCCCAAATTTTTCCCAGTCGAGTCTTTTTTGACAAGTCAAACTCTTTCCCAAACTTCGTAAACAATTCTGCGTTTACGGTGGCTTGTTCCCAGTCTTTACGTTTTGATTTTTTGTATCTGTAAATCAAAAATACTATTGCTTTGTCTACATCGTGTTTTGTTGCTTTTGTTCTTTTGGGTTTGGCGATAGCGTCAGACGCCGCCCTGTTGGTCGCGACGTGTTCCGCTGCGTCCGTCCGTTCCTGGTTAAAACGCCGATCTGCCTGGACGTGTTGCTGTTCGAGGTCGCGGACGGTCGCGTTTCTTAAATTCAGCCATTGCAGCGCCTCTTTGTCGCGGCTGTCTTCCAGTAGCTCAGCGAGATGTTTCTCCGCGCCCGTGCAAGTGTCAGACGGCTTCAATTCCATGCAGTATTGAATATTCCGTTTGCGCTCTAATTGCTCCTGAAATACATTCCAGATAGTTTCGCGCTCGCATTCCGGGAACCGTCCGATGTGGACGACGAAACGACAAATATAATTCCCCATCGGCGTCAATTCCCATTCAACCCAATTCGGAAAACGCCGTCCTTCGAACGCTATTTCCTTCTGCGAAATGATCAGATAATATTCGGTGAAGTCGCAACGCTCAGCCCATTTGATACATTGATTTTTCATTAGAACCCCTCACTAAAAAAGGAAGAATCGCCCTGACGCTTCGCCGGAAATGAGGGTTTCCAGCGAGGTCGTCAGACGGGGTTAGCTATTCCCCTAGCGATATTGAATTCAATCTTTATTATAACATCGTGCGTTTTCCGTCAACCCTCCCCAATTTCGTGCGTTTTTTGTCAATGTTTGTATTTATAACAATTTGATTGATTAAAAAATACTGTTTTGCGCTCCCTGTTAGGTAGTTCAAGACGGGGTAGGGTCGTCGGGAATTATTATTTCGCCGGAACCGGCGCCGGCGGTCGGACTGCTGCGACGCGTTCCGTGCCGCGGATCGGACGACGAAAGAGAGAAGTCTGTCCGCGACGCTGCGACGAGTCGGATCAGGAGAGAGTTTTTCTTTCGTCGTCGAAATAAGCCCCCAGCGTGGCGCGTGGGGGCTTGTTGTTTGCTGACGACAAATCGGACGGATTAACCCAAACCCGCCCAAAATCGGCGCCGTGGTGAATCCTGGCGGCTGTTTCCGCCGTTGCGTCAAGTCATTCAGCGTTTGGCGTTTTTCAAGACGGTTTCAACGTATGGAAGAATCGTTTCGAATTCTCCTACAATCTCAAGATAGGTTTCCATCAAACACATAATCGCCGGCATTTTGACGCCGTCCACTTTGTCGCCGATAGTGTCTTTTCCTGAGTCAAGCTCTGAAAATTCCAATCCCTCGGGATCAGTATAACATTCATCTACAAGCGATAGCATGAATTTCAGTTTTCGCAAGCTCTTAATTGCTTGCAACGCTTTGGCGGTTTTCCGCCGTTGTTTGTTTGTTACGCTCATGATAATACCCTTTTGTTAAAAATAGGGCTTGTAATAAAAACAACCGATAAACAGACGCCCAAGCCCTACAAGCGCCCAGAACCGGCATATAGAGCATTTAGCAGCTCATTTTCTCCGCGATCAGAATTCGTTCTCGCAAGACGTCCAGAAGGTCGGTCTGCTCGTCCGGCATTAATTGGTCGAACAGGTCGACGATTAACCCCATTTTTTCGTCAATGTCGCAACGTACTTCGCAACGCGTCCCCGTCAAATCGCGTTCCGTCCTTGTTTTTACGGGGTCTGCGCTGTTGCCCTGTACCCCTGCAGGAGGTACTTTAAGCCCTTGCGATATTTCGCGAGGGTTTTTTTGTTTCTTGTAATAACTCCTTGTTTTTTAGGGCTTGCGTCATGTTCTTTTCAATCGCCTCTTGTTCTTTCGAGCTGTTTCCGCTGGCAAAACCGTGGACGCTTTTTGCGTCTGAAGGTCTCATAATTTGGAGGAGTTTTTCAGTCGCTTTTTCTTTTCGTTTAGCAGAGAGAATCTGATAAAACCTCAAGCTAACTCTAATATCGCGTCCTGCCCAAATCTCAAACATTTTGGTTCATCCGGTAACTGCGTACCTAACAGTTTTTGAGCAGGACAGTCAGTTCACGGATTAAACGGATCTTCACTGATTGGTTAATTTAAGTTCATAAATCATCGACTAAAATACATTTATTAAAAAAATAAAGGAAATCAAGTCTTGCCAATAATGCAAGAATAAAAAAAACAATCGGTGTAACCGACAAGGTTGGTTTCTGCTTGGACGTGGGGCGCGCCGAAACCGACTTTTCGGAGGTAAAACCTTAACCTACTGCCCGAGCGGCTTCGCGCTCCTTTCCGTGTGGGATTTAATAGCCCCTAAATAAACCATATTTTAGCTCTCAGGTATGGACTTGTCGGAAGAACCCAAAAAAGCCGCAGGCGTTTTCTCCTGCGGCGAATTTGGAAAAATGAAAAGAATGCTGATCAGTAAAGCTGTAACGAATTACTGGTTCTGCTGCGTCTTTCGTTTGGCGACTTCGTACAGACGTTCGACTTCGTCGATTTCGGCTTCGGTGAACTTCCTGAACTTCATCATGCGAATTATCATTTCCGGGAACGGTTTGCCCTTCAGACCGCATTCGCGAGCCTCGTCCTGATAACTCCACAGCTCGCCCTGTCGAACGGCTTTTTGCGCTTCCTCTTCCGAATCGTACTGGTCGATAAAGTCTTTTTTCAGCGCTTCAATAACGTTGTCGGGCTTGCCGCGGCGTTTGGCGGTGGCAATTCGGTTAAACGTCTGCTTGTAACACTTGTTAGCGACAAAGTTTTGACCCTTAATCCCGTCTTCGTCAAATAACGCCTCAATGGTCAAGTTCTTGTATCGAGCCAGATTGTATCCCAGCGGGACGTAAGCGATATGAACAAGACGCGTATCCACAACGCCGTTTTGATTGTCTTTGCTGTACTTGTCCAGATTCAAGCCTTTCACCTGATGCAATCTTGACTGCATCAGAAAATGGTACAGCTCGAAATAGGACGTCATCGGTCCGGACGAGACGTTTTTATGGAACGAATCGACAAACTCATGAATGTACGACAAAACGGCAAGATGCTCTGTGATGTTGCGAACAGCAGTCGGCAAAAAGCCGGTATTGCTGATTTCCAGGGATTCTTTAACCTCATTCTTAAGATGTCTGTGCCATTCAGGGAAGAAGTGACGCAATTTCTTCGATTCATTCAGATGTGCGTACCACGTCGCCTTGTCAGACGATTTCCACTTTCCGACCTCGTTAAACAATTTCTCGTCACATTCCAGGAAATAATTAATCAGCCCGAAAAATTTTGCCTGTTTATCATTATTATCTTTGTCCTTATAATTAATAAAATGCTTTGAGACCAGCTTTGTTGACTCATCGTCAACTTTGGTCTGCATGAGCTGCAAATCGCGTTCAAAAATCTGATAGGCGATAAAATATCGGGCGTTAATCTTGACCAGCTGTTTGATGGCGACATATGCCACGGTCAAATAGAGGTTGATTTGCGCCTTGAGCCGCTCGACTTCCTCCGGTTTGTTTTTGGGATCTCGAACAATTCCAACCTTGTTGTCAAAAACCGTCTGGAACTTCAAACCGGTAACTGTTCGAGCCAGAACGTCGAGCTTTTCGTCCATTTTAGCGTTTGGATGAGCGCTGGTCGTGCGTTCGTAATAGGCGTCAATCTGCTTTTCCGGCAATCGGGAAAGAGCGTAACGAACAATTGCTGCGTTATTCATCAAAGTGCGGACTGTCCTGGGCTTGGAATAACGAACCAAATACTGGAATCGCCGGGATTCAATGACGTTGTTGGCGATAAAGTTTCGGAACGGATTAGCGCTCTTTTTAATAGTTTCGTAATTCTCTTTGGATCTGTCCGGCAGAACGTGTTCTTCAATGAATGCGTCTGAAACCTGATCGTCAGTGGCGCCCAAGGTTTGAATGGCGGCGATATACAACTGCTTTTTCGCTTCGTTCATATCCGGATTCATCTTGCCGATGCTCGCCAAAATGCGAAGTTGACTGGCGACATTTTTGGCAAACTGGTTGTCCATGGAATTGAACGCGCTGTACGTTTCGACAAACTCAACCGGTTCCCCAAGCTGAGCAAGAGTGTCGATAAACGACTGGATATTCTCGAATTTATGAATATACGCCGTAAGAAGTTCATTGATCTCTTTGCCTTCCAGGAAGTTGCACAGCAAAGACAAAAGCATGACAAACGGAATGCCGTCGTTCGCCTTGATCATGACGCTGTCAATCCATGCTTGAGGAATGTCGTCGGTAGCTTTATCGCGAACGCATCGCGGAGATTCGCAGTGCATTTCTTTGAAAAATGGCTCCAGAACGTCTTCCAACTGCGTCCAAAGGCTCTTCGCCAGATTCTTGTAAACGAGAACTTTCTGGTCCTCATTGGCAGCGTATTGAAGGCTGCTGACCGTTTGTGCGACAATTTCCGGAGACGATTTAAGCTTCCGATAAATGACGTAGTCAGCAATCGTATGGATTTTTGAACGGTGCGGATCGCAGATCTTGTCCCGAAGTTCCGGGTAGAATTGATCTATAATACTCTCCCGCAGTTTGGTAATGTTGACGCCCAGATTCTTGCCCTGTTTGAGGATGCTGAAATCGTAGTAGTCCTGAACCAGAGCCTTCTTTTCAGACTCATTGTGAAGACGCAAAATCCGGCAAAGAATTTTGACGTTAAGTTTGGAGTTGTCGCGAAAACCTTTGTTGATTCGATCGATCTTCGTTTGGTAATTGTCTTCAACAACGCTCCACTTGGCGCCCGTTCCTTCAAGAAGTTTGTTTCCTGATTTATTCGCATTGAAGAACGGATACTTTTTTCTCATATCGTGTCTTTCCGTAACGCCCCAGTGCGCCGTCCAGTGTCGCATGGCGCTGAGCGTTTTCAATACGTTGAGATTGTATGTATCGCAATCGTCCGGATTCAAGGACTTTTCCTGACCGGAATTGTCAGAACGTTTCTTTTTCGGAATTTTGAATGCGTCGCCAAAGAATACCATATAAGGCCGCAGCTTGGGCAAAACTTCCTTGTTAAAGCTCACGCCCAGGACGTCTTCTGTCAAGTCGCTGCGGTCGTACATGTCATTTGCATCGCCAGAAGTTTGAAGATTGTTGATGGTGAACAGAACGTCGTTGATGTACAGACCGAGAATCTTCTGGATGTCGAGAATGTTGTGAGCAAGCTGAATATGTACATTGGAACCGGGGAATTCCTTGCCGAAGAATTCCTTTTCGAGCGTTGCCTTGAGACCAAGCTTGTCCTGACCGAGCGCTTCAGTTGGATTGTGTAACATCGCCTCCAGTTCGTCCCGGCTCAAGCCGCCCTGGAATCCGATTTCGTCGTTGACAAACCGAATCGTAAACGCGTCGTTTTTCGAAGGCATAACAGCGTCGCGGCCGCCGTTGGGTTCGTCAAAGACGATTTCTGCGCTGTTTCCCTGTCCGCACTTGGTAATTGCCAGGCGTTTATCGCCGTGAGCTAGAACGGATTTAACGCCGATTCGTTTGGCGTTCGATTTTTTCCCCTGAAGCCGATCGGTAAGCGGACCTTGAAGACGGTTTTTCAGCGGGACGGTGAATTTGGGCTGTTCCAAAGAACGTTCGAAATCTTTTTCTTCTGTCATGATGGTAAATCCTTCTAAAATGGTTAGGGAATGCGTTGAATCCTGCGCCGTATGGCAGTTGATTATTATTGTATTACACAGTAACAACCAATGCAAGCGCCAGGACGAAAACGTCAATTAAAAGGGTGCGATAAAATTTTGGGGGGTCAAAAAAGGGAGATGGAAAGTCCGGGCATGTTTCTTTGCCGGGAGCCGGACTCAACCATTTCTTTCTGTTGCAACCTCAATTTGAACGCAACCAATTAAAATCGTTCCATTCTATATAAACGCAATTTGCAGAGGGTTTGTTACCAAAAAAATAAAAAAATCGAGAATATTTTTCTAAAAACAAGAAAAAAGCAAAAAAGCCGCCGCTGAAGTTCCTTCAGAACCGAGTAGTGGTAAATATTGGTAACCGTGGATTTTATACTTATACATTTTTCACTTGAAATTTCCCGAAAAAAGAGCTATTAGCTCCTGGTCGCTAGCTTGGTTATTCCTGCTTCTTGCTATAACGCACGAATCGGTTTTATCAAGCTAATAGCTAGAAGCTAGAGGCTTAATTTCTGAAAAACTCAAGTCGTATCAGTATAACTTTCCCTTTTCCCTGTTCTAAACTATTTCTTTCTGTTTCCAGCAATAATTGCGTCTCCCCGCAATCCTTCTAAAAGATTCAACGTCCCTAACCAGTTTTATTTAAATCTCAGCATCCCCGCGAAAGCGGCATTTCTACAACCAAGCTTATGAAAGAGCTTGAAGACTTCGCCGTTTCAGAACACCCGCGAAAGCGGCATTTCTACAACCTAAGGAAGCCCCGCTTAAAGAGATGATTCATGGTTTCAGAACACCCGCGAAAGCGGCATTTCTACAACAGCTTGCGAGAAGAGATTTATCTCAGTTTGAGCGTTTCAGAACACCCGCGAAAGCGGCATTTCTACAACCTTATGAGTAATTTGTTGGAACAGTTTGGCTAGTTTCAGAACACCCGCGAAAGCGGCATTTCTACAACTCCAGGGATATTTCACCCTTGAATTTACGGTCTCTATTATACCAAAAACGCTATTCAAGTCAAGACAGGGCTATTTTTTCTTTTTACCCCCTAAAATTTGACGTAAGTCCTTATAAAATAAGGAACGCTATTCGACGCTGTGTGACAAAATCGGATTTTGACCATTTTTTGGGAAAACAAATATCTCGTATGTCTTTGTAAAATATAGAGATATGAAGTTTCTTCGCTTGTCCAAACGAGGTGAATTTCGTTTTTTTAGAGGCAAATTCCCCATTTGAACGTTTGAGTAGCGTTTTAAATTGACCGCGGCAGCTCGTTTAGCCGAATTTACCCTCTTCATCGGCGGACGTTGTCCCGCGGCGATCCGGGATTTATCGCCATATCCACAATGTGAATACGGACTTCTATATGCAACGCTTTTTTGAAAATGACGTCAGTTTAACGCATATTCAATAAGAATAAAAACGGTTCTTCCGGCGAGTTCGTACCAGTGAACTAAAATAAGGTTTATTTAGGGTCTATTAAATCCCACACGGAAAACACGGATGAGACGGATTCACACCGATTGTTTATTTTTCATACTTTCATTATTGGCAAGACTTGATTTCCTTTATATTTTTAATAAATGTATTTTAGTCGATGATTAATGAACTTAAATTAACCAATCGGCGAATATCCGTTTAATCCGTCAAATCCGTATACGGACTGACTGCTCAAAAACTGTTAGGTACGCAGTTACCGGATGAACCATAAAAACTTAGTAATAAAAATTCAAACCGGGAAAATCCTTACCGGAGGCCTTAAAATCATTCCAAGACATATCAAGGAATTCTTTCCATGGCAGCGCGGTTTGAAACATTTGGAAGTCGTTGTTGGCAGAAAACAGTTCCTGCGCCTTTCGATGATACTCGTCAGCCGCCTTGTCGCCCAGTTCGGAAAAACTGCGGTACGCTTCAGCGGCGATTGTCATTGCAATAAGCTGCAAAAGCGGGTCTTTGCAGTCTTTCAAAATGTCATACGATTTTTCAAAGCGCTCTTTAGCGTCCTCGTTTCGTTTCTGAAAAGCCAGGATCGCCGCCTGATATTTATAAATCAAAGCTTTCAGCCAGAAAACAACGCTATTGGGGGCTGGAATCGGCGCGTCCGCCAGCGAATCATCGGAATTGGAGTTTGACTGCAGGATTCGTCTGTATGCAGCCAGACAACGCTGCCGAAACTGGAAATTAAGATTGTTGTCTTTTTGTTTGCCCGGAGTTTGTTTTTCGTTTGTTTCTCGAACAAGTATTTCATGAAGGCTTAGTTCTTCTTCGGTATCCGGTTTGAATAACGCGTACCAAAGATGCCGATAATTTTTATCGCGAATCACCTCGTCGATGTTATCTTCGGGAGTTTTTTCCTGATAGCGTCCTGCAAAAAATATCGCCTTTTTGATGTTGTCTAAAGCCTCTTCTTTTTTGAAACCTTCCATTTTACAGATAGCGCCGCACATGTGCGCCTGCCCAAGCGTGCCGTGATAACGCATTTTCAGGTCGCAGGTTTGAGCGCATTCCGGATCGAGCTGATCGAGCTGGCTTGCAATTTCGGAAGCCAAACTCGGGATTTGTTCGAAATTCTCTTCGTCCTGTAAAAGAACCATCTCTTCGATTGACAAGAGCAAAAGTTGATATTGCAGATCGCAATGATTTTGAACGTCCCGGGCAAAATCGACAGCTTTACGATTATACTCGTGCGCTTGAGCTGTGTTGGCATTATGGCAGTATGCAAACGACAGGGTTAAAAGCGCATTGAGATAATGCTCCGGATATTCGTCCCTGTCCAGCTCTTGCAGAAACAGGTGCAAAAGTTTGATAGTAAAATCCCAGGTTTTTTCCGAGTCCTTTTTTATGCTTTGTGAAATTGTCTTTAATTGATTGACAGTATACTTGATTCCAAAATTTGTCAGCCCGCAGCAGACGTCGTTATTTCGGGAAACAATCTGTTCCAGACATATCGTCTTAATTTTATCAACCGGCGTTCCGACCGGAATGGGGAACAAATAATCGTTGTCTGTTTTGTTGTCGTCAGGATAAAAGAAAACAAGCTTGCCAAAATAATCTGACAGTCCTTCATATTTTTGTTCCAGACAAACAGGAACAAGACGATTGTCCTGAATTTTCCCGGTGGCGACAACCGCAAAGGGATTGTAACCGGGCAGCTGCTCATTCTGACGCCAATATGACATCAGAACGGGCAGCTGCAAACTGGCTCCTGAATACATATCTTTGTTTTTGTCTTTGTCGACCGTGGAATCGAACAAGAGCCGAACGCAGACGCCGGGAAGGTTTAAATCCGTAACGGCTTTAGACCATTCCGGAATCGGAGTTCCCTTGACGTCGATTACGCAGGATTTGGAATCGTCAGTTCTTTCCAAACAGAATGGAATGGCGCAGCCGCGTTTCTGCCCGTCAGATTCAGTCAGAACAACCGGAACAATGCCGTCGCAGCGCCCCAACAGGGTTTCAAAGCGATGCTGAGCTTTGATTTGGACGTTTTGCAGAAACGTTATTTGTAACGGGTCTCCGTTTTGAGGAACGAGGAAAAGCTGGCTGGGTTTTTGAATTGGCGACGCATTTGCCCGCCAGGAGTTATACTGCTCAAATGATTCTGAAGGCAGATATTTCGATATGCAGCTGCTGATTTCCTGTGACGACAGATTAAAAAAACCTCGAACCAGCAGTTCTGCCAGTATGCTGGCATTGGCGTTTTCCGTATTGCGATGGTAATCGTTATCCAGCTTGCTGCAGAGTTTTTTGGAACTCCACAATATCAGGTTTTCAGGAACATGTTCTGCAATATAACCAAGATCTGCCATGGCGCTTTTCCTCCGAAATGAAATCCGTTTTATTGACGAATAAGCTTGCGAACCTTGCCGTCAACGTCTTTTAATTCAAGGGAGCCGTCAAAACAACTGCACTTGAACTTTACAAAGCCATTCTCAATACAGCCTAAAAGCTTGTCGTTTTTATCAAAGAATGACCAGCCGTCAAGCTCGTTAGAGCGTTGTTCGTCGTTGTCCTTTTGGTAAACGTTAACCAGAATCTGGTCGCTTTGAGCGTCAATGGCGAAACTGAGCAAAGCGTTTGTTCCTTCGACGACACAAGCAATATAATCAGCCGGTTTAATCTCAGCCGCCGCAATTGACATGACCTGACTGATAAACAACGTAACGTAATGCGAGGATTTTTCAGCGCCAGAGGCAGAAGCCTGAATCCGTTTTGCCTGAATCCATTCACAGGGAACAGCCGCCTGAACGCCGTCGTACGTTTCAACGACAATGTTTTCCTGTTTGTTGAACTGCGCTCCGAAAGTTTCGAAGTCAAACGTCCAGACGCTGGCGTCCGTTTTGGAACGAATCGCCGGAACGTAAAGATGACGAACTTTAACAACGTCGTCCGGTTCAACGCCGGAAATGCGAATTGAAATCCGATTGCTGCCCGGGACGTTGTCAATCGTCTCGATTTTAATTCGATTTTCCAGAGCTTTCGATTTCTGTTCGATAATTTCGTCCATCGGTTCCAGAGCGTTTGCCCAGTACGTCATCTGTTTATCTGTAACAGGAGCGGCGACGATATCCAGTCGATCGTTCTCGTCGACGGGGTAACTGTCCAGAAACGCTTCAAGCGTCTGAGCGGCTTCGTCGTCAAGGCTTTGCGATTCCGCTGTGAAAATCCAGAAATCCATGAGTTCTTTTGCGTCTGAATCGATAACGTCTTTCGGTGCGTGATTGACAAAGCTGCAAAAGTCCTGAACGGTGAAAATTTCAACAGCCAGATACTCGCCGTACGCTTCTTTAATGTCTTCCAGACCTTCGCGGATTCGATTCTTCAAAGCGGCGTTGACAGTTTGGTTGTCAAATCGTTCAAAGAACCGATTCAAATACTGACCTTCTTCCAATGCGCTCAGCCGACCTGCCCATTGAGCGTAGTCCATAATTTGAACCTCGGTCAAGGACTCAAGATTTTCCAGTTCGTTGATAAATTCGATAGTTTTATTAATTGATTCGTTTTTCATTTTGGTTACTTACGCCCCCAAATTAAATAAATGAAGGATCTTTTTCGGGAAGGTGCATTTGAACGTCGCGAACCTTTTGAAACTCCCTGTCGTGATTGAGCTCCATTGCGTTAAGTTCTTTTTGCATCCGGATAAACTTGCGTTCTCGCTCTTCCTTCGTTTTTGAACGCCAAAAACGATACCCCGAAACAATAACATATTTATCTCCGTACTTGAATTTGATTCCAAACTCGGAATCAATAAAATATGGGGCAATAGCAACGACAATAACTCCGGAATCCGAGTCTAAAAGTTTAATAATCTGTTTGAACTGTTCTCCTTTGTCAGAATGTTTGGATTTCAAAATATGATAATGAGGATAAACATTGTAACCGGTTTGACTTAACAAACTAACCAACGTCCGCTGATAGCTGTTGGACAGCTCAATAAATTGAGCGTTGTTCTTTAAAATATCGATTTCTTTTTTATTGTCATAGGCGTTGAGTTTGACTTCAATAACTCTTCTTTCTTCACACTCTTCGTCATTTGTTAAAAGCGATGCAACGCCGTTTCTGTATTGTTTTTTTTGAAATCTGCTGGCAGCGTTATATTTTTCAGTGGAATGATTTTTAACGATTGGCGCTGGAGTAACGCATTTGTTAACCACCTGCTGTATGGAATCGTCCTTCAGAACCCGATGGAAATCGTTGCGGGGAATTATCTCCAAATCGTCCCATCGTTCTCTGTCATGCAAAGCTATAACGTGTTCAATAACGTGTTTGAGCAGTGAAACGTCATTCTCGAAAACGTATTCGCAATTTGCTTGCGGTTCGAGAATTTTATCTCCGTTGGAATATTGATTTGAGTTCATATGTCTTTATCCTCCTGATAATCTTTAATGCGATCATAAATGCCCTTCAGAAAAGTATTTTTGTATCTGAAAATAATCGTGTCGGCATGTTTGCTGGTAACATGGCAGATTTCTGCAATGAGTTTGTTGTCCAGCGGGGCTAACAATGAATCCGCCGCGAGTTCTACCAATCGTCGAGTTACGTATCGCCGATTATCGCTGAAATTTCTCGTTTTTTTGAACGCTCTATCAAACTTTTCTCTTTGTTGAGCAATGTTTCTTTGAGCGAAATCGTGTATTTCCGTCAGGTAGCTTGACGCGGAGAAATACCCTGGACGCTCTCGCGCGACGTGAGCCTCTGCATTTTCTTTGAGTTGACGGCACAAATCTGATTCATCAAATTCAAGTTCAATATCGCAGCAGTCCAGATGAGGATACATTTGCAAACCGGGCTGAATAAAATAATCGAACAATCTCCAGCTGCGGTCTTTCATCAATTGCGTAATGGCAATCAATGCGTCCTGAACAACGGTTTTATTGGTAAAACGCACAGGATCATCCGCCCTTTCCTGTTTGTCGCGTACAAAGCTGTCCGGCACAAGACTATCGTCCTGATCGGACGGCGCTTTCGGATCCTTGTCGCCTTCGCTGTCTTCGAGATAGACAAAAGCGCGCGCGTCAAGATTCTTTTGTTTAGCGTACTGTTTAATAACAAGCGTCAAGCAGTCGTTTAACAGCCATTGAAGGAATGCATCGCCCGGCGTTGAGTCGCGGCTTCGCAATTCTTGCAGCTGACTGTTCATAAGGGAATGTTTATCGTAATAAAACAAACAAAAATCGCTGACCAAATCGTAAATCAGTTCTGAATTGCTGTCGAAGGTATTGCCAAACCGCCTTTCAAGATACTGAGTTACCTGGAAAGAGACAATGCTATTGGAGCTGTTAAACAAAAGCCCAGCCAGACGATCCCATTGTTCATTCGAAACTGGATCGGAATTCTGCATTGTCGAATTGACGTACTTAACCGCTTTTTCGTATGCGGGATTACTAACGTTGCTCTTTGTGAATGTCATGAATTCTTTTGGGAATAATATCTGAAAGATTGAAACAATAATCCATTATTTTATTGGTTATCATACCAGATAAATCGAGTCTTTCAAGCCCCTGTTTCAAGTTTTCTTTCGTTCTGTTCCTGACCAGGCAAAACGGACGACCGAATTCTCAGAATGGGAATGACCCACCCAGCTATGACGATTTCAGGCCGCTGATTTTTTGCCTCTGCCGCCAAACGCGCCTTCTGCCGGGGCGAAAGGCGTTCCTGATAATACGGAAAATTGTAGTTGATTCTCATTCAAAATCCTTTCTGTTTGATCTGTCTTCTACTATATACGGAAAAACGACCCAAATGTAACTAAAATTCTTAAAAATTTTTCTTTATATTTAAAACATAAAACGCAGTCGCAAATATCGCCCGTCAGCAATAACAAAAATTGTGCGCCATATCGTCTTGATTGGTTCTGCAAAAGTCCCGCATATTGGGCGCTGACGACATTCGAGAGCTGGCGTACGCAGACACGAGGGATCAATGCTGTTTCTTTAAAAAAAAGAGCGAGGAACGACGCTTCGCGTCAGCTCCTCACTCTTCATTCTTTAGTTGCACATACCCCACGAAGAAGGGGCTTCTACAACGTTTTAGCTGTAGCAGCACATCAAAAACTAATCGTTGCACATACCCCACGAAGAAGGGGCTTCTACAACGAAGAAGGTCTGGTCAATCTGATGTACTGGAGTTGCACATACCCCACGAAGAAGGGGCTTCTACAACAGCCTATGTTGAAGACTGGGCCGCTCAGATTGTTGCACATACCCCACGAAGAAGGGGCTTCTACAACGGCAATCACTACCACTTGCAGTTTCTCCCTTGTTACACATACCCCACGAAGAAGGGGCTTCTACAACTGATGGGTACGTCAAGCTGATTAGTAAATCTGGTTGCACTTACCCCACGAAGAAGGGGCAATGTTCAATTAGTAATGAGCAATTAGCAATTTCGCAAGCGTAACACAAACGTGTTCCACAACCCCCGAGGGGAGCGCTTTGCGACAACTCCTCACTCCTCACTCCTCACTCCTAACTCTTTAGCCGTTGCACATACCCCACGAAGAAGGGGCTTCTACAACGAATATGAATCGTTTAAAGAATATTATTTCAACGTTGCACATACCCCACGAAGAAGGGGCTTCTACAACGGTTAAGATTACTGATGGCGCCCTTACTGTTGGTTGCACATACCCCACGAAGAAGGGGCTTCTACAACTACGACTATGACAAAAAGCGTTTCCCTCGATGTTGCACATACCCCACGAAGAAGGGGCTTCTACAACTTCCTCCTAACCTCAGCGCAACAGGGAAGAGCGCTGGTTGCACATACCCCACGAAGAAGGGGCTTCTACAACGGAGAAAGATAATCTTTTAGGTATGTAAACCGTTGCACATACCCCACGAAGAAGGGGCTTCTACAACAGAAAGGAAAAATATTATGCAGCTTCCCTCAGTTGCACTTACCCCACGAAGAAGGGGCTTCTACAACAAGTAGGTCGCCCCACACTCGCTGAGTTACCGGATAGCATTTCGCCTGCAGCGCCCGCAACTGAGGAATTGTTGAGCTGTTGAGTTGAATCTCCGGGTGGTTTCTCAGCGCTTGAGCCAGAAACGCAGCCTGATTGCCGATTTTGTTACTGATAATTGTTCTTGCCAGTTCAATTCTGACAGGCTTTTCCTGCAATTCGTACTGACGGCGCCGCGTAGCGACTATCAGCCCGCCAGAACTGAACGATGCGCTGATGTGTTTACCATGTTTTGAAAGAACGTGCAATGGAATGTCGTTTTCCGCGCACCAGACCATTACGGCTGATGTAAGCAGAACGTTTTCCATAATGCAAATTTGAGAAATCAGACTTGCAGGGATTTGCTCCAGGAGCTGATCCTTAAACCAGATTTCCCATCGCCCGGCGGAAATGCCGAGCTTCGCGCCGGGACGCTGAATGTACAGCGTTCGGCGCGCGGTTCGAGATGAACTTGTCATATCGCTCCTTTTTAATTTATATAAAAACGAAAAATGAAATGCAAGCCCCCCGAGAGGGAATTTTTTTTCCTCTTATATAGATAACGGAAGGAAGGGATGAAAAGTTACATATTTTTTTGCGAATATCAGGCTTTTTCTTGTTCCCCCCATGTTGCAATCCGTATATTAATGGAATAAAATAGAATCAGTTCGGATAGCAATCAGAAAAAATCGAAGATAATCAAAGATTTTTTGTTATAATCCGGACGTTTTCCCGTATATGTTGTAAGAGGAAATTAATCGTTCTTCGTCGATTTCATTTTATTCACAATTTACAAGGATACATTCAAACCATGTTACAGACAGAAAAAAACGATCGCGGAGCTTTTTGGGCAGCTTATTTCAACACGGCAACGAACAACGTTCAGGCGATTCTTCAATTCGCCGGAAAAGACGTTCAGATTGACGAGCTTTCAAATCAGGAATTCGAGCTTGCCTCAGACGGAGCAGACGGGAAAGAAAACGATCGTACATGGGCGACCCAAAATTGTCCGGCAATGAAGACGTTGAAAAAAACCGAGAAGAAAGCTAATTTGTCTGAGCAATTGCGAGTCATGAAAACGCTGTCTAAATGCTTTCCGTTCATGAAGGCAATCTCAACTTGCGTTCAGGACGGAGTTCGCAAGAACGGCAAAGTCCAAAAAGAGGGCGAGGAGATGTCGCCCCAGAAGTATGCTGAAATTCTGTCCGGGTACGTGGGTTATCTGTTCGAGCTGCGTAATTATTTCACTCATTACAAGCACGCGCCCGCTTCCATGGGGAACATGCAGCCTTGTTATTTGGGGATTCTCTTTGACGCCAACGTTGGAACGACCAAAGAACGTTTCTATTCTGAAGACAAGTTGACCAAAGACGACAGACGGTTTAACAATTACCGAAAGTTCAAAGGCATGGAAAATGCGCTGGATGAAAACGGCAAGCCTAAAAAGCAGCCTAAACTCAACAAGGATTTCCGTTTTTATCTTTGGGAACCGGATCCAACCACGCCCAAAGGCGAATTCAATCCGTATCGCGAACTGACGGCGCAGGGTCTGGCGTTTTTCCTGTGTCTGTTTTTGGAAAAGAAGTCTGCCAGTATGCTCCTGGATTCTGTCGGCGTCGATAAAGGAGCGAAGAGTCTGATCGAAGGGTTCGGGTTTGAGAATATTTCAGACGATAATCGAACGCTTCTCAAGCGTGTGTTTACGATAACCTGCGCCAAGTTGCCCCGCACCCGTCTGGAAAGCGAGAATCTGGCGAGCGCCCAGGCGCTTGGGCTGGACATTCTCAACTATCTGCATAAATGCCCGGAAGAGCTTTATAATCTGCTTTCGCCGCAGGATCAGCACAAGTTCCGAACGTATTCAGAAGATCAGGGAACGGAAACGCTGCTGAAGCGTTTTGAAGACCGGTTTCCATACCTGGCTTTGAACGTTCTGGACAGATTGGAGTGTTTCAATTCTCTTCGATTCTGCATTGACATGGGGAACTTCTATTTCCGTTGTCACTCTCGCGTTCAGATAGACGGCTCTCGCATGGAAAACCGCCGATTGAAGAAAAAGCTGACGTGTTACACCCGCCGTCAGGACGCAATTGAGTATTATCAAACCGAACGCGCAGCGGAAAACACGCTTTATCAAACGGACAACCTTGCTCCGGCGCCAAAAGCGTATCGGACGGACATGCTTCCGCAGTACGACATCGGCCGCGGTTCGAAGCAGGAAAAGCGGATTGGAATCGCCCTGAAATCTTTGGGCGGCGCTCGCCCCATGTTCAGTCAGCCGACGCTCGATCCCGCCGGGCAGATCAAGCCGAAGACGTACAAGCCTGACGCGTGGCTTTCCACGTATGAGCTGGCGCCGGCGCTGTTCCTGTCAACTCACGGCAAGGGCAGCGAGGTTGAAAAGCGAATCGAGGAATACATTCGCGCGTGGAAAGGGTTTGCAGACTGGATGTCCAAGGCGTCTATGGATCAGCTCAAGGCTTTGCGCTGGAATCCCGGCAAGGAGTCGCGTTCTGATTTTGAAACCCGTTTTGAGAAACAGTTCGGTCTGTCGGTAAACGATATCCCAGACGAATTCCGCTACTATCTTCTCAACGGCAAGATCAAGCCGATTTATCTGCAGTCTCAAAGTTCAGACAGCGCAGTTCCGTTAACGACCGATGAAGCGGCGGAAATCTGGCTTGTCAATGAATGTGACAGAACAAGATCTCTGATTCGCAAATTTAAAAACGAACAGAACTACGATTTCAAACTCGGCAAAGGGAAACTGCGCCGGTTTACTTCCGGGTATATGGCTCTTTGGCTTGTTCGCGATTTTATGCGTTTCCAGAAAGCCAACGGCAACCCTCAAGATCGGTTTGGGAAACTCAAATCGTCTCCGGACTTCATAGCGCTTCAGTCGTCTCTGGCTCTGTTTAACAGCCGCAAAGACAGTCTGAAAGAGATTTTGAAGAGCGCTCGACTGATTGGCAACAAGTCCGGCAATCATCCGTTTTTGGAAGACGCTCTTAAACGCAGCGGCGCGCTGTCGTCAATTGACGGATTCTTCAAAGCGTATCTGGACGAACGATTGGAATGGCTTCGCTGCGCCGACGGTCCGGATGCGTACCAGCTTCGCAAGCTGTACGAACGAGGGGAAAAGAAACTCAAAGCCGCCAAGGGCGCTCCGCCTGCCAACGTCTATCTGGGCGAAATGGCAAAGCGATTCCAGGGCGAATCCGTTTGTTTGCCGCGCGGACTGTTTGACGGCCTGGTTCGTTCAACGATTAAAGAACTCTATCCAGAGCAGTACGCCAAAGACGTTCCCGAAGGTAAGCGAGCCAATTTCACGTGGCTGATGCAACAACATCTGAAATGGTCTGGCGATTCGCCGCAGTGGTTCTATAATGAACTCAAGCAGTCAGAAACGGCAGACGAGTTCAAAAAGCTGTTTGAATTGCTCGGAACGACAGACTTTCGTTACGATGCAGAAGGCAAGGAAAAACTCAATGGAATTCTCGATGTAACGTATTCAAAGCGCCGTCGAGAGTTGGAAGACAGCTTGAAGTTTGACAAGGATTATAAACGTCTTTCGTTTACGGAAAAGCAGGACTTCGTAGACAAACGCATGGACGAAGACGAGCAGATGTATCGCCGCAAGCTCAATCGCCTTCGCGATGCGTGGAAAAACATTCGGATGTCCAGCGTTCAGGACGTTGTACTTCTCGACGCGGTCTGGCAGTTGTTGGGCTTGCCGGAAAAGTCAGTGCGCCTGTGCGACGTCAAGCCGGAATACGATTTGCAAGACCAACGCAAGGAACGCGGTAAAGTTACAGACGGCAGCATGTCCAACGATGCGATTCTTAACAAGACGCATGAGTTGGAAAACAAAGTCGTTCTTCCCAACGGATTGGGAACAATCAAGCTGACGGGAAAGATGAAGCTCAAGAATTTCGGGAACTTCTACCGAATGCTTTCCGATCCGAAACTGAGTTCGTTCCTTTGCCTGTACAAGCAGTTTGGGTTCGATTCTGTTGATTATAGCTATCTCGAACTTCAGGAATTTGATTACTACGATCGCGTTTTGCGTCCGGCAGTTTTCAAGATGGTTCATGATCTTGAAAAAAAGGTTTTGGAAAAGCATCCGGACTTGCCGATGAAAGATAACAGCTATGTTGATTTTTGGAGTATAGCGAAGAAAGCAAACGGCGGGGACGAGTTCAATCAGGTTTTGCTGACGGGAATTCGCAATGCCGTATCTCATCAGTATTATCCGGAATTCCAGCCTCAATCCAACTGGAAACAGGAAGACAAGGACAAGTTCGCGCCGCAGTTCAAGGATCAGCTCTTAAGCGTCAAGGCAAACTTCCTTAACCGCCGTCAAAAGACGACGGAGGAAAAACCGGCTTTGCTGGCAGAAACGATTCACGTCTACGCTCAAGAATTGTTCGACAACGCCATGAAAGCAGTTGACGCCTGAAACAGAGCTGGATAGCAGCTGTATGCCGTTCAATACCAATAGTCAGAATACGCCCCCGTTTCTGACGAATTCAAAAAATTTTTCAGAAATTTTGTCAGAAACGGGGTCCTTCGTTCGTATATAATGTATGAAGGCGAGACTTCAAAGGTTTTGGGACAAACTATTAAGAGATAATAATTTCCGTTTTAATGTGGCTCATCTGATAACTGCGTACTTTTAGCTTCGAGTTAGCTATTAGCTACCAGCTTTTAGCTTATCCATCCAGTTTCTAACGTTAACCGTTAAAAACTGAGAAAAGCGAACGCCCAAGCTAATGGCTAGCGGCTAACAGCTAGCAGCTTTCAGGTACGGACTTGTCGGAAGACCCTATTATGTTTTTTATTGAGGTTTTAAACAGTATGAAAAAAGTAAACATTCTTGAAAAGCAGCTTCGTTATGCATTGTTAAATAAGGATGCTAAGCGCATTAGCGAGATTGAACAAATGGTTCTCAATGACGGAGACAACTCTACGGTTATTGAATCAGCCAAACAGTGGGCATCATCTGCAGAGCAGTTATTGGAGAAAGCGAAGCCGCTTCAGCAAAAAGGCGTTACCACGGATAGTCTGGAATTTGATCAGATTGAAAAACAGGCTGTGGAAATCGGCTCTCCTCTGCCTTCTTTCTTGAGAAGTCTGTTTCAGGAAAACGCCTCTTCTGACAAATCAACGTCTGATATTGTTTCAGAGGAAAATGACTCCGCTCCTACCGTGCCTTCGAATCAAAAGATTCCCAAAGCTATTAAAGATACGCTTTATCTTTTGAGAAAAAATGCGTCTTGCGAAGGTAAAAAATATAAAAAGATTGTTTCAGATTTGTTCGATGAACTGGTTGCCAAGCACCCGGAGTATGAATCCGAAGCAAAACGACAAATTGAATTCGGTCGCGATATTCTTCCTTTTATGAAAGAGGCGTACTCTCTTGGAACGCATTGCAAATCTGAAGATAATTTGAAATCCCTGATTGCAGATGCGGTTAAGGCAATTGATTTTGACGAGACGGCTATCGCATCAAAATTGACCAATCAGTACAATACAGGAAAGTCGGCAGCGCAGCGTGGTCGTGATGCAGCCAAGATCAAGAAAAAAATGAAGAAGAACAATCCCGCAACATCCAATCAGTCCTTTGCTCAGAGTTTTAAATCGACTCCTGACTATATCTCTGTTAAAGAGTTGGATTTGTATGATATTCATCCCAACTTTATCAGTCAGCTTGAACCGTCAGAAAAATGGACGATTGTGATTGACGAAACCGGGAAAAGATTCTCTGAGGATGTTTTCAGTCATAATCTCAAGGAAACTGAAAAGGGCAAACTGGTTGCGGTTCTCGTTCCGTCATATACAAAACTTCCAGATTTGCCAAAGGGCTATCATTCAACCGAGAATCCATCTTTGGAGGCGATTGGCACAGCTGCAATGACTATTCGGTCAAAACGATGCGGCGTTCTTGGCATATCTGCTGAAAGCATGCACAAGTTTGACGGCGAATATTGGTATGTAACACTTGAATCGCTTATCAATCTGATTCTTCGTCTGCTTCCTCTGCCAGAAAACGGACAAAAAACTCAACTGGATATTTTTGTTGAGAATCGTCCTGATTTTGGTCCCCAGAATTCATCTGTTCTTCAAAGATTGTGCGATGTCAGCCTTCATCGATTGTTCAGAACCAATCCCAGCAGAGCAGAACAGATTTCTGTAAATGCGAAAGTGGTTTTTAAAACTGGACACCCTTGGATCGGTTATGCAGATGCAGTTGCATTTTGCTGGGGCGGTTCTTCAGCTAAGCCAATTCTCGATAGTACGATGTGGAAAGGAACCTGTTTATTGGGCATGAATCCTGAACAGCTTCGTTATTCCATTGATTCTTTACAAAGAAGCGAACCGCTTACTGAACAGGATTGGAATGAACTGATAAACAGTCCGGATGCGAAAACGTCCAATTCTTTGGTAAGTTTCTTGTTGGATACTCAAGGACGCGAAGCAAGCAAAGACGAAGCTCTTTGGAATCGTTATCTTGAACACGTTCAAAAGCACCTGTATTCTAAAGCAATCAAACTTGATGTTTTGGGAAAACAGATTGCCTGGCTGAAAAAATGGATTCCAGCTGAATCGAACTTCTCACCTCGTATGCGGCTGCTTTGGCTGACCACTCAGCTGGCGCAAGCCAACCATCTGGGAAAGACCGATATGTTTACCAAGTACCAGAAAGAGTTTACAGACCTCTGCGATCTTATCTATCCGGAAGATGCGCCGTTGACCTGTTTAACTTGTCTTCACGTTGCCGTTGCGTACATGAACGACTTCAATTTCAAAACGGCGTATGACGCTGTGGACTATTGGATTGACAAGGACGAAGCAATCCCCGGTCGGCAGTATTATGGTCAGGTTTTGTCAACCATTGGTCAGCTTGAAGCTTTTGATGGAAATCAGAAAGATGCTATCGAATGTTTCAATCAAGCTATCGATAAATTTGAAAAACTTACCAATGCGGACGAGATGGCAGGAGACATCAATCAGACGTCTTCTTACAAGGTGATCACCATGATGGATTCCAATCCAGTTCCAGAGAATATGACAACGGAGATGGAAACGTATCTTGGCAGAACGCTTGAAGAAACGGCGGATCAGTTTGCCATTTCTAACGATGCGAATGGAAAGTACATGCATCATGTCTTTTTGCGGTATCTGGTTCACGTCAATACCCCAGATTTGAAATCGATTATCGACAAGTACCTGTCACATAAAACAGAGTGGAAGACCGATTTCGGACATCCGTGGGAATTGATTACGTTCTATCGCGCGTTGCTTCAAAACGATACTGCCGCCAGAAAAGCGTACCTTGATCAGGCGTACAAGCAGGTCGCTCAAGTCAACGACGGTACATTGCAGGTAATTGCTTGTGTAATTCTCGGCGGATTGTATTATTACGATTCCAGCCGAAAAGAAGAACTGGCGGAATTGACTCAGAAGGTAATCGACACGATGCCGTATCTCGGCGAGGCGCGCGTTAAAGCGTTGAAGAATCAGCTGGAATCGCCGGTTGAACCGCTGGCTCTTGCCAAAGCTGTACTGCCGTTTAACTTCAGATAGTATTTGTCTGCTTCTGCATTCTCTCCGAACGCAGCGTTACAAAATCGTTAACGTTCGGAGAGAACAGACGATGGTTATTTAAAATTTCTATTTCTGTTTGATATTATCTTTCTTGCCCTGTTTTGTGATAAATACTTCTGTATCAAGATTTTCTTTTAACGTTTCTCCTTGTTTTTCTAAACGCTTATCAAAAAATTTTCAGATTTTCAAAAAAAGTTTGTCATAATCCGCCTGTATTATGAGTATAGGTTAGAAGAGTTAAATTCATTTCAATACTTCACCCAATTAAAGGAGATTTTTTCATTATGAAACATTGTTCTTTTGTTTCTGTAGTCGTTGCGTTGTTTGTTTCCTTCATTTTCGTTTGCGCTGCTCAGGCTCTGGAACCGATTAGTTCCAACAGCGACATGCTGACCAAGTGTTCCTCCCAGGAACTGGCTGACCTTTATCGTCAAGCAGGTATTTGGGGAGACGTTCAACTCAAGCGTCATATTGCGGAAGAAATCGGCGAGCGCGGCGCTCAGGAGTTCGCGCAAAACCGCGGCTGGGATCCGATTCTGACCAAAGCAGACAAGTCAGCGGGACATCCTCAGGGATTTGACCAGGTCTGGCGCAGCTGCGACGGTAAAATTCATGTTGTTGAAGCCAAAGGCGGTGAAAGCTATTTGTCTACAGGTAAATCAGGAACTCAAGGGACTACCGAGTGGTGCGTCAAGGTCGCTGAAAAGACGTTAAAGAATCATGCCGCTACAGAAGCGGAAAAGTCTGCTGCGCGAATTGTCCTTGATGCCGCTTCAAAGGGGAAACTGGATATCTACGTTGTTCAGACGCCGCATATTCAGGGCGCAGCAGGAAATACGATTTGTAAAGAAATTGGAGAATGTACAGAAGAAGCAGTCTCTTTTGCTAAACAAACGTCCAAACAGTTTGCTGAAACTGCGAAATCAGGAAGTAAAGCTTTAACCAGGGGTTTACCGACTATGACAGAAGCGTCTCGCTCCATCCCCACATGCCCTGTTCCTCAAGAATGCGAACTTCCATTCCCCAAATTTGAACCAGAAGTTCCCGTTAGTCAGTCCGCTATCCCTGCGCCTTTGTCTAGTGGAACAGGAAGAGTCATAACGAAAAGCGTTTCAAAGGCTGGAGCCAAAGGCGTTCAGGCAACGACTCAGGCGGCAAGCAAAACGGCAACTCAAACGTTTGCAAAAACAGCAGCGGAGGCAGCCCCTCTTGTTGGAATGGCAATAGATGGCGGTTTACGCGTCAAAGAAGCCTATGAAGTTGAACAAATGTACAATAATGGGGAAATCGATAATCATGAACGCGTCGTCAGCCACGTCAAGAATGGCGCTGGTATGGCTGGCGGTTGGGGCGGAGCTGCTGCTGGCGGGTATGCTGGCGCATCCGGCGGAGCTGTTGCTGGCGCCGCAATCGGTTCGGTTGTGCCAGTTGTTGGAACGGCGATAGGCGGAGCGGTTGGAAGCGTCGTCGGAGGAATCGGCGGAGCGGTTGGCGGATACTTTTTCGGAGAAAAAGCCGCAGAAACTGGCGTAGACTGCGCTGACAGCTGGTTTTTCAGATAATAAAAACTATATCAGTTACTTCTAACAAGGGAATGCTGATTTCTCAGATTCCCTTGTTCTCACAAACGTTGATTGCTGCTGCATTAATGCTCTGCAATCAACGTTTCTTTCTAAAACAGTCTCTTCCGGTAAGTTGTCGCCTTTAGTTGCGAGTTAGCTATTAGATCTAGAGCCTGGCTTTTAGCTTATCCATTGAGTTTCTAATGTTAAGCGTTAAAAACTGAGAATCGCGAACGCCCCAGCTAAAGACTAGCGGCTAACAGCTGGCAACTCTCAGGGGCGCTTGCCGGATGATCCAAACATTGGGAACGTTCAGTTGTTTACTATAAAAGGCTTTTTTATCTTTACGTGACACAAAAACCGAGCGGAAAAACCAAAAATTTTAAAATTTTTTTAATTTTTGGGGAATTTTTCCGACTGGGGGGCTTTTTTTCTCTTAAATACATGTTATACTTGTAACATTATGAGAAGAAAAACTACTGATACCACGACCTCCACAACCCTG